>Ga0075154_10001405_pt1 | contig 17338 bp, 15 predicted proteins | sample JI71714BDNA_FD_70965 | JGI IMG/M metagenome (GOLD analysis project Ga0075154, IMG submission 70965) | Wastewater effluent complex algal communities from Wisconsin, to seasonally profile nutrient transformation and Carbon sequestration -... | ecosystem: Engineered > WWTP > Effluent > Algae...
TAAAACGATTATAGGGCTTTTGAATCCAGATAGGGGCAGTATATTGTTCGATGACAAGGAAACAGTTAATATTTCCAAAACAGAGAGGTTAAAAATACTAGAAAATTGTGGTTTTCTTTTCCAAGGTGGGGCTTTATTCGATTCCTTAAATGTTGTAGATAACATCACTTTTTTTGCTCAAAAACTATATTCTTTAAAAGAAAACGACAAAAAAGAGTTAGCTGTCCAAAAATTAAAATCAGTTGGACTTTCAGATAGGATCATGACCTTATATCCTTCTGAATTATCAGGCGGAATGCAGAAAAGAGTAGCCTTAGCAAGAGCGATTTGTACGGAACCTAAAGTAATTTTTTTCGACGAACCAACTACTGGGCTTGATCCAATCATGGCAAATGTTATTAACGAACTGATAATCAAGGTGCGCAAAGAATTAGGAGCAACTACAATAACTATTACTCATGATATGAATAGCGCTCGTATGATTGCCGAAGATGTTGCTTTACTACATAACGGAAAATTACAATGGGTTGGCACTAGGGAGGAAATGGAAAACGCTCAAAATCCCTATTTACACCAATTTATAAACGGTTTACCGCAGATAATTGAAAATGCGCCAATAAAATAAGCTGTTTGCATTGGCAAAATAGCTGGAAATAAAATTAGTTGGTTAAATTGCCTTCTTGCAGAACTAGCCTCTGGGGAACATTCGAGGTTTTTTTAATTGCGCAAAAAAGATTGCAAGAGGTCTACTGCTTAAGAAGATACTATGCTTAAGAAGATACTAAATTCTCTTTAAAAATCTTTTTAAAAAATTCTCTTTAAAACAAGACTAGCATTAGTTCCACCAAATCCAAAAGAATTACTTAAAGCATAATTTATTTCCCTTTGTTTAGCTTTTAAAGGTACTAAATCAATCTTCACCCCTTCAATAGGATTATATAGATTAATAGTAGGAGGTGCTATTTGATCGCAAATTGCAAGAGCAGTGAATATCGCTTCAACACTACCAGCAGCCCCAAGCAAATGACCAATAGAAGATTTCGTTGAAGACATACTAAACCCTTTGTTATCAGCAAACAAGGTTTGCACAGTATTTAACTCCATAGCATCTCCAACTTTCGTAGAAGTTCCATGGGCATTTATGTAATCTATTTGTTGAGGTAAAATTCTAGCATCTTTTAAAGCATTTTCCATAGCCCTATAAGCACCCCTACCATTAGGAGCAGTAATATGATAGGCATCGCCAGTTAATCCATAACCAATTATTTCAGCATAAATTTTAGCCCCTCTGGCTTTAGCATGTTCGTATTCTTCAATAACTAACACTCCAGCTCCTTCCCCCATCACAAAACCATTATGATCCCTATCCCATGGTCTGGAAGCTTTCGTAGGATCATCATTAAAGTTTGTTGCCAAGGCTCTTGCTGATGAAAAACCAGCCACTCCAATTGGAGTAATGGGAGACTCAGCCCCCCCCACAACCATCAGATCAGCATCACCATATTTTATCATACGCGCCCCATCGCCTATCGCATGGGCACCAGTAGAGCAAGCAGTAGCAACGGCGCTATTTGGGCCTGCAAAACCATATCTAATTGAAACATGTCCGGAGAGTAAGTTAACCAAAGATGCAGGAATAAAAAAAGGGCTAACCCTACCCTTTTCAGAGTCATTGAATTCAAGAGAAGTGTCTTCTATAGTTTTAAGCCCCCCTATGCCAGAACCAAGCATAACACCAATTCTTTCCTTGTCATGATGCTCGTATTGCAATATTTTGGAGTCTTCGACTGCTTCAATTGCCGCGGCTATACCAAAATGGATAAATTTATCCATTTTTCTTGCTTCACCGAGACTCATATATTTTTCAACATCAAAATTAGTAATCTCTGATGCAATTTTGCACGGTACCTTTGAGGTGTCAAAAGAACTTATATTCTTTACACCACTTTCACCTGACAAAATCTTTGCCCAACTATCTTCTACATTTAATGCAAGTGAGGTAACCATACCCACACCAGTGATCACTACTCTTCTAGTTGACATGAAAGCTACGCGCTCCTTATAATATTAAAGAAATTATAATTATGAAATTACAAAGTTAATATAATATACTTACGCCTTCACGTTACTTTTAACGTATCTAATAGCATCAGACACTGTAACAATTTTACTGGCTTGATCGTCTGGTATATCGCACTCAAAAGCAGCTTCCAGCGCCATCATCATCTCCACCAGACCGAGACTATCTGCTCCCAAATCTTCTACAAACTTCGACTCTAAAGAGATAGTGCTTTCATCTATTTTTAGGGTTTCAGCAACTGTCTTAATCACTTTTTGTTCGATATTATCGCTCATAAAAAAACCTCGTTAATAGTTTCCACAAATTTTTATAAATATATTTTCTTTGCCAATGTCTTAGGCAAAAAACATAGATTCCCTCTTTTAGCACAAAAAAAATTCTTTTACCAGAATAAAAATCGATAATTAAATTGATATTAGGGTTTTTCCTGAAAAATTCAATATCAATAAAGCACAACAGAAAATCTAAGTTAAATTTTTTGCACTCAAGAATTTGCTAAAAAACGACTAGATACTGTTGTTTATGTCTACATTTATACATCAATAATAGAAAATTCAACTAAAATTGTTTAAATTTTTATAATTTTAAGTTAAAATATTTATATCATATATCTTAATGTCCAAGTTTAAATATTGATTTTTTAAAATGAAAAAATTTTCGATTAACTGTGATTTTGGTGGGCAAATGGCTCCATTCACTTTTTTTATAGGCAAACCGGAACATGGCCATCATGCCCTGCATTTCCAAGCAGACTGGCTTTCAAAACAACGTGGCGGGGTAGTCCCAAGCGATGTAATGGAAGCAATTAGCCAACTTCAAGAGCTGGCCGAAAAAAACGGAGTATCGCTAGAAGAACTATGTGTTTATGCCCTTGGCACAAAGGCAGATCAAGAAGCGCTAGAAAAAGAATCGATGGAAGAAAACTACCATCAGGAAGATGAGCCAGAAGAGGAATCCCTAAAAGATGAGGATTCAGATGAGGATTCAGAACTTGATGCTTATATAGAAGACTCCGTAGAAACAGAGATAGAAGATGGCACAGAAATAGCCGAGGAGTCAAAAGAGGAAGACCTTCCGAAGTCTCGTACTAAAAAATCTAAGAAAAAAGATAAATAAAGTTATTTAGGGAGTTAAATAAGAAACAATTATTTAGGGAGTTAAATAAGAAACAATCGAAACTTCTTGGAATTCTCCAACCTTTAGGTCTCCAAGCTTATAATCACCGTATTGAGTTCTTATCAAGCGATTCACCTTCAAAGTAAAATGCTCGAAAATCTTTCTGATTTCCCTGTTCTTACCCTCAGCTAAGGTAATTTCAAACCAAGAATTACTAGAACCTTCTGAAATTAATTTAATTTTTTTAATATTGTAAGTTATATCATCGATTTTCAGAATATGGGTTTTAGCAAAATATTTTATTAACCCAGAAGGGTTGCCATGAGCCCTAACTTTATATACTCTTTCTATTTTGCTTTCAGGTAATTCAAACTTTCTAGCTAACATCCCATTATTTGTAAGCAACAACAGCCCTTCGCTATTTAAATCTAGCCTACCTATGGATATAACCCTTGGTAAATAATTTTTAAGCGCTTCAAAAACAGTCGGTCTTTTCTGCGGATCGTTATGGGTCGTAATCAGCCCAGCAGGTTTATAATACAACCACAACCTTGGTTTCTCTACCGGTTTTACTACTTTTCCATCAACTTCTACAACATCATCTAAACTCACATTCAAAGCAGGACTCTGAACTACTTGCCCCGCTAATTTTACCCTACCCTGAGCAATCACCCTTTCAGCCTCACGGCGTGAACACACGCCTGACTCAGCAATAAATTTTGCTATTCGACCGAAAGGTTTTTTTTGCATGTTAAATCACAATATTTATTATTTTTTGTGGAATAATAATTATTTTCTTTATTGTTACATCTTCTATATATTTCTGTACGGCCGGAAGGTTCAGCACAGTCTGTTTAATCTCTTCTTCAGTAGCGTCTACTGAAAATTCATGAGTTGCCCTAAGTTTACCTTGAACCTGCACCGCAATGTTGTAATTATTAGCTTGCAACTTTAGTTCATCAAAAACTGGCCATGAAGTTTTATGGAGCGGCTGTTCTTGATCGATAAATCTTTGCCAAAGTTCTTCAGTAATATGGGGAATAAATGGGTTAAGTAGATGGATTACCGACCTAATACCAAATTGTATCGTCCTTACATCGAATATTTTTTTGGCAATTTCGTCTGTAATACTGTTAAATAGTTCGCGAATCCTAGCAATTGCCTTATTGAGCCTATAAGCTACTATATCCTCGCTAACAGCCTTTATTGTAGAGTGAATCTGACTATCCAATTTTTTGTTGTAAAGCATCTCCTCCAAATTAGCACCATCATTAGCGCTCGCATGAAGATTATGCTCTTTAAAAGCTTCCTCAGTCTGCACTATTAACCTATTAACAAACTTTCTACAACCATCTACCCCAGCTGCCGACCACTCCAGATCTTTTTCAGCAGGACTATCTGATAAAACAAACATCCTAATTACATCAGCCCCATAAGTTTCAATCATAGAGTCAAGATCTATTACATTCATTTTAGACTTACTCATTTTTTCAAGCTTTCCCTCAAACACTTCTTCTTTCGTCACAAAGTGATAAAACCTTCCGTTTTTGCTCTCTACTTCATGCGGATATAGCCATTTACCATTTTTATCTTTATACGTCACATGCAACACCATTCCTTGAGTAAGAAGTCTTTTAAAAGGCTCCCGAATAGATCTAGTTTTTTCTTTCAAAGATCTAATGTCTAAATATCCAAGATCTGTCATCGCTTTGGTAAAAAACCTTGCATAAAGCAAATGCAATATAGCATGTTCGATACCACCTATATACTGGTCCACAGGCATCCAGTAATTACAATCTTCTTTGCTTACCATAGTTTCCGATTTGGGATTACAAAAACGAGCAAAATACCAAGACGATTCAAAAAATGTGTCGAATGTGTCAGTTTCCCGAGTTGCAGCTCCTTTGCAATTATCGCAAACAACGTTCTTCCAAGATGGATGATGCTCCAAAGGATTCCCAGGTTTGTCAAAACTAATATCCTTTGGTAGGGTAACTGGAAGATCCGCCTCACTTACAGGCAAAGCGCCGCATTTGTCGCAATAAATTATTGGAATAGGACAGCCCCAATATCTTTGTCTAGAAACCCCCCAATCCCTTAACCGATAATTGATTTTACGAACACCTATTCCAAGCTCTTCGAATTTATTTATGGTAACAGCTCTTGCTTCTTTTACTGTTAAACCGTTTAAAAAAGAAGAATTGATCATTATATCATTTTCATTATAAATATAAGCCTGATCCCAATCACTTAGCTCAGACTTAGCAAACTTCAAATTTGCATTGTTAATAGTTTTACCTAAATTCTTAGTATTATTTGCGGTTTCAGTTTTAACAATCTGCTTGATTTCCAAACCTTCAGTATTCACCGTCAACTCAAAATCTCTTTGATCATGAGCCGGGCAGCCATAAATCGCTCCCGTGCCATATTCCATTAAAACAAAATTGGCAATGATGATCGGTAATTTTATATTTTTATCGAAAGGATGCTGGGCAAAAAAACCGGTAAAAACAGCTTGTTTTAGTGCTTTTTCTATGTCCGATTCCGCAGTAGAGCTATGTCTACACTTATCTATAAAAGCCAATATCTCAGAATTTTTCTCAACTAATCGCACAAATGGATGATTGTAACTAACTGCTACAAAAGTTGCTCCAAAAATTGCCTCCGGAGTAGTGGTATATACCTCAATTTTTTGATCACTCCCCTCTACATCAAAATAAAAACTAGCCCCTTCAGATTTACCAATCCAATTTTTTTGCATCAGCTTAACATTTTCTGGCCAGTGTTCTAAAGTTTCAATGTCAGTAAGCAACTCCTCAGCATAATCAGTGATTTTTAAAAACCATTGTTTTAAATATTTTTTTTCAACTAATGCCCCAGATCGCCACCCACGACCATTTTCTACCTGTTCATTGGCAAGCACCGTCTGGTCAACAGGATCCCAATTAACAATGGACTCCTTCTGGTAAGCCAAACCTTGCTTGACGAGATCAATAAAGAATTTTTGTTCATGTTTATAATATTCAGGATCGCAACTCGCAACCTCCCTACTCCAATCATAAGATAAGCCAATAGGTTTTAGTTGCTTTTTCATAGTTTCAATATTCGCATAAGTCCAATCCCCAGGGTGCGATGAACTAGCAATAGCAGCATTTTCGGCTGGTAAGCCAAAAGCATCCCAACCCATTGGATGCAATACATTATAACCAGAACTTCTAAAAAATCTTGCTATCACATCGCCTATTGAATAATTACGCAAATGCCCTACATGAAACTTACCAGAAGGATAAGGAAACATCTCCAAAACATAATATTTTGGTTTATCAGAATTATTTTCTGCAACAAAAGCGCCAGAATCGCTCCAGATTTGCTGCCATTTAGCTTCAATTTCTTTGGTATTCATAATGTTTTTGAAAAAATTTATATAATTTGCGATTTTAGATTTTATAATTTTGAATTTATTATTTTTCTTCTTGATATAAAGTTCTAGCCCTTCTAATTATCTTATCCTCTAAAATACTTGAAATAGCCGAGTCTTTATAGTCTTTTGACCAACGACCACGAACCCTATTTCTTTCATAAGCTTTCACTTCTATTGATTCGGGACTGATTATAGTATCTTTAATAAATACGTTAATCTTAAACTGAGTGTCCTTTTGCCCCTTGGGATGATACCATTCAGTAATTATAACCCCAGAATTGCTATCTACCGAAGCCATAGGAGCGAAATCAAGAACCTCCAAAGCAGCTTGATAGAGATATTTATTAACATTACCAATAGTTGCTTTAGTAGCCTCGCTCCTAGTTTTTTGCGGTCTAAATACCAACCCCTCTCCTTCTAGCAACGACCCCATTTCATCCATTTGACGCTCAACTCTTGACTTAGGATAGTCACCTTTAGCCATAACGCAATTGATACAACCAAACAGGTTAACAAAAATTATTAAACAGATAGTTAACAAGGAAAATCTTCTATTAATCACAGAATGCATCTCTTTAATTGAGAAAAAAACATTTAAATTTCGGACTTGCATAAGCCTGGAATATAATCTGCTTTTATGAATAAAACAACCAAAAATACACTTAAAAACTATGCTTTATTACTAATAATGAAAGGCATTTGAGATAGCATAAATAATAAAGTCAAAGGCAATGCACCAAAAACTTTAAAATTAACCCAATCTTGTTCTGAAAAATTTCTCCATATAATTTCATTAGCAATTGCCATTGCTATAAAAAATAGCATAAACCGAATATTCAATTTTCTCCAGCTATTGTCACTGTTCATTGATAATGTTTTGCCAAGGACAAATTTAATTGCTGGCTGCCATTTGAACGTAGTAACCAAAAAAATTAATGCAAACAAGCTATATAAAACCGTCGGCTTCATTTTAATGAAAATCGTATTTCCACTGAATAAAGTAAGACTTACAGAAGCTAAAATTAAGCCACAAGAAACTAGACTCATCGTATTGACTTTTCTCTCTTTAATATAGGTAACTACAATCCCAATTGCAGAAAATGCAAGCATCAACATGGCAGCTTCTAAGATACTATAATATTTATAGCCAATAAAAAATGCTATCACCGGAAAGATTTCAGTAAAAAATTTAAGCATGTTTTCTCTTTATAAAAATTGACCTCAATTTTATCATAATGATGGTTATAATAACAGTAGAAAAATAAAAAATAATCTGCATAATGTTCGGTTTTGCGTAATAACCAACCGTAGTACGCAATAACTTACCAGCAATGCTATAATCATTCACCAGCCAGGAACTATCCCATAAAGCTTCGGTAAAAACGTCAATTATCCCAACAGAAGTAAGTATAGCAGCTGCCTCAGAAGCAAGACCTGCTGCAATAAGAATTAGCAATATTGTAGATACTTTAAATATATACTTTCCAGAAATCCTTATGAGACCCGAATATATAACTAGACCAACTACAAAACCACTAAAACTACCCACCCCAAGACCAATTATGTAATCAGTTGCTGATAGTAATTCAGTAGAAGAAATGCTATATAACAAAAGTATAATCTCTGCCCCTTCTCTTAAAATCGTAGCTGCAACAATTGCGCTAAGAACAATCGAACTTAAACTACCAGCCTTTATCTTTTGCGATATTTCTTGTATGTCATGCCTAATTTTCTTAGTGTACCCTTGCATCCAGACAACCGTAATGCTAATCATCAAGGTTGTAGTTAGGATAATAGCTACATCTAATATTTCATCCCCGTACCCATCATAAGCCTTTGTTATATTGCCTATCAAAAAAGCTAATAATGAAGACAGTACAACACCAGCAATTGAACCTGTTAACACATAAATTCTAGAATTTTTTATGTGGGTCGTTGAAGCTAAAATCACTCCAAACAACAAAGCTATTTCTAAACATTCACGAAAAATGACTATGGATATTTTCAACATTACCTACTCTCCACTTTGAACATCATTTACATCTTCACTGACAACTATTTTACCTTGCGCTGTATCTTCGTGAAATTCACCAAAAAATTTATACTCTCCAACCTCCAAAGGAGCTAAAATGATTTTCACAGAACTATTACCCAAAACTATTTTTTCTCTCTTAAGGTCTAAACTTTCAAATTCTTCTATCGTCGAATCTTGATTATGCAAAGTTATAACTACCTTTTTTCCTGGTGGTAATTTTATTACCTCAGGACTGAATTTATGATCCTTAAGATATAAATCAAGTTTTATCGAATCAGCTTCAGCTGCTGTTATACCACAAGCAAGAATTATGATAAAAACAAACACAGAAACTAAAGTTTTTTTTAAAGCTTTAACTCCTATAGTAAAGTCTTGAAAGAAGTCTATTATAAAAAATAGAAAACTTGCAATTTTTTTATACAATACTCTCATATTATTAATTATCTCTTTTTTTACCAGACAACGCGCACTGCAACGAACTCCACAGAAAAACATTATGAACCTAACACACCATCCATAACGACTTCTAAATTAGAATATCTGATATCAAAAATCTATGCAACTAAAATCTCAACCGAAAGTTAAGTTAACAACATAAAACAACTAAGGTCAAAAATCTTTATTCTTTATTAACCTAATAAACTCGTCCTTAAGTAGCGGCAATTTATCCAAACTACCACTACCAGCTTGGGCCAAATCGTCGCTACCACCACCGCTAGAGCCAATAAAGCTAGAAATTTTTTTGACCATTTTTGAAGCACTATATTCAGGGATAATGTCTTTAGATACTCCAACTAATAAAGACACCTTCCCTCCCAATTTGCTAACATAAATTAATATTAATTTATCGACATTTTTGATGATGTTTTGCAAAGAATTACGCATCAGCTTAGGATCAACACCCCCAACTTCTCTATATAATAACCTTGCCCCATCTTCTAATATTATCGCCTGCTTAGCAATTTCATCTGGGGTTAAACCTAATCTGCCCAGCTGAATTTTCTCCAACTCTTTTTCTAAATCTTTTTTATTCTGCAGGAAAGCATCTAATTTCCCTAAAACATCTTGTTTATTAGACTTTAAAACTTCCATTATACTAGCTAGTAAAGACTCATTATCGCGAACAAAGGCTAAACAATAAGGCCCACAAACTGCTTCTATACGCCTTACACCAGCAGCAATCGCTCCTTCACTGATTATTTTAAACGCTCCAATATCACCAGTTCTAGAAACATGCGTTCCTCCACATAACTCAAATGAATAAGGATTATCGCTACTTTCCTCATCATCTTCCAGGCCCATAGAAACAACCCTAACTTCATCATCATATTTTTCACCAAAAAGCGCCATAGCCCCAGACTCCATAGCAGCATCTACCGACATCAATTTAGTACGAACAGCAGAATTATCCAATATTATCTGGTTAACTTTGTCTTCAATTAAATTGATTTCAGCTTTAGTCAAACTATTAGGATGACTAATATCAAACCTGAGTCTATCCGCAGCTACCAGAGACCCTTTTTGAGTAATATGCTTGCCAAGAACATCTCTAAGAACTGCATGCAATATGTGGGTTGCCGAATGATGCATTTTCAAAGATTTTCTCCTCTTTACATCAACAACTAGCTTTACTTCGTCGCTTTCGGTAACTAAACCTTGCTCAATTTGGCAAATATGACCATGAATTTTGCCAAGATATTTCAAAGTATCTAAAACTTTTATTGAACCATGTTTAGAGGTTATAAAACCAACATCTCCCATTTGCCCACCAGATTCTCCATAAAAAGGAGTCTGATTGGTTATGACTATAAATTGCTTATTTTTTTCTGATATTTGTCTAACTTTTTTGCCATCCTCTATTATAGCTAATATCTTACCTTCTGAAACTTCAAGCGAGTAACCTAAAAATTCAGTTGATCCAAATTCAGTTAAAATATCGAACCAAATACTATCTGTTTTTGACGCTCCAGAACCAGCCCAAGCATTTCTTGCACGCTCTTTTTGCTGGTCCATTAACTTGCTAAAACCTTCAATATCAACCTTGATATGACGCTTTTTTAGAATATCTTCAGTTAAATCTAGCGGAAATCCGTAAGTATCATAAAGCTTAAAGGCAACCTCCCCAGATAACACAGGATTGGTCTTTAAAGATTCCTCGTCAAAACCAGAAGTTTCTTCATCTAACAGTTTTAACCCTCTGTCTAAAGTGGTCTTAAACCTTTCCTCCTCCTGCTTAAGAATGTTACTAACAAAACTTTCTGCCCTTTTAACTTCAGGAAAAACATTACCAAATAAATCTACTAACTTAGGCAATAACTTATACATTAAAGGCTCGCTACTACCAAGCTGATGCGCATGACGCATAGCCCTCCTCATTATACGTCTTAAAACATAACCACGTCCTTCATTTGAAGGCATTACGCCATCAGCAATAAGAAAAGCCGAAGAACGTAAATGATCTGCAATTACTCTATATGAAAACAAAGCTTCTCCTTCAGCTTTAACACGCAAAACAGACTCTGCCTCACCGATGATATCCCTGAATAAATCAATATCATAATTGTCGTGCACTCCTTGCATAACAGCAGCTACACGCTCCAATCCCATACCGGTATCTACAGATTTTTTCGGTAAATCTATCCTCACATCCTTGCTCACTTGCTCAAACTGCATAAACACCAGGTTCCATATCTCAATATATCTATCACCATCTGCATCTTTAGTCCCTGGCAAACCACCAAATACTTTATCTCCATGATCGTAAAATATCTCCGAACAAGGCCCACAAGGACCAGCATCTCCCATCGACCAGAAATTATCATTAGTGGCAATTTTAATTATCCTATCATCGCTTAAACCAGCTATTTTTTTCCAAAAATTGGCCGCTTCATCATCATTATGAAAAACAGTGATGTATAATTTTTCTTTTGGCAGCATAAAAACTTTGGTAAGAAGCTCCCAAGCGTAGTAAATCGCCTCCTCTTTGAAATAATCACCAAAAGAAAAATTTCCAAGCATTTCAAAAAAAGTATGGTGCCTTGCGGTATAGCCAACATTGTCAAGATCATTATGCTTTCCACCAGCTCTAACTGATTTCTGGCTTGAAGTTGCCCTATTATACGCTCTTTTTTCCAACCCAGTAAATACGTCCTTAAACTGCACCATACCAGAATTAGTAAACATCAAAGTAGGATCATTCTGAGGAACCAAAGGACTGGCCGGAACATGAACATGACCATTTTTAACGAAATAATCTATGAAACTACTTCTAATTTGAGTAGTAGTGGGAATTGCATTAAATTTAGGTTGATTAGGAATGTTATTAGACATACTTTGTAGATATTAATTGTATTTAGTTAACCTAACCGCAGTCTAAACCACTTACATATAAAACGCAATATGCTTCTTGATCTTCTCTCCCATCTTCTACAAAGAAAATTACGCTAATAAATTTTTGGAATAATCAACAGTGAATACGCCTTCAAGCTCTTTTAAGAGCGACATGTTGATTTCATTTTTAGTACTCTCGTCAGATTTAAGCAAATTTTTATCGCAGAATAATACTAAACAAAATTGATCTTCAAACTTACCAATATTAGTTAGATAAATTTCTGTTTTGTGTTTAGCCAAAAGAAAGGTAAGACCTTGAGCAGCTAAATTTATTTGATTAATAATTAATTGATGGTCAATCCTCAAACCCATTTCTTTATCAGTTCCTTTGATTATGTTAACATATACGTAATATACCAATTTATTACCGTCAGAATTCCATTTAGAGACCTTATTTTGTATTAAATCGCTGTTTGGCACTAACACTTCTTTCGAATTAAAGCTAGAGATGGTTATATATCTATTGCCAATTGATTTTACCTTTCCCACCACCCCTTGAATTTCTATTACATCACCAATTTTCACCGGTTTCTCCAACATTAAGATAATGGTATTGATAAAGTTATTAATCACCCCTTGAGCTCCAAACCCAATTCCAATAGCCAAAGCGCCTCCAACAAATGCAAAAATTGCCAGAGATATATTAGCTATCTGCAAAGATATGAAAACTGTTAATATTCCAAAGAAATATGATAATAAACGTTCAATAGTATTGATTGCATCTTGGTCATTTTGAAGTTTTTTAGCCAATAATTTGATTATTATTTTTATTAATTTATTTGAAAATCTGATGCAGATAATAAACATCATCAAGGCTACCAAGATGTTACTAATTTTAATTTCATTCCCAGAAATATTAACTAGGCTATAATTCCATAAATCATGGATCATCGATTGATTTACTTTGCCTGGGATTAATTGATCCATCATAATTGCTGTTAAAATTATTAAGAGTTGACAAATCTACAGTTTTTGATTAGATTCCAAAAATATGTAGGAGATTTGTAATTATTATGTCAATAATTACCGGAAAATGAATTATAAATGATAAAAATAATAAATAAATATGAAACGTACATTTCAACCTAGTAAATTAGTAAGAAAAAGAAGACACGGTTTTAGAGCAAGAATGGAAACCGTAGGCGGTAGAAACGTAATAAGAAATCGTAGAGCTAAAGGCAGAATAAAGTTAAGCGCATAACCGTGCTACTATCTTCTTTAAAAAATCAGAAACAATTTGATCTGGTTAATTCCTTCGGAAAGAGAGTGTCGACTAAGTATTTCACGGTTGTATTGGCTAAGAATTTTGATTTAGCTAAAAACTTAAAACCAGTAAGAAGTAATGACTCTAGCACTACTCCTCATTGGAATGAGTCTAAACTAAATTCAGGTATAGATTCTGCCAATTCTGCTTGTTCAACCTTTTTAGGGATGAAAGTTGGAAAAAAGCTTTCTAGAAAGGCTTGTATTAGGAATAAAATAAAACGAAGAATCAGACATTTAATGAGATTGGCACTAATTGATCCTGAACTGAATTTAGTAAAATCGGCGATAGTGTTCGTTCCATACAAGAATTTTGAGTTAATAAAATTTTCTGAATTAGCCCTTGCGTTAAAGAACGTATTAGTAACAAGGTTTTAAGATTGATAATTTAAGTTAATTCGTTACACGCTAGCGACCAAACCGAGCAACCAATGGGAGCGTGGCTAATGATGGCTACAGCAGCGATAAAAATTTAAACCTCATTTATTTAAATTTTTATCGCAAACAGTAGTTGATCTAGAGGAGGCGGGTGTCATAAGTAATTTTTTAACAACATAAGTTTAGTTCAAAATAAATTAATGACTCAACAAAAATTTATCAGAAATTTTTCAATTATAGCTCATATAGACCATGGTAAGTCGACCCTAGCGGATAGGCTTATAGAACATTGCGGGGGTCTGGAGAAAAGAGAAATGAGCCAGCAAGTGCTCGATTCAATGGATATTGAGCGCGAAAGGGGCATTACGATTAAAGCGCAAACGGTTAGGCTCTTATATAAAGCTAAGGATGGCAATACCTACCAATTAAATTTGATGGACACTCCTGGGCATGTTGATTTTTCCTATGAGGTGAGCCGGTCTCTTGCTGCGTGCGAAGGATCTTTGCTAGTTGTTGATGCAAGCCAAGGAGTGGAAGCGCAGACTCTTGCCAATGTTTATCAAGCGATTGATAATAATCATGAAATAATTCCAGTTTTAAATAAAATTGATTTACCAGCTGCAGAACCTGATAAAGTAAGAGCTCAAATAGAGGATGTAATTGGTATAGATGCAACCGATGCCCTACTCGTTTCAGCAAAAAGTGGCATAGGTATAGAGGATGTTTTGGAGGCTATTGTAAATAGGTTACCAGCTCCAAAAAACGAGTTTTCTGAAGATGGTTATCCCAATATTTTAAAGGCTTTGCTTGTAGATAGCTGGTATGACCAATATCTAGGGGTGGTAATTTTAGTCAGAATTTTTCAAGGTCAATTAAAGAAGGGCATGAGGATTAAAATGCTCTCAACTAGAGGTAATTATTTGGTAGATAATGTAGGATATTTTACCCCTAAAAAAGTGATGTGCGATTCTTTAGAGGCAGGGCAGCTCGGGTTTTTTACTGCGTCTATAAAGCAGGTGGCTGATTGTAAAGTAGGTGACACCATTACCGAAGATGGTAAAATCGAAGTAAAAATGCTTCCCGGATTTAAACCAAATTTGCCAGTAGTATTTTGTAGTTTATTTCCGTCTGACGCTTCAGATTTTGAACGCTTAAAAGACTCTCTAGGCAAACTTCGTTTGAATGATGCAAGTCTTGAGTTTGAAACTGAGAATTCAACAGCTTTGGGCTTTGGGTTTAGATGTGGTTTTTTAGGCTTATTGCATTTAGAGATTGTGCAAGAAAGGCTTGAAAGAGAGTTCGACCTTGACCTAATTACCACAGCGCCAAGTGTTGCGTATAAAATAAATCTGCGTGGTGGAAAGCAAGTTGAAGTCCATAATCCGGCTGATTTTCCAGATGTTCAAGGAATAGAGTCCATGCTTGAGCCGTGGATTAAAGCAACCATCATGGTGCCTGAGGAATATTTAGGATCCGTGCTTGGGTTATGCACTGATAAACGCGGAGTGCAGATGGACATGAAATATATAGCTGGTAGGATAATGGTTGTCTATCGTTTGCCACTTAACGAAATTGTTTTTGACTTTTACGATCGCCTAAAGGGTTGCAGTAAAGGATATGCTAGTTTTGACTGGGAAATGGATGGTTACGAGGAAAGTCAGCTAGTCAAGCTCTGTATTTTGGTAAATTCAGAAGCTGTTGATGCATTATCTGTAATTGTTCATAAATCAAGGGCTGAATCACGAGGAAGAGAGCTGTGCGCAAGGCTTAAGGACCTCATTCCAAGGCAGTTATTTCAAATAGCTATCCAGGCTGCAATTGGAGGAAAAATTATTGCCAGAGAAACGGTTAAGGCAATGCGTAAAGACGTATTAGCTAAATGTTATGGTGGTGATATTACTAGAAAAAGAAAGTTGCTCGAAAAGCAAAAAGCTGGTAAAAAACGAATGAGAAATGTTGGAAATATTGAAATTCCGCAATCAGCTTTCATAGCTGCTTTAAAAATAGGTGATGATTAAAACTTGATATTGCTTGAAACTTTGGGGCATGTAATGGAAGTATAATTAATGAAAGAGTAAATGGTAAATTTTGATGTCTAAACCTAAAAAAGCAAAGACAAATAATGCTAATCCTAATGCTAATGCTAATTTGGTTAAAGATTTGGAGCAAGTTTTGGACCATTATATGGACTATCCTTATCCGCTGCGTAATCCTGAAGATGAAAAAATACGAATAATTAAAATATATGGTGACTGCCTAGGGGAGTTGAATCACTGGCTTTACAGAGGAAGAGAAAGCTTTAAAGATGGATTTAGGGTCTTAGTTGCCGGCGGTGGCACAGGTGATTCGGCGATATTTTTGGCGGATCAATTAAGAGATATCCCAAATGCTGAAATTGTGTATTTAGATTTTAGTAAAGCTAGTATGGCTGTAGCTCAAAAAAGAGCTGAATATCGCGATCTTACTAACATTACTTGGGTAAATGATAGTATTTTAAATATTCCAAACCTAAATCTCGGTAAGTTTGATTACATTAATTCTATTGGGGTGCTTCATCATCTTGCATCGCCTGATCTAGGCTTAAAAATCCTAAAAGATTCTCTTACTGAAAAAGGGGGAATGGGTCTTATGGTTTACGGTCAATACGGAAGAACTGGAGTGTATCAGCTACAGGAATTAATGAAGATGGTAAATAACAATGCTACTTCTCGCCAGGAAGAAGTAAAGCGCGGATGGGCGGTGGTAAATGGTTTACCAGTTTCAAATTGGTTTGTTCGTGGTAAGGAGCTGATAACAGACCTTAGTACCATGGGAGACATAGGTATGTATGATCTGCTATTACACAAGCAGGATAGAGCTTATACAATTCCGCAATTATATGAATTCGCTGAAAAAGCGGGTCTGAACTTTGTCGATTTTAGTGACGCTGGAAGTCGTTTGCTATTAAGGTTGGAAAATTATATTTCCGATCCAGAGTTGCTTGCGGAGCTTAAGAAACGAAGCATAGTAGAGCAGCAAGCAATGTGCGAAATTATTACTGGTTCAATTATTAAACATAGCTTTTTTGTTTCAAATCAACAAAATACGGTTGCTTCTTTTGACGATCTTGATAACGTGCCTTATGTCTACACTATCAGTGATCTAGCAAAAAATATTTATGAATATTTGGAAGCTAATCCTCAAATTCTTGGTGGTACAGTTGAATTCACCTGGAAATCTGACTTGTGTAGTAACTTAGAAACTGTTCTACCAGTCACTAATTTTACTAAGTATTTATTCAAATATATGATTAGTGAAACTTTAAGTTTTAGAGAAATTTTCGACAAAGCATGTGAAGAATTGGGAGAGAAAATTGAGGATAAGATATTGATCCAAAATGTTAAGAACACTCTAACAGTTCTTCAAGATTCTGGGCTTTTGTTACTAAGAAATAAAAATGTTGGGCCATTTCCTAGTCTGCTTTAGCCATTTGCTTTTCTTCGCGTTACCCAATCGAAAGATCGAATAACGCGAAAGATTAAGACAATACAACTCTTGTAGATCAATGTTTCTAAATATAGCGAAATTACTTACTTTAACGCAAACTATGTGGATAAGGAATCTCGGCCTCGTCATCTGACCCACCCCCCCGAATTTATGACAACAGTATATAGAC
>Ga0075154_10001406_pt1 | contig 17329 bp, 21 predicted proteins | sample JI71714BDNA_FD_70965 | JGI IMG/M metagenome (GOLD analysis project Ga0075154, IMG submission 70965) | Wastewater effluent complex algal communities from Wisconsin, to seasonally profile nutrient transformation and Carbon sequestration -... | ecosystem: Engineered > WWTP > Effluent > Algae...
AAAATACTCCCGAACCTTTAACAATGCTTGCTGCTGGAGCTGCTGTTGGTTTTGGTGCTATGTTCAAAAAGCAACGCAGTGAGGCTCAAAAATCGGAATAGGCGATCGTTTTCACTGGTTTTTCCTCATGGCTTGATGCCACAATGATTATTTTTAGATAGCTTTAAAAACCTGGTTTTATCAAAAAACCAGGCTTTTTATAGCTTCAGTTAAAGGACATGATATAATAACACTGACTTAGTATGGACAGTTAGACGGTTAGTTTAAAATTTGTCCTAACACTTGCGAACGACATAGCCGCGTAGGCATTGCGTAAATTTTGTATAATCTAATCAATCAACTAATAACTAATATCAGAATGTTCAAAAAACAACTTTTTGGGCTAACCATTATCGCCACAGGTTTAGTAACCCTGAATATGACACTCCTTTGGAAACTTGGGGATATTGCTCATTTTTATATGAGTTTAGTTTTTTGGTTGGCTGTAGGTTCCCTACTTTGGGACAAGCAGCATATTCTCAAAGAGGATGAGGGAAAAAGCGATCTATTAGCAAGAGTATTAGGAACGCTCTTAATAGCTTTTATTTTATTTAAAAGTGCTATAGTTTCCAGTAAATTCGATCATTTTTTAAGAATAGCACCTTTTTTGTCTGGTTTAAGTCTGGGCTTGATTGCGGTAGGTTTTCGGAATTTAAAAAAATATTGGCGTGAATTGGTAATACTATTTTTTCATGGCATCCCCAGTGTAATTACCTCACCTTTATTGGGTATTCTTACCTCGTTTACTGCTAAGTTTGCTCATGTTATTTTGTGGTATTTTGGTTTTAATGTAATACGTGAGGGTAATTATATTGCTTTGGAGACAGGCAGGGTGTTTGTAGATGAGGGATGTTCGGGGTTCGAGGCAATGAATTACTTATTAGGTTTATCCGTAGTTTGTTTGTTGATGTTTTCTACTAAACAAAATAAAGCTTTGGTAATAGGTGTGGCTGTCGCTTGTGGTTTTATTATTAATGCTTTTAGAGTGGCTGCAATGGCATTGTTAGTTGCATCTCATCGTCTAGATTTGTTTAAATATTGGCATGAAGGTGAAGGTTCTTTAGTGGTGGGTATGGTTTCGGTGATTTTGTTTGGGATATTTTATCAATTTATGTTGAAACAAGATAACAAAATTCCTGAAAGTTCGAGAAAATAATTTGTTTCCAGTTATCATGTTTTAATATTATGACTGATGCTCAGGAGCTAAAATGAGTTTGTCATCTCGGAGAACGTTCAATCAACGGCTGCTACAATTTTTGCTGAGTGCTGTGGTTCCTCCTCATGTTCTCAAACAGTGCCAAGCTGAATCCTCAAATCAAGCTTCGTTTGAAAATAAAGTTAATAATTTATTAGCCAAAATAGACCCAGAAATAGAATTGTTAGTTCCAACTTTTTTAGGTAACGACCAACGCAGGTTTTATGGTAGAGGTGTTCCGAAAGGTTTGAAGTTAATCGACAAGTTTCAACTGGGAAGTGGGCGCACTTTTCTCGGAAGGCGATCGCAAATTTGGAGCGGTGCGGGTTGGACTGGACAGCCCACAATCATCAGAGACAGAGGAAAAACTTATTTAATTATAGGTAGTTTTGACCACAATTTGAGAAAAATAGACCTCAGTAATAACCAGGAAGTTTGGCGCTATGAATTTGATGATGTAATTAAAGGGTCATCTACTATTTATATCGATAAAAAAGCGAGTCCTGAAAACAAAATTGTGATTTTACAAGGTAGCCGCAGCGGTGGTGGTGGCAAAAGTGTTGTACCTAGTTTTCGGGCAATCTCTTTTAGAACCGGTAAGGAACTTTGGAAATTGAATATCAGGAGAACTCCCAGCTACAGTCAGGATAATGATAGTAGTGCTTTGTATCTGGGCGATGGGGTGTTGTTCAATGCGGGGGAAAATGCGATCGGCTATTTTCTCGACAGTTCAACAAGTAAGGCGAAAATTACACAAGGAATTAAGCAGCCAAATATCTTGTCAGAAGTACAGCTTTATGCAGCGACAGATATCGGCAAGCATGGCGGAAATTTGGTCGCAGAATCATCGCCATCTAGACTTAAAGACCGAATATTTATCGCTGCTGGTTCTGGTCATATTTATGGCATTAATGTTAAAAATAAAAAGATTGTCTGGGATTTTTATACTGGTTCTGATTTGGATGGGAGCGTCGTCATTTCTAAATCTGGCAAACTGTTTTGTGCTATAGAAAAACAATACATTCAAGGCAACGGCGGAGTTATGAAGCTTAATCCCAATCAGGAACCGAATGCCAGTGTAGAATGGTTTTTGCCTACGGGAAATCGCCGACTTTCTGGCTGGGAAGGTGGCATAATCGGCTCGGTGGCATTGAATGATGAGTACAATCCAGGGGGGTTTCCGGCTATTTTTGCGACGAATGCGATCGATGGTAATTTGTACATCGGTTCTCAAGGTATGGTTACAGGTAAAAAGAATTTTGTACCTTGGCGAAATCAGTCTTACGATACTCCTGTTATCGTGTTTAAAAAAGATATTGGCGCTTCGATTTCGACTCCGATATTTACCGATGGGAATAAGTTGATATCTGCGGGATATAATGGTGTTTATTTGTTTACTTTGAAGTGGGAACGAGCGAAGTCTGGGGATAAAAATGCTTTGAAAAATGCTAAAGGTGAGTTTTACCGTTTGCAGGTAAAGGAATCAGGGAGATTTAAACCGGGTTTATCCTTTGAGGCGACGCCTGTAGTTTGGGATGGAATTGTGAGGATTTGCGCCAGGGATGGCTGGATGTATACTTTGGGTTAAGATTGATATTGTGTTTCTATTGGCAACAAGCCTCTTGCCTGTTCCGAAAAGGGTGTTGAAATCCGCCACCTATTGCTACCTGTGGTTTAACTGCGGTTATAGGTATGATAGAAATAACGTCGGAAATTATAGGAAAGTCGTTATGGCAACTAATGACAGTCAAATAAGTCAAGTTTACGGTTCAGAGGATGCTCAAGCTATTCTGCAAATTGCGATCGCCCAAAAACAGGAAAACGGAGAACTTTCGCGAGTGCAGTTGTTCGAGATTGCAGCGGAATTGGGCATTTCGGAACAGGATATTGTGGCGGCGGAACAGCAATGGCTAGCCCATAGAGGAGAATCTACAGAAAAAATAGCTTTTAATGCTTATCGCCAGCGCCAATTACAGAAAAATGTAACGAAGTACGGTATCATCAATACTTTTTTAGTGTTGCTAAATCTAGCAGGAAGTCACGAACTTTCTTGGTCACTTTTTATTCTACTAACTTGGGGGTTGGGATTGTCTCTGAATGCTTGGAATGTGTATCAAACTGAAGGGGATGATTATGAACAGGCCTTTGGGCGGTGGCGGTTAAAAAAACAAGTTGGAGAGTCTCTTGGTACTGCTGCGGATAAGTTTTTGAAGTGGTTGCAGTCGTGAAAAGTTCATTATTAAAGTAGAGGGTAGCGTATCGCTTCTAGAGCATCTTACTTTTAATTATAACGAGCTACTTATCCGTTGCTTGTAGTTGCGCCCCAGCACAACTACAAAACCATTAAAATTAGTGCGCCGAATCGCTCTTAGCAGCATCTCCAACCACAGGATTAATTAAAAGCGATCGCAAACCTTGACGAGTTTCCGAATTCAAATACTTGCGCTGCAAAATCTGCCATTTTTGCCAAGCTGCGTAGCGATTTTCTGATAAAATTCCAGCAAGTATCGGCAACTCTGTTTGCAGTTCGCTATCCACAAAATCTGTCAGAAAATCGCCTAAAACTTCACTGTCTTGAATATCGCCCAAACATTCTTGAATAGCTTTCACATCCTCTACATAAGCTTCATAAGTCTCGCCGTAAAATTCTCCAAACAGATTCATCAAATAGCGAACTCGCTTAGCTTGCTTCCGCAAATCGTGCAGGATAGTTCCCTCTGTGGCCAACTTTTCCTCGACAGCCTCAGCATTCAAATCATCACAAACTTTAACTTTCCCATCCAGATATTCCGTGCCCAACAGCCAAGCTGGATGCAGGAAAAATTCACTAACTTGAGGTAACAGTAAATCTGGCAAAACCTCAGCAATTGGCAAATTCGATATCGCCTGAAACTGCGGTTTTTCCAACCAATTTTCGATCGCCTTTTTCAGCAATTGATAACTTTTGTGTCCTAAAACCGCCCTCACCCCTTTCAAGGCGCGCCGTCGCTGCTTGAGTAAATTCAACAAAACTCGATCCAAAACTTCCTGTTCTTCAGCCGACAAATTCGGGTAATATCGGTTTTGGAGACTGTCGAGCATCACATCCAAATCTCTGAGGGTTCCCAGTATCCGTCCCACTTTACCAATTTTGTGCTCATTGGCCTCTTTTGGCCAATCTAAAACTGGAGCAAAACCAGTCACAGCCGATCGCAAACGACGCATTCCGACTCGCATTTGGTGAAGTTCTTCGGCATCTTTGTCTTTGATAACTTCAGCTTCGTGGGCTATACTTTTGTGGAAATATTTCTCGATCGCCCCAGCAGCAGCGTCTCCGAGAGTCTTAACTTGAGCTTTAACTTTAGCTGTTTTTTTTACGTTCATGGTAGATGTAGATTCCAGAGTGTCGATCGGCTTTAATAGAGATTTCAAAGCTTTTCTAATAAAGGGTTTACATCGTAGCACACAACCAAAATTTATGACTCCGCCGCCACATAAATCTTAATATAAAACCCTTGACAATTTCTCACTAATCAGCATTTAGCAATTGTTCAAGAATTCTTCAATCTCAAACAATCCTGGACGCAACTGCTACAGTTCTGTACTTAAAAGATCGCCCTTAAATCCCGAAAATACCCATGATTCGGTACTTTTAAGCCAAGCTGGCGATGATACCCTCAACGGCAACGACAAACTCTACGGAAAAGGAGACACCGACCTAATCTACGGGGGCACCGGCGACGACGAACTCTCTGGCGGTTGTGGCAACGACCAATGACATCTTGCTAAATGGCGGTTCAATCCCAACCATGAACAGCTTTAGCGAAACCGACGATGACATTCTCATCTACGACACAAAGAGCTTGTTGACTTCTCTCACTAGCGCTCAAAGTCAGCCAATTCTGCCTTTGCAAGCGGCGAGTGTTAATAGTTCAATTATCCCAACTGCGAATGCTGCTAAGGACAACAGCCTCTTAATTACTCCGGCTGCAAGTCCGATTAACCCGCTAACGAATAGCAGTTTGACTGGCATTTCTAGCGTCAAGTAATTGTCGATCGATTGAAATCGAATACTTTAAAAACCCGGTTTCTTCAAGAAACCTGGTTTTTTGCAGTTTTTTGCGTGTAATATCATGTCCGGGTTAGCTATTGGTGCGCTCGATGGTGCGGATTGTTATGCTTCTTCAGCTTGCAGAATAGCAATCACTTCTGCAAGCAAAACATCTAGATACTGAGAGAAGTTAACTTGTAAAGAAGTAGGAAGGACTTCTTTTTTCCGAACTTGAACATGAAGATGAGAATCTGCTATTTTTCTGGCTCCATTTTCAAGGTGTTGCATTGTATCCTTAAAACTTTTTCCACCATACCCCGAAGCTACTTCTTTAAATGAAGCCTTAGAAAAAATTGGAGGAACATGATCTAATATTGCCCTTAGAAGCATTGCTGTAGCCAGGTTAAGTTCATTAGCATGAGCAATATTAAGTTCCTCGCACAGTCTTATTAATTTTGTCAAATCAACTCGCTTCGATTTTATTGACTTTAGCTCCTGAATCCGTGTTGCGCTTACATATCCAAAACTCTTAGTCGAACTAGCCATCGGACTTTGAGAAAATTGAGCAGACATAATCTCTAATTCTCGTCGGCAAATTTGAAGAATTTCCACGATACGCTCTTTGACTTTCACCCACTCATCCTGGGGATATAAATCCGATGCTAGTTCACCCGGAGGATCGTATTCTATCGATTTCAAGATTAGAGATATATCTTTGATACTGTGATGTGACTCTCCAAAAATACTTGTTAATAAGTGACAAGTATCGGATATCCACTCTGAAATATTACCTTCAAAGAAGGCTAGAGCAGTAATACGTTCCTCTAACACTCCAAGTTTAGATAATTGACTTTCTTGCCCAGATTCAGACTTGTTTTTCATGATCTCTTGCTGCCGAAGACTCAACAAAACAAAGTAACACGATCTTGTAAACTTAGGCAATTTTAATAGCTTCGATAGCGCGTACTTGCAACCTTGACGACAGCTACAACTCATCGATAGTCACCAACCCACCTTCTGTAAACTGAATAACAAGTTCTTGCTCATCCAGCAAGGCAGTTCCAAGTAAAGGTCGCCTTCCTGTCGCAATGACAAGGACTTCTCGCTCTTCACCATCCCAAAGGACGATCGCTTCGTGAACTGGTAGCAAGACTTCACTGTTATCTGCCAAATTTGCAGGAGTGTCGTGTCTAAAGGTTAAGCCCATCAATAAAACAGCTTCTAGAGGAAGACATAATTCCCCAGTGAAGCCTGTATCTATCACAAACTCAATAGGGATGCTTGAGCCATTCGATAGCAAGAAAGTCAGCGTTACTGTTGCGTGTCTATTTGTCACAATCCCTGAAATCACTTGTATACACGCTCCATGACACCACCAAATGAGACAGCAACGTTATATCCAATACGAATACCAAATAGTCTAGCGTTTGGGTGCTTCTTGCTAAGGTTACGGGAGGCTTGCAATCCAGTTTTATCGACTTCATAATCACCTGTCTCAATGTCGATGATTACCATCTTGCCGATGTTCTTTTCCACTTCTACCTTTTCGCGGATGGTGCTTTCATACAATTGCTTGGCACGTTTCGCAACTTCTTCACGGCTTAAAAGGATTGCTTGCATAGGTTGACTCCCGATCGCTAGGCTTTTCTGTGAATCCCTCCATGATAGCGCACGGACAAGCAGGGCGATCGTTGCGGTTAATTCCGTAAATTTGTTTTATTTTCTGAAAAGCAACTCTAACCCATAATAAGATGTAACCGGAAGAAGCTATTACACTTGTGATGATAAAAAAAGGAAAAACCGATGACCCAATATCAATTAGCGCCAGCCAAATACCACCACGTACAAGTAGTTGTTTCCCTGAACCGCGTTCATTTAGACAACTATAAAAACCCCGATGCAGCATTGACAAAACTCATCGAACTAGGTTACAGTCCAGAACTGCGCTATCAATGGAATCCAGAACGCAACGAATTTGATTTATACGCCCTAATTCACGACTTGCCACTAGATGAATCGCTGATGACCGATGAAAAATGTCAGGATTTTTTCCAGCATTTCAAACACAGCCAAATATATTCGATCGGCTGCGGTAACGCTGACCCCGATTGGCTATTTGCTTGGGATTTTGATGACCCCCGCCGTCATGCCAAGCCCGACGAAATTGAACCTTTACCAGCAGCTACAGCAGCTTAAATCTTGGACTAGGCGCGTGAGGCTTCAGAAACCGGGTTACTGCCACTGAGGCGATCGCCTTGCGCCCCGTCACCCGTCCTATAGAACCCTTGTGACAGTTGGGTCTAGGACTGTCCAATTTAAAATCTCCCATAAAATGTCCCTCCCCCGCCCTTGGGCACATAAAAATCCGATCTCTTGCATACTTTCCCAAAAAGGTTAAGATAGCTTCAAACCGACATTTATGCGCCAAAGGGTGAGAGAGGGCGCGATGGAAAAGACAAGTTTTAGGTTAAATCAAGTCCGTCCAGACAGGTGGTTTAACCTTTCCAGTCTTTGGCAGATTGTTCGAGAACGTAGGTTGCGACATCCTCAATTTGTGCCGGCTTCAAACGACCAGCGAAAGCAGGCATCGCATTTTTGCCCTTTGTTACCTGAGTGGTAATAGCTTCGATAGAATTCATGCCGTACTTCTCTAAAGCTGCGGATTTCAAGGTTTTGGCAGACACAACCACGTTGCCACCACCGACGTGACAAGCAGCACAGTTGGCGCTAAAGAGTTTAGCTCCGTTAGCCGCATCTCCAGCTAAAGCAGGGCTGCCGAAGCCGACAGTAAAAATTGCCAACGCTAACAGAGCGATCGATAAGAGTCTTTTCAACGTAGTTCTCCTCTAATGGACACAGTTAATGGTGATTCTTCAGTTATTTTACCTGTTTAGTCACCCACAAACACTTAGTAGCGATCGCGATTTTTCTAGTAGTTAACCACTTTGGGCTGGCGATTCAACTCTCCAGATTATCAATACCCCATCCGGGAGCCTTTTGAGCGGCCCGAAGCACAAAAGCAGCCAAATCTTCAATCTGAGTCTGGGACATCCAGCTTTCGGGTACTTGGCGGCACCAAAAAGTTTCCTCACTACCGTCATAAGTCATTGGTTGTCTCAGATAGGCTACCAAACTATTGATGTCCTTGCGGGGAGGGGTTGCTCCCTGGAGAGCCGTTAAAGATAGAGAGATAGTCGGATCTGGCAAAGTCGCTCCTCCGACGTGACAGTTGAGGCAATTTTGCTCGAACAACCGCTTGCCGGCAGACAAATCCTCAGCCGAAAATAATCGAGTGTGTCCCTCAGCATCCAATTCCAGTGGCACAGGTTCGCTGACTTTTAAATAGCGAGTCACATAGGAATCAGCAGCAGCCAAAACAGGTTGAGGTGCCAGCAGCACCATCGGCAAAATCACCAAAATTCCTAACAGAAAGCAGACAAAAACACCACGACGCAGCATGAGGGCCTACAACTTTTTGCGATATTAAATAAGGAGAGGGTAAATTTTAGATTTGAGATTTTCGATAGAAGCCAACCAGGGAACAACAATTAATTTTGCCGAACTCTAGCCCCCTTCCCATCCAAAATCTCAAATCTAAAATTTCTTAAAATCGATTAGCGAGCGCCTTTACCACCAGCCCACTGGGTTCCTACAATTTTTGGCTGCAACAGAATGTGACCACCAATGGCGTACAAATCATCATCCGAAAGATTTCTCATTTCAGGAAAAATATCTGCGCTTTTCATGCTCGGATGCAGCTCAGAAATTTCCTCAAAGCCGTCATAAGTCGTGGGGTTTTTCATATAGTCAACCAGCGACTTAATATTATTACGGGGTGGATTTGCCAAAGCCAAAGTTTCAGGGCTCAAGTTCAAATTCGGGTCAGTTTTGGTCATGCCAGCAGCGTGACATTGAGCACAGGCTGAGTTAAACAACCGTTTGCCTTCCTGAACCTGTTTGAGGCTCAGCACTACGGGAGTGCCTTTCTCATCTAATGTCACGGTGCGTAGTTGAGGACTGAGTTCTACTGCCATCGCACTGCTGACAAAGAATTGAAAAGTCATGAATAAAGCAGTCAGAGCAATGAAATATCTTTTAAGCATGGTTCTCCTTAAAAAAAAATCAGGGGAAAGTATTGAATGCTCTTTTGGGGGAGCTAGCACACAGATTGCTGTTCAAGATTCCACCGCCGGGAAAAACTGGTGACAGTTGATGCGGTTGTACCTTCAAAGGTAAGGGAATTATGGCATCAATCTAATCTGCAAGAAGTTTTGAGTCGCGCCTTTTTTCCAGAGCGGACATAATTGCCTTAACATCCTCTAGGGCCAAACGGGTTTGAGGGTGCTTGTATGCAATTTCTAACTCGTCGCACAAGCGGATCACGTCTTCAACAGGGACGTTGAAGTCCTCTGCTATTTCTGCGATGGACAGGTCTGCAAAACCCATAGTTTTTAGGTCGCTGACGGGTAAAAATGGGGTTAATCGCTCTTAACTGAAATCTGGATAATTTCACCAAGCGCTGTTAGTTTGTTCTGAGGTTTATAGAACGCCAGAGCGATCGTTAAATGCAGGATTAGCCCTGGGGCTATTTACTGCTATTGACAACGCCTGAGTTCAGATTGAGTCTGTCAGAGCCAACTAAGTTCTAACAGCCAGTAGGCATTTTTGCTCAGTTCAGCTTTTTAGTCAATCAACTTCCAATCAATATCATCCCACTGCGGTGTCCTTATGAACAATGAACATCAGAAGCGGCTGCTCGAACTCACAGAGCATCAGGAGGGGCTTGATGCTTAGGGTGAAAGTTTGAAAGCATGAGTCTGTGCGGGAAAAGCGTGGCTGTCTATTGGTGTGTGATGCTCTAATTCTGAGGGAGCCAATAAAGCTTGGGGCCGGTGAAGACTAATTAGCTGAGCCAGGGTTTTCTTGAGCTGAGTCCTAGGGACGATGATATCTACAAAGCCGTGGGCAAAGGAGTATTCGGAAGTTTGATAGTTCTCCGGCAACTTTTCCCGCAGAGTTTGCTCGATCACCCGGCCGCCGGTGAAGGCTACAGTCGCTTTTGGCTCGGCAATGGTAATGTCTCCCAGCATGGCAAAACTCGCGGTGACACCGCCGGTCGTCGGGTGAGTCAAAATTGGGATGTACAACTGTCTGGCTTCGCGGTGGCGTTCCAGAGCACCGGAGATTTTCGCCATTTGCATCAAGCTGAGCATTCCTTCTTGCATTCTGGCTCCACCGGAAGCGCAGACAATGATGACGGGTAGGTGTTCCCGCGTTCCGTATTCGATGAGGCGAGTCAGTTTTTCTCCGACAACGGAACCCATACTGCCACCGATGAATTGAAATTCCATGACTCCGAGGGCGATGGGGAAACTTTCGAGTTTGCCGATGCCTGTTTCTACTGCGTCTAGGTGGCCTGTTTTTTCTTGAAATTCTCGGAGCCGATCGCTATATTTTTTGCGATCGCGAAATTTCAAGGGGTCGGTGGCGTGGAGTCCTTCATTAATGGGCATCCAAGTATGGGCATCGATCAACTGCTCAATGCGGTCGTCGCTGTAAACTCTCATGTGATGCCCGCATTCCAAGCAAACCATTTGATTTGCTCGCAGGTCTTTGGTGTAACTGAGCGCATCGCAAACTTCGCATTTATTCCAAAGCCCGTCGGCAATTTCTCGTTCCGGCCGTTCTTGAGAGTTCGGTACTGATTTTCTTCGATTTGCAAACCAATCAAATAGAGACATTAAAATTTAGTAATTGTTAACTGTTGACTGTTGACTGTTGACTGTGTTTATAGGTTATTTATTATTTGTTATTTGTTAGCTGCTACTAATAATTCATAACCTATATATGACTATTGACAATAAACAACTGACCATTGTACCACTGTTTCACGGCGTCTTCATAAAAAACAACTGCCAGTAAGTAGATAAGATCGCTTCGCCCCACAAAACTGTAATTGCTGCACCGAGAGCGAGAAATGGACCAAAAGGCATGGGTTGGCGTCGATCGAGCAATCCCAGGGCGATCGCCCCGCCGCCAGCAAAAGCCCCGGTAGCACAGGCGAGAAAGCCCGCTAACAGTAAGTATTTCCATCCTAGCCAAGCTCCCATCAAAGCAGCCAATTTGGTATCGCCAGCCCCCATCGCATTTTGGCCAAGGGCGATGGCACCGGCTAAACCAATGATGTCAAACAGCCACAGCCCCACCACGGCTCCTAGGATACCGTCGAGTACCAGATAGTTTACTGAGTCGATCGGACTAAATATGGGCCACCAACCCTTAGCGATTTGGAAAACCAGCCCCATCACTAAACCCGATCGAGTTAAAGAATTAGGCAAAGTCATGGTATCGAGATCGATCAAAGACAAAGCCAAAAGCCAGCTAAAAAAAGCCCAAAACCCCAGAGTGTGTACTGTGAGTCCAAAGTGCCAGAAAATCAGCAAAAACAGCAAACCCGTAGCCGCTTCGACCAAGGGATACCGTAGAGAAATCCGGCTGCGACAATACTTACAGCGTCCCCGTAGCCACAGCCAACCAAAAACAGGTACATTTTCGTAAGATTGAAGCTGATTCAAGCATTTGGGACAGCGAGAAGGAGGATGTATCACGGACAAACCCGCAGGTAAGCGATAAACTACCACATTCAAGAAACTACCGATCGCCGAACCCAAAGCAAATACAATAGCAGAGACAAGACAATTAAAGATGATGTCCATAGTCAACAAATCACTAATAAATAATGAGGTAGAGTTAGCCCAAAGATAACCAACAACAAATAACCAATAACCAATAACAAATCACCAATCACTAATAACTAATACATTTGCGATTCAATCTCTTCAAAAGTAACAAAACGTTCACCTGGCAACAAAATTGGCTGCGAAGTGAAAATCAACTGACCTCGATCGCTTCCTTGACAGACAACAACACCAGCCGGACGTTGTAGGCGATCGGAATGAACTGTGAGATATAGACCCAAGACCGATCGAGCTACTCGGATCAAATCGGGAGCAAGTAACCTGAAACTATCGGAAGTTTCTCTCATAGGTTCTGGGCAGGACTGGTATTCTATCACTGGAAACTTACCATAATGGTATAGGTCTAGCTATTGGTGTCGCCACTAGATCGCTCAAACTTACCTTATTTTTTAACAATAAACTAGGTGGAAATTAATAAATTAACTTACAATCCTCCTTTGGCAGAGATTGAATTGCGACTACGAGGGCTGCTCCCAGCCTCACTGTACACCTCCGCCTGGGTAGATTCGTCGCCAGCGACACTAATGGGGGTCTTCGAGCATCTACGTACTCTCCGATACATAATTCACGACTACGTACCCAAACAGGTGTCGGAATCTCCTCCCAATCCAGGGGAAGTGAGCTACCAATGGCAAGAAGGGACACTACTGTTCACCGATTTAGCAGGGTTTACATCCTTATTGGAAGCAAATGCGGCCCTGGGACGCCAGGGAGCTGAAACCTTACTGGCGGTGATTAACGACTATTTTGCCTCGATGATCGAAATTGTCAGTAAGTCTGGGGGAGATTTGCTGGAGTTTACCGGAGATGCGATGTTAGTGCAATTCCTGGCCGGCATTCACCAAGAGGATACAGCTAGGGCCGTCCGTGCTGGTTTGCGAATGCAGCGAGCCATGGCTAAATTTGCGCGTATTGAAACCCCACGGGGTGTTTTGTCTTTGAGGATGCGAGTGGGTATCCACTGCGGCCGTTACATTAGTGCGGACATCGGTACGCCAATGCGGATGGCTCATGTGTTGCTTGGTCATTCAGTCCAGCAAGCCAAGCAAGCTGAGGGTTCTGGAACTGTGGGAAGGGTCTGTTTGACGACTACTTCGAGTTTGTGTTTGGGAGAGCAATTTCGGTTTGAACCAGGAGCAGCGGGTTATTTTTTGGTGGTGGACGATCTGACGGAGGATCTACTAGGAGAATATGATATTACTCTGACTAGACGGCGGATGCCGAGTTCGGTATTGCTCGATCGCAGCATTGCGGGCCTAGTGAGCGAAATCCAGGAAGCTCTCAACCGGGTTGAACCCCTTGCTAGCTATATCCCCAAGCCGATTCTGAGACTACTGGTAGAAAATGCTAACAGGCGCAAAATTCCCCCTGATTTTCCTGAACCAACGGTGATGTTTGTCAATTTAGTCGGCTTACCGGAGTCCATCGACAAAGCTTCACCGGAGGAAGAAGTAGCTCTGATTCTAGGTTGTTCGAGGGTTTTTGCGTCGATCGATGCCGTAGTATCAGCAAAAGCAGGCGTCTTGCAAAAAGTAACCGCCCACTTGAACGGTTCCGATATGCTGATCTATTTTGGCGTGCCCGACGCTCATCGGGATGATGCTTGTCGCGCCGCTAGCGCCGCTTTGGCGATACGAGAGATTATCGCAACTTTGGAGCCGCCAATTATCGGCGGTCAAGCCGTCAAAGTAAGCTGTCAAATAGGGCTGTGCCAGGGGCCAGTGTTTGCTGCTGAGGTTGGCGAACCCCGTGGTCGCAGGGAGTTTAATGTTTTGGGAGATACGGTGAATACGGCGGCTAGATTGATGACCAAGGCTGGGGAAAACGAAATTTTGATTAGCGAAAGGGTGTTTGAGGCGATCGGCTTAGAATTCAATTGCGAGGCTTTGGGAGCTGTTGCTCTCAAGGGCAAATCGGCTCTAACTCCGATTTTTGCTTTACACGGTTCCCATCTCGAAAACGGAAAAGGGTAGATCTAAATGGCTGGGTCAATCGCAAATACTAAATTCCGATCGATACTTCACAGTTGAGCTGCAATTGTCCAAAGCTCCACTTTCTAACTCCAACACCATAAAAGCCTCATCGGGAACGTCATATTCACATCGCAAGTTCTTTCTACTAGCAGGAATGAACCCAAAACGCGAATAGAAATTTGGATTGCCGAGCACAAACACTGCGTGAAATCCCGATCGCACACACTCTTTTAAACCATGCTGGATCAGCAAGGTTCCTATACCTTGGCGCTGATATTTGGGAAGAACTGCCACAGGTCCCAAGCCCAGAATCGACAACTCCCTGGAACATTTCTCTACCAATGTAACCGGACTGAAAAAAACCTGTCCGACAATGCGATCGGATTGCACTGCAACAAAGGAAAAGGTAGATCTAATTCCGCGCAATCGATCTACTAAATTTGCCTCATTTGCTCGCCCGAATGCCATCATGTTAACTTCGCGAACTGCTGTTAAATCTTCTGGTTTTTCAGTCCGAATATCCATAATATCGAGTTTAACTTAAATACGATCGCATCACTCTCCTTATTGTGGCACAAGCTGACCAGAAGACAATCGTTTAATCCCCTCCATTGCTGTAGTTTCTCCTGCTTTATCTCCACCCTCGCGGGCATTTTTCAAAGCTCGCTCATAAGATTCCAAAGCTTTAGCATACTGACCTTGACCTTCATAAATCGCACCCATATTATTCAACAAACGTCCCACACTTGTCTTGTCACCGATGGCTTCTAGCATAATCATTGCTTGCTGAAAATAGATCAGAGCTTGACTATCTTTACCAAGTTTCCGAGAAGTAAGTGCCATGTTATTGAGCAAGCGACCGACACCAGCCCTATCTGCTATTTCCCGGCGAATTGCCAAAGCTTGCTGGTAAAATTCCATCGCTCTGTTGAAGTCGCCGATGTTGTAATAGACTCCACCCATGTTATTGAGGGTACGCCCTAAATCTCGTCGATCGCCCTTAGCGGTGCGAAGGGTTCGGGCTTGCTGATAAAATTCGATCGCCTTGGCATAATTTCCCTGTTCTCCATACACAGCCCCAATATTGTGAAAAGATTCTCCAATTTCAATTTCATCCTCAGCAGTTTTCGCTAATTCCAAAGCTTCTTGATGCAGTTTCATCGCTTCGGAAAAATTGTCCGCAGCCCGGTTGACAAAACCCAAGAGATTGAGGGTTCGCGCCGTGCTACTCCTAGCGCCGATGTCTCTGTTGATGAGTAAAGCTTGCTGCAAAACTGCTAAAGCTTTGGGAAGCAAACCGATTTCGCCGTAAACTTCCCCCAAATTGTTGAGGGTTTCTCCGATCCCCGGTTTGTCACCTAATTGCTGGCGAATTGCCAAAGCTTGTTCAAAAGCTTGGATTGCTTCCCGAAACAAACCTTGGCGGTGATCCTTTATGCCTTTTTCCAGGAGTGTGTCTGCTTGTGTTTTGGGGTTTGTTGCTTGGGCGCGATCGGTCCCTGGGAAGCGCCTAGGATTTATCATTGGAGCAGATGCCAAAGCCTCTGAAAGGCCTAAGACTGTCAGCGCAGGCGATAGGACAAGAGTTATAGCTGCGACATAGCTGAAGTGGTAAGAGCGGCTGTACACCGAACAAGTCCTCCAAAAGCCAAATTATCTAACTTTCAAGATAGAGCTATTTTGGCTTACTGGCACATTTGTTCTCAGCTAATATCTTCTGAGCTTGCTTAGGGAAAATTCCTTCTCTCACCAAATAGCCATAATCAGTGGCATATTGTTGAGTGCGGAAATCAGAACTGGGTTTTTACTGAATGGAAGTGATGCTTGTTCTGAACTATGCAAGATGATATCTTTTGTGTCAAGTGTGATCCAGGCAATTCCTGACAATACTTGAACTTCTCGATGAGTTTGAGGCACTCTGTATACCTCGTTTTTCATCAGGATAATGCGATTTGGTGCTACTAACTCGGAAGCTGTTTGAAGCATACTATCTCCTGTGAAATTAAATTGTCACCAACCAAAACATCCGAAAATCAAAAGCAATAATTATGGGAGATGTTTATTGGTAATAATGCCGATCGATCCAAGCGCGCATTTCATCATCCGTCGCGGCCCACGTAGAGCTACCAGTCAAGGGATCGAAACAGTGCCACCAACTATTACCATCGCGATCGGCAGTCTGCCAAATTCTCAGTTTATCCCCGCCCACAGCGGCGACTAGCAAAAACTGTCCAATTTGATTCATAGCTGAAAAGAGCCATTGCCCTTGCGGTTTTTTAGCGGATAAAGCTCGAAGGTCAATCCCAAAAAATCTCGATATTTGGGATTTTTGCACTTTTTTATAAGTAGACATAGCCAACACCTAAGTAGTGTTAAATTTCACAAAATTTACAGGCTATATTGGCAAATATTACTATTTTTTACTGCCAAATATAGACAACACAATTTTATGAAAATCAATCTGTTACCTCATGAATTAACCTTAACTCTTTGGTAATTGACAATCAAATCATTGTTTGCATAGATTGTATGAATAAAATCGATACTTCGATTTAGTTAGCTCAAGTTAAGGGAAAAAACTCCCGCTAATGCTGGCTTTGGGGGAGGGGAGACGTTAGCGATCGAGGCGATGGGGGGGAGTTTTCCCTAGTATCAGGATAGATAAGGGGTAGGCACGGGGGCACTACCCCTACAAATTTTGCGAATCATTGAGGATTGCTATGTGTTTAGGAATAAATACCCACAGGCTCTCCCTCCCATGGCTGATTACGAGTTCTCAATTCCCAATTGCTACTTTCCCTAATGTTTGTGTCAGCGTTCATCGGATTTTGATAACTGCCAAAGTTGGATTTCATAACACAAATGCTGGTCAAAAAGTTGGCCTGCTGCCAATCCTTCAACTACCAATTTTTTGAACCAGCGACGAAATATCCAGCGCAAGAGTTTGTGTATGGGCGGAACGGCGATCGCAATTAAGTCTGCAACATAAATCATCGTGTTTAGTCCATACCTGCGGAAAGTATCGACATACAAATCGATGGTGGGCAAAATATGGGCGGAAATATCCTCGGTTTTTACTAAACTAAATCCAGCCTGTTTTAAGGCTCCATGAAGTTCTGTAACAACATGACAATTAGAGAACATTCCCTCTTTATAATTAGCATCAGAGCGCAGCATATCGGCAAGCAACACGTAGCCACCAGGATTGAGGATTTTGGCCGCGCCGTTAGCAATATCAACGGCGGACATATATTGGCTACTTTCGCTAAAGAGGATTAGATCGTAGGATGTGGTTGCTTGAAAGTTTTCAAAGGTTGTGAGGTGGAAGATGGTG
>Ga0075154_10001409_pt1 | contig 17302 bp, 10 predicted proteins | sample JI71714BDNA_FD_70965 | JGI IMG/M metagenome (GOLD analysis project Ga0075154, IMG submission 70965) | Wastewater effluent complex algal communities from Wisconsin, to seasonally profile nutrient transformation and Carbon sequestration -... | ecosystem: Engineered > WWTP > Effluent > Algae...
GCAAGCATGGCATTTAAGCCAAATACCACTCCGGCATCCGGAATATAAGTTACACCTGAACGAGAGGCCCCCACGGTAGAATCGGGCGTTTGAGAATCAATAGCCGGAATGGAATAAGAGGCCGAAGAACGATTCATCTTATACCAGGCCCCACCGCCAAATCCATTTATATTAAAACTGGGGAAAACAGATATACCCTCAGCCCCAAATACGGCAGAGGCATCTACATACCAATACCTGAATCCTCTTACCGAACCAAACTGCCCGGCAACTTTCACCTCCACACCAGGCTGAAATTCAGCCTGTAATTCGCCAAGCATTCCATTTCCGTATGTAGTGTGGTCTTTAAAAAATGCCAATTTCCCGGCAAACGTAAGCGGTCCCAAATCCGCTGCTATGCTTACTTTATCCAAATCTACTTTAGGTGCACTTAAGTGAATTCGGCCGTTGGTTTTACCCGGTTGGGTTCCTACGAATAATACAGTTTCACCCGAAAAACCATTATTTTCTGAATCATTATTGCCGCCGCCCATAATATCAACAGACAACGTAAATTTCACGCCTACAAATTTATCGCGGATATCCATTCCAACATTCTTAATTCCTACCGGAAAACCGCTTCCCTCAATCAATTCCTGATTACCCAATGAAGATTCAGTAAAACTCATCCCCATATATTTTTGTGGACTTGCGAGCCCGAATGCCGTTACATTTTCTACTGCAAAATAGGGTTCCTGGGTCTGCACTTTCAGATTCTGTACACTAAGCAAAGGCAAACTCATTTGGCCCATAGGCGTACTTCCCTCTAATGTAATTTTACCTGTTAGATTGGCCTGTGCCGTAAACCCGGCATTATTGGCGGTTACCTTTATATAGGAATCGGATGACACATCTATTTTGGCCATCCAAGCTTTAAAATCAATATTGTTTTTGGGTGCTATAACAAAGTTAAATGCCAAATCACCCGTAGGTATATTTTGACTTATGGTAGCCTCATACACTAAATTTGAAGCCGTATCCAAAGGAAGACGGACATTTCCTTTAAAACCGCCGCTTTTAAAATCACTGGCCAAAAACTCAACTGAAAATTCATCCAGAGAAAATGCCCAACCGTCTAAATCTCCTTCTTGAATTTTCATGAGATTATACAAACCAACCTTACCTGTAAACCCATTTTCATCAATAAACATATTTTTAATCCCAGCACTGATACGTCTGTTCGAATTTCCTACGGTTTTAAATTGCTTAGGCAGTTTAACGGAAAGTTCCCTTAACCAAAAGCCTTTCCATCTTCCCATAGCCGGGCGAGGATAAGCTTCTGGAAATTCCATGTAGTCCGGATCGTCTAAAATTGACATATCCATCCAAGCTTCATCTACAACAAAACCCAAACCCTTCGCTCCCTTAACCTGAAAGGGCGTATTAAAACTCAGACGCACCAAAAAATCCCAGCCCCTGTATAGCGCAAAACGAAAAGAAGCCTGAACGGTATCGTTACCGGGTTCTCCCGATTCTGTATCCTGAACTAGCAAATCTTTACTGAATTTAACTGCACCATCCACATTTAGCTCTTTAAAACCCTGACAATCCCAGGCTCCGAAAGTTCCCTGCCCCGACTCTACCGAATAGTTTCCTGCGGTATATTGGGTTCCTTTAAATGTGAGTATGTTTCCGTCGCCCATCAGAATATTTACATCACCCGGCAGATATAATTTGCCTTTTCCGGCATTAATGCCCTGAGGTGAAAAACATACATCTCTGGCTCCCAAACCAAGTGCACTGTTAAGGTCCGGAATAGGAAATTTGGCCATTGCATTGAGGGAAGCACCTTCGGGCCTGAAAGTCATGGCAACAACGCCAACAACCATCCGTTCTCCATCTACATCCCTATCTAAACCTATTGGCATGGCAACCGGAGTATTTCCGGTAAATGCCGAAACGATCCGGTTCTGGGTTTCAATCATATCAATCGTGCCGATAATGGCTTCCTGCGGCACATCAATCATTCCCGAGGCGGCTGAAGCTCCTGTTCTGAATTGGTGAGGAACTATACCCTCATTGTCATATTCGGAAATTACATCACCCGAAAAAACCCGCATTTCTGAATTAATTTTAATTCCAGAAAATTTTACCCTGAGCGGAGCTTTGAAAAGCGTATTTCGAATCAGGCCTTTTCCGGTAGCTTTTTTATCAGCCGTATAGGATATTTCCGTTATCTCCATTTCAAAAAGGCCAACCATAACAACAGTTCCCACCCGGGCCGTATCGGATGCCTGCTTTTTATTTTCAGGAATAGGTGGAGCAATGCAACCGCTGAGACAATCTCCGGGAGTTGGCACAGGTGTCCCTGAGTATGCAATTACGGAATCTTGGCTTACTGAATCAGCATCCTCTCCAACATAAAACATCCGAATTTCACTCTGAATGTATTTGACACCCGAAACAAGCTCCGTTTCCTTTAGCCATCCTACCCTCCAGTAATACATACCGGTATCTGTAAATGATGTTTCACAAGTAATTTCCTTGTATAATTCTGATTCCAGATAGGCTTCATTATACGCAGGATTGCATATCGAAATAGTTCCGAAACCGGGTTCTTCGGCAAGGCGTTTACTTTCGGTATAAACAATTTCCGAAAAATCTTCTTTGCGGGAAACTTCCAATATCCAACGTTCATCAATTACTCCATAGTAATATTTGACATTTCCTATTATTACTGCATGTCTTATTTCATCTGAGGGTTGAATCTGATTGGGTTTCTGTGATGTTTTAAATGCCATTTTGACATTACCCGGCGGAAGGGTATCCCGCTGGGCAGGAATAACCGGCAAAGGACGTCCCATGCCTACCGTAAAGCTTCCGCCAATATTACTTTGTGCATCCGGATTTCCCGTGCCATTTACATTTGTATAGAGCGAAACATCGGCATCCCAGGTATAGGTTTTTCCTTTTTCAAAAACCATGGTCCGTGAACCATCGGCTGTTGACTGGCCTTGGGGTAAAAACAGTGGCAGATGTTGCGCTTGTTCAGCAGTGAGGGTAGTCATTCCCAAGGCTTCTGCCTGACTGTTTTTGGGTCCGGCGGGCCAACGGTTGCTTGCGTTATATCGCCCAAGCTCCACTCCATTGTTATATATTTTAAAATTCCCCTTGTAATGTTTATATTCTTCTTTATACGGAAAAAAACGGTGAATGACCGGAAAGTCAGTCCAGGGAACCGTATCACCCGACATGGGGTAAACCGGCATAAACCCGGCACCTCCGGAGTATAAAGTAAGCGGATCATTTTTTGTATACGTAAACGTACAAGGCTCACTAAACCCTGAATTTTGAAATATGGTTTGGCCGGTAGGATCATAAGCCTGTACACACCAGGCATACGTTTTACCGTCTTCTAAGGGCGGGCAGGCCAATGCCGGAGAATACTGAAAAGAGGGCATGGGTAAGCCAGACTGCTGAAAGCCAATATACATTTGAGATAAAGCCGGAGTTGCCCCCAAGGCCTGCGTAAGCGAAATGCCAGCCGTGAGTTCTATAAGTCTGAAATTATACAAAACAGGAGCAGTAACACCGGCTCCCGAGGGAGGAATCCAGTTAAACAAAAGTGTAGATTCCTGAACGGGTGATTCCGTACCTCCGCAAACAGGTGATAACAATTGGGGCGATGAAGGATATACCAATGAAAATGGAATACTACAACCGTCCAGATCACATGAAAGAGGTTCATTGGGAAAATTATTATTATATGCTCTGAAACATAGCTGATAATTTCCTTCGGGGAGATTACCGGAACGGATATCCTCAATGTTATTTATACCGGTTAGTGTATAAGGCGTTTCGCCGAAATAACTCTGTAAACTGAGTAAATCAAACTCAACCGGAAAACCGGGTGCAATATTTATAGGCGTATTCCATGGAGTCCCACTGGTAGAAGCCCCCACCCCATTATCAGAACTTATAAAACCGGCCAAATATATCGAATATGAATTTTGCGTATTGTTACAAATCCTCACCCTAACCTTACCCGGCGTTTTCCAATAATCTAATATTTTAGGTCCGTAAGGAGGCATTACATTAACAGACACAACTAAGGGATACTCCGGTGTTGAACAACTCTGGGGCGGACAAAACTGACCCCAAAGCTGCATTCCGGGCAATAGGAATACCATAGCTATGTAAAGAGCACGCGCGGCATCAACTATTTGTTTTCTTGCGTCTTTCATTGTGCTTATAATTTAAGGTTATGTTATAGCCGCCCGTAACTCTCAACTCCATAAATTGACCGCCGGGTAGGGCAGAAATATTGTTTTGTAAAAAATAGGTATTGAAAATCAAGGCATGGGTTTTTGTAATGCGGTAATTCCAGCTAAGTGAGGTATTCACATTACTACCCATACTGCCTGATGAAGGAAGCGTTAAGTTGTAATTCCCGGTAAAAGTCAGGCCCATTTTATTTTTTAGAAAACCAACGCCTACACTTACGCTGGGTCCCATCAAGAATACACTTCCGCCCTGATACGATGAGCGATTGATGTTAACGCCTCCCATTAAACGCAAATTGTCTTTATATCTATTCCAGCTCGCACTTAAGTTTCCGTTTATGTTTTTTCCTCCCGTTCCCGGAAGGTAACGGTTCAAATCGGATAAGGACTGATAACCAGCTGAGAGCATCAGCATAAATACCCGGGTTTTGTTATATAAAGCATATCGCTGTGAAAGCATGAAAGAGAGATTATTCTGAGCAATACGGATCGTATCATTTAATGCAAGCAAGCCGGCCCTTTGGGTGGTACCGTAGTTCGAAAAAGTAAAGTCTAAACCGTAGGCTGCAATCGGATTAAAACTGATGTTTGCAGAGCCAATCAGGCGGTAAGTAGTTGCTGCCTTTCTTCCGTTTATATTATCTTGCTGAGCACCGACAGAACCATTGATTATCAAACGGTTTTTCCATAAAATAAGATTAGGAGACAAGGTAAGCGACTGGATGTCAACTTGTCTGTACATTGCGCCAAACGAAGCAAAGTCCGGGTCTACCCGCATATAATTTAAACGTAACCCCCATTTGGGTCTTTGATATGCCAGGGATGTTTGACCTGCGAACAATAAAGCTGAACCTATTCGCACCGGAAAAATACGGTTAACATTCTTTACCCAACCAGGAGAGGTAATCATAGGGGCAGATATATTGTGTGAAATTGCACTAGCCACCGTTTCGAGCCGAAATACGAAATGCTTTAAAAACCTAACTTGGCCGTTGATGCCGAAAACTAAATTTTGTTTTCCCGGTATAACCGGGTTTACCGCCTTGGTTGAATTGGTATCATCTTTTGCCATGAACATGAACAGATCGCAGAAATTGCCATTTTTACCTATACCAATTTTAGCGCCGCCGCCCCATCTGTTATATATAGACTGAGGATTATACACATTTGCCGTGTCATTCGGGGTGGCTTTATTCAGTCTTCCGAAAAATGCGCCGAACCTGAATATGGAAGGCGTGAGTTCGAGCCCGCCACCCAAAAATGTAATACCGGATACCGAATACGGCGAAAACTCCATCGTGCGCCAACCCAGGTGAACTTTTACCCATTTCCAATATGGACTCATTCCGTATTGATTAAAAGGCTGGGTGAAGTTTCTTTGCTGGGGGCCTAAATTGACCGAAACAGGAAATTGAATACCAAATAGACCGACATTTAAGGTACCGCTTACATTCCACATATAAGGTGTATTTCGGGGTAAATGTATACCCCAGTGCCAATACCCGCCACCCATAAGGTTAATATTGGAATTTACGGTGAAATTCACTTTCCCTTTGCGTATATCATCTATATCCTGAGCCCAAAGCTTTCCTGAACCCAAACAGAATATTGAAATAAACATCCATGCCGTAATACCCGGAAAAAAACGGATGCCAAGGTTAAAACTTCGCATGCCGGCCAGGTTTAGAAAAAGTAAGATTCGAAACGTATTCAACTTTTAAAAGGGCATTGTTTCCCTCAAAAATGGGAACCCTTTTAATACTTTAAAATAGTAAATTATTATCTAACGTTTCTGGATGAGTAGTTTACGCTATTTGATAAAATGATCAAATCAAACAATCAAAAAATCAGACTCTAATCTTTGAAATAAATGCTTCTCTTCTTGAGCGGGAAACTTCAACTCCGGTTCCGTCGCTCATTACCAGATAACCGCCATCTCCTTTCTGGTAGCTTTTAATTTCTTTTAAATTAATAAGATGCGAAGCATGTACCCGGCAAAATCCGTCCGCTTCCAACAGATTTTCGTAAACCCTTAAGGTTTTTGACACCAAATAGGTCTGTCCCGTTTTCAGGTAAAACCGGGTATAATTACCTTCGGCCGAACAACGAATGATCAAGGATACCGAAATAAATTCATAACCGCTTTGCACGGGTAAAGCAATGCGGTTTCGATTGCCATTCATATAATCAATCAACATCTGCACTTCGGGCCTTTGGTTCAATGAACCGGCCTGATGAGCTACTTTTTGTAGCGCTTGTCTTAATTCTTCGGGGGAGAAAGGCTTTAGTAGATAATCGGTTGCATTTACCTTAAAGGCTTTTATGGCATACGCATCGTGGGCTGTGGTGAAAATAAATTTGAAATTACGGTGCTCTGTTTTATCCAAAATGTCAAATCCGGTTCCATCTTGCAGCTCAACATCTAAAAAAACGAGATCTGGTTTAACATCCTGTATGAGGACCAATGCTTCCTCCATACTCCCGGCCATATACGGTATACCCAGCATTTGTCCATGTTCTGCTTCCAACATTGCTTTCAAAATATTGCGGGAATGGATGTCGTCATCCACTATCAAACATGTGAGCATGGTATATCAGGCTATATTAATGTAGCCAAATATAATTAAAAAAATGAAGTATCATACCTCCCTCTAATCATAAATGAGAGGAAGGTAAAGCCTCACTTTGGTGCCGGAAGGGCTACCGGATTCGTCGACTTTATCTTCATACAAAAAACGGGCATTGGATCCGTTCAGATGATTGATTATTTCCAACCTGTCGGAAGTTATGGTTGTGCCTAATGATTGATGGTTGGGTAATGCATTGTTGGCCATCCGGCCCCTACCGTTATCCTCAATTTCACATAGCAGCTCATTTCCGGATAACGAAATAACGATATTCAGTATGCCTTTTGTGGTTTTTCCTTGGCAACCATGTTTGATTGAATTTTCAACAAAAGGTTGTAAAATGAGTGGCGGAACCATCACGGTTTCAGGATCAATCTCCTCCGTAAAAATGATTGAGTATTCCAAACCATTTTCCAGATGCAGTGATTCAAGCTGTATATAATATTCCAAAGCCCTCAAATCATCCGTAAGCGGAATCCATTTTTGACGTGAATTTTCAAGTACCATCCGAATAAGACGAGCAAATTTGGTAAGGTATTCAGAAGCATCGCCCGGATTTTTTTCCCAGATAAAACGATGAACGGCATTTAAAGCATTAAAAATGAAATGAGGATTCATCTGTGATTTAAGGGCATCCATTTCAATTTCGGCTACGCGCTTATTGGTAGCAATTTCTTTGCGTTGTGCAATTTTAAGATTTCTATATCTCCACCAGATAACTCCGCCAAGAAAAAGAAAAACAAAAAATAAGATTAAGCCCTTAAACCAAAAGGTTTGCCAGAAAGCCGGCTTTACAATAAGAGTTAGATATGTAGGCCTTGATTTTTCGCCGGTAAACTTATTTTCGGTATACACTTGTATATTATGAATACCGGGAGATAAGCCGGACAATGTGATCACATTTAAATCAGTACGATATTTTGTTTGATTATTGTTATTATTAATTTGAATGTGAAAGGTGTTAAATCTAGGGTCTAAAAAATTAAGTGGACTATACTTCATGCGAATATACCCAAAATCATAATTAACATTTATGGTATCATTCATTTGTATTTCTGAGCCGTCAACCTCAATGGCCACAAAGCGCATAGATGCATTAACACCAAATGTCTTCATGCGGTCCAGTCTGAGAACTGCTAGCCAATTATTTTGAAATCCTACACATATAGAACCATCCCCAGTTTTAAAAAGTGAGGTAATTTCAGCATCAGGCAAACTGTATCCCACCTCAACATTTTTAATGGTTCCCATATCCGGATTAATTACTGAAAGCCCACTGCGAGAAGCTATCCAAATATTTCCAGATGCATCTTCAATAGGATAATAACAATTTTCAGAAATTAAACCGTTAACAGAAGAAATATGCATTAAGTTTTGGGGATCGGTTATATTAAATACGATTAAGCCGTGCTCTGTGCTAAGCCATAATCTGCCTTTACTGTCAATAGTTATATCACACCATCCGTATGAGAATTGTTCTGTTTCAGGAAATAAAGGAAAAGTTCGAAATTGATCTGTTCTAGGGTCATACACAGTAAAACCTATTCCGCCTAATTTTCGGCCTTCTTTTCTTACAAACCAAACCTCATCATTCGGGGCAACAGAAATCCCAACTATCCAATCAGTTAAACTTGGAAATTCGCCCCAATCTGACAGTTTATACTTAATAAAATCTTTTGAACCTTTTGGGAAAAGCAGGATTCCATCCAGCGTGCCAGCCCAAACATTTCCTTCAGAATCTTCAATTACTGTTATTGAATATTTTTCTACATAGTCACCTTCATACGGTTTGGGCGAAGAAGGCTGAATTTTCAACACTTTACCTTTTTCTATCCGTATAATTCCATCATGAGTGGGCATCCATAAAATACCGCGACTGTCATACATTACCTTCTTTATATCCAGTCTTTCAATTGCTTGTGCCTCATTTGGATAATTAAAATAACGCGCCTCAGTAGCCCCTGTTTTAAAATCATATTCATATACACCGCAGGTCCACGTAGGAAAAAGAATTTTAGTAGGCTGATTAGGAACTGCACACCCAACGGCAGCATTGGTTAGGCAGCTTCCAAACCTTAGTTCTCCTAATTTATAAATATCAAAAATCCGTGGACGTAAATCCAGTTTAAACAAGCCGTTGCCACCCCCTATCCATAATACACTATCAGAAATAAATAATTCAGTAATCTGCCTGTGCAAGGATTCGGTTCCTGCTATTCCCCAATCCTTTACAAATGAAAATTTTCTTGTCAGTGTGTCAAAAACGCCTAATCCTTTATCATGGTTTGCAATCCAAAGCCGTCCATCATAAAAATGTTGACCTGAAATTATATTGAATGCTCCTTGACCCATGAATTCCGGACTAGGAAGCCATCCTTCAAACTGGCCAGTTTCCGGATTAAAGTGTTTTAAACCTGTTGCCCAACCACCGAACCAAAAATGACCTTGCGCGTCTTCAGTGACATCAAGCGAACTGTTTACCCACCCATTTCCTTCCTGCTTTGTATAACTGGGGTTTGTATCTTCATATACAGTAAAATTTTTTGTTTGTTCGTTATATTTACAAAAGCCATGAGCCGTTCCTACCCAAATTCGGCCTTTACTGTCTTGAAATGTATGTACAATTTCATCCGAAGGTATTGAACCCGGCTTATCATCTTTACGCCAATGCTTTATCAGTTTTCCAGAGTTTTCATAAAGATAATGGCCTCTTGCCGTGGCTACCCAAATGCGATTTTGATTATCACAAAAAATATCATTAACCAAGTCATACCCTTCTTCAAACCATAAATGTTGTTTTATAAAACGGTCTGAATTGTGGTCATACTTAGCTACTCCTCCTCTTCTGCATCCTAACCATAAATACCCGTTATTATCTTGCGACAATGAATTTACCCAACTACTGGGTATAGAAAAGGTATCCAATGAATTATGATAATATTTACGAAATTCATATCCATCAAATCTATTCACACCATTAGGTGTAGCCAACCATAGAAACCCCCGATTGTCTTTTAAAATATCGTTTACAGTATTGTCTGAAAGCCCGTTTGTAATACTATACCGTTCAAAAAAATATTGAGCATTATTGTTTTGAGTTAATCCAAAATGAAATAACCCGAAATGCATAACCAACAAAGATATGACTACCCGAAACTTCACAGAGAAATAAACGATTTATCGGCAAGTATATCCAATTTTTCTGTCTTTCAGTACACAAATTTACTCGAATACGTTTCTGAATGATTAATTGACAGAAATGAATGGAATTTATACGCTATTTCAAATTCAACACTGATCCGATAAACCTGTATTATTTAAAAACCAGGGTTCCAAAACACTAAAACTTTCGATGTGGATAAGGCACAAACTCTTCATCATCAGCCGGAATGCTCACAAAATCCCTGGCTATCCAACGGCGCTTGGCATCCTCAATCAACGCCTTATCCGAGGCTACAAAATTCCAGTCAATGAAACGTTCTTCGGCAAATGGTTCGCCACCGAAAATATAAATCGTGGTATCGGCAGCCAAAGTAAATGAACAAAGTTTACTTTCCTTTGAAACCAATACCTGTTTGGGGCCGTAACTGTTTCCTTCAATTTCAATGCTGCCCTCTAAAATATACAATCCGCTTTCTCCAAACAAATGCTCACCTATGCCCAGGGTTTGTGGTTCGGTACTTTTTATTTCAAGTAAGTACAAAGGGCTGTAAACGGGCACAGGGGATTGATATGAACCATAATTTCCGGCAATGAGTTTAACTTGAACACCATCTTCCTCCCAAACCGGAATAGAATCTGCAGGCACATGGTCAAAACGGGGTTCCATTTGTTCTAATTCCGCTGGAAGGGCAACCCAAATTTGTAAGCCGTGCATGATTTTATCTTCATGCCTCAAATGCTCCGGCGTTCTTTCCGAATGCGTAATTCCTTTGCCAGCAGTCATCCAGTTTACGGCACGGGGTTTAATTTCAATTTCGGTGCCCAGGCTGTCGCGATGCATAATGCTGCCTTCAAAAAGGTACGTAAGTGTGGCCAATCCGATGTGCGGATGCGGGAGCACATCAAAATTTTGACGCTCATTTAGTTTCACAGGCCCCATGTGGTCAATGAATATGAAAGGACCAATCATCCGTTTTTGTCGAAAGGGTAACAGTCGCCCGACCAAAAAATTACCAATATTGGCGGCACGTTCTTCTATGATGAGATTGATATTCGACATACAATTTAACTATTCATGGCTCATTTTTTTAATACGGAAATGCGGTTCATATTCCGGTCGCAGTTGATTATCTTCAACAAGCCAGCCCATGAGCATTTTGTCGGGAATATTTACTTTTTCAACAGCGGTAAATGTGCCAAAAACCCGATCCCAAATACGCGAAGTAACTCCATAATTCACTTTGGGGTTATGAAAATGATGGTAAAAATGATGTTTTCGCAATACGATAAAAACCTTGGCCACAGGATGCTTGGAATGATACCGGAAATGGGTAAGTTCATAGATGCATGCCATTCCTAAAAAACCTAGTAAAAACAAGAGTACGTTCAGTAAAGGGAAAATCAAACTTCCCAGTGCCGAAAAAAGAACGAATAAAACAGCCAGTAAAAAAACCTTTTTGGTAATTGGCGCAAAGTAATTAAACTTGGCATGATGCTGCACATGCTCTGTTTTAAAAAAATTAGTTCGTTTGGCTTCGTGACCCGCAAACCGGTGGAGAAAATATTCAACCAAGGTCCATAATAAAACGCCGGAAATTAAACTTAAGATCAACATGAACACATACATTTAGTTGTTTACAAAAACGTCTAAATGTAAGAAAATTGCCCCAGACTAAAGAAAAATCAGTGTTATATAATTTTAACGTTTAAGCAGGCGCACGGCGGCAAGCTGGTTTCCGGCATCATCCATACAAATCAGGACATACACTCCTGCATGAAGCTCAACCAAAGAAAGTAATCCATTATCGGGCAATGAATCAATCCGAATCACCCGGCCATGCATATCAATCAATTTATAAGAAGAAGCATTAAGAGGAGCATTGATATTTAATTCATCGTGCACAGGATTGGGATAAACGCCCAACACGGGCAGAACAGCTTCTTCAACCGAAACCGGGCTTACCACTGCCAATACTTCATCAGTTACGGAGCAATCACCAATTGAAGCCGTGCAATTCAGGGTGAAAGCACCCGTACTTGTCCAAAGCACTGAAACTTGTGCTGTTCCCTGTCCGGAAACAATGCTTCCGTTTTGGGCGGCCCAGATATAGGTAACGCCCGGCTCAGATACAACTGAAAAAGAATACGGCACATTGCTGGCAATAACCCCTCCCGATGCAGTTATATTTATGGCCTGCGGAAATTCAGTTACATTCACGGTTATAGCATCAGTTGAATCGCCACAGGCTGCACTTCCCACAAAAGCACTAAAAGAACCGCTTTGGGAAACCATAATGCTTTCGGTGCTTGCCCCGGTATTCCATGATACCGGAAGTCCGGAAGGCTGCACGGTCAAATTCACCGATCCGCCCTCACAAAAACTCAATGGACCGGATGCCGATATCTGCGCATCCTGAACCAGTGGAATTTCGGTAACGTTAAAAGCCGCAGATTGTGTGGCACAAATTCCGTTTGAGGCTTCAAAACTATATGCGCCGGAACCGTTCACGCTTAATGAATCGCCGGTATCACCTGTGTTCCAATTGTATGAAAATCCGGCGGGCGAAGCTCCCAAATTCACCGAAGCCCCCTGACAGAAGGAATTTAATCCCAGCACCTGCGGATTGAGTGGCAAACTTTGCGTACAATTTTGGATTGCCGTAAGCCAGGGCGCCGTGTTTACCTGCGAATCAAAAGAAGTCCAGGCCGCACATTCGCCTTTCAAAAAATAGCTCAGGTAGGGAATAAGCAAACCCCGCACTTTATTTAACTGATCGGTAGTGGAAATTCCGCCTGATGGCGAACAAGTTCCCTCTCCAAAATTACAATTGAAATTACTGGCATTAAACTGGCAATGATAGCCACCTGTAATGCTCACATAGGTTTTACATGAAGATGAAATTGCATTATAAATCGGAACCTGGTTATCATTTGGCGGAGCCACACAGTCAAAACTTCCTGCTATAACCAAGGAAGGAGCATTCATGCCTGCGGCGGCAGATATAGCCGAAGGGTTGGTTTCTGCGGCAGCAAACGTAAAGTAACAGTTCACACCGGTGGTATACTGATTAGCCAGATAAGTGGCGCCGCCGCCCATGGAATGTCCGCCGATTGCCCGGCGACCGTTGATTTTTTGATAAAATGGAGAGACTGCATTGGCATTGAGGGCTATCATGCGTTCAGACACCAGTGCAAGGTCTTTACCAAAATCGCCATGGGAAGGAGCCGGAAGCAAACTTCCTTCGGTACGCGGTAAGGCAACGATAAAACCTCTTCCCGCCAGGGAATCATAAACGGGTTCATAGGCATCCCAGGCCATGGCAAATCCGTGCCCGAACACCACAACGGGAAATGAACCCGAAGCCACATTCGTGTTTGTACCGGCTGCCGTAGCCGGATAATATATTTTGGTTTCGATCTGACGTCCCGGGCCGCCTCCGCTTCCAAAGCCCCCAGTTCTGGCGGGGTCGTTGAACGTGATGGTACGCTCTCCCACGGGGAAAAAAGTTTGTGCTGCCAAACCCGTGGAAAAGAGACCAAAAATGAGGCTTAGAATGAAGTATTTGTCAAATTTCATTTTAGTAAATTTGTTCTAAATTATGAATCTTTTTTTATATACAAATACTAAGTTTGTTTTTTTTTCGACTAAAATCAAAAAAAGGCAGAATGTGAACCATTTAAATATAAATTTCAAACAAAAGCTAAACAACTGATAGAAGTCATACTTATCCATGTCGGTATTTAAGAACTTTGTATTGTAAAAAAGTTCAGAAACTATGAAGAAGTACTTTTCAATTGGAATGGCCGGCTTAGTTCTGGCATTTAACTTGAATGCCCAAACGAGCATAAAAGACAGGGAAGCCACCTTTTACGGACTGGATTTCTCAAAAGCAAAGATGATTGGTTCTGATGGATTTACAAATCCGACCGATATTGTTGACCGATTCTTTTTTGAATGGAACAACCTGCTTTTGGAGGAAAAGAGCAAATACGATGTAAAGGTTGCCTTTCAAAAGGATGTGGTCGATTATGATTTCGGTCCGGTTTCCGCAAAGAACAAAACAGTGAAAGCATCCGAACTGGTCATAAATTCATCCTATTCGATTGATGAAAAAATAGCTGCCGGAATGGTGAAATCGTACAGCCTGAAAGGAAAAGGACTTGGCATTGTGCTTATTGTAGAGAAGTTTGACAAAATTAACGAGGAAGCTTCTGTGTACGTAACCTATTTCGACAAAGCAAACAAAAAGGTACTGCTAACCCGGAAAGTTACCGGCAAGCCATCCGGTTTCGGTTTAAAAAGTTACTGGGCAAATTCCATTGCACGAATTTTAGGTAAATGTAAAGACTATGTAAAAGCCTGGGAAGCCGGCTCAAAATAAATTACGCCTAACTATAACATAAAAGGTTCTTCTTTTATCGGGAAGAACCTTTTATGTTTAAATACTTCAAATGCGGTAAGAACTTTCATTGGAATATTTTGTTCCTTGCGAACCAAAATCAATAAAAATGAAACTGCGACATCTACTCATTCCCTTATTGGCATTAAATTTCATGTCATGTGAAAAAGAACCCGAACCCGAACCGCCCCAAGACCCAGTAGATAATACCTCACCCATTAATATGGCTTTTGCACAAGTATCCATGCCCGGTTTTTTGGGATTTAAAGACATTGTGTTTACTGCCAGCGGAAGAGCTGCCGCATTGGCGTCAGATAACAGCATCCATTTGGCAACAGATTCTTCCTATCAGTTTACTGAAACGTATACCTTAAATCACACGGCCCGCTGCATTGCCATGAACCCAAATGACGGGAGAATTTTTGTGGGCGGCATAAGCCAGGGCTATCAATTCGGTGGACGCTTTACCATTTTGGATTCTGAGGGCATGAATCAGATTACTACAGGCGAGTTAAAAACAAACAACACTGATTTACCAATAAAATATGATTTTAACCAAGCTTACTGGAATGCGGGCGGAGGAATATACCTAACCATGGGCAACAATAACACCCGGCGCTCGGGAGCGATTGCTATAATGCCTAATCCTGGAACCAGTAACAGAGCAACTTTATACAATAACAGTTTAAGTCCGAAAGAATTTTATGCCTCCGGGTTTGTTATGATGAATAACGGGGCCGAAGTTTTTGTGGGAATGACAGAAGATATAGACCCCTTAAACCCCACATTGGACAACATATATACCAATGCTGATAAATTTTTTGGTCAATGGTTCAGGGTTTCGGAAGGATATGCCATTGGGTATCCATATACCATTGGCCGTAACCCAATTAATAACCAAAACGTTTGGATGTTCAATGCTCAGCGCTTATACGTAAACGGCAAAAGGCAAATCATCCACAGCGGATTGCCCGCCAATAATTGGAATTCGGCTAAAGTAGACATCAATGGCCGGGTTTGGGTTTGTACCGATCAGGGGCTGTATCGGTCGCTAACTGGTTTACCTCAATAAAACAAAAAAGCCCAGACTTTCATCTGGGCTTTTGCGGTCCGGTTCCGACGCTCTGGTCGGAATTCCGGCTTTACGTCGGAAACGAAACCGAAGGATACTTCTCCATAAACTGCTTTAACCGCTCTCGGTTAAGATTCTTCAATTTCCGCTCCAAGATCATTGATTCTGAACGGCTGGGCTTTTCGCAGGCCCATACAAAGTTCCATGGTTTATAAGGCGAAGTTGAGGGCACAAAACCCGAATTATGACGTTCAAGCCGACTTTGTAAATTATTGGTCTGGCCTATATAGCACTTATCAAAATGAACTGAATATAAAACGTATACAAAATACATAAGTCTGGGTATTCCATAAAACAAAAAGCCCAGACTTTCATCTGAGCTTTTGCGGTCCGGACGAGACTCGAACTCGCGACCTCCGCCGTGACAGGGCGGCATTCTAACCAACTGAACTACCGAACCGTTTCCCTTAATCGGGAGAGCAAAAGTATATGCTTTCTGTGAACTTACAAATTTTTAGGTAAAAAAAATGGCATTTTCTTTGTTCCGGGTAAACATCCGCTTCATTTTCAAGCAGAAAAAATGAACAAACCTAGAGCATACGTTGTCTTTTTACCATAAAGGCACTCAGCACCCGGTTTAATCCCAACCCAATATCTGCTTCATTATAATCGATACCGTGCTGCCCGCACATGAGTTGCATTTCATGTTCAAAATCCTGCAATGTTTTACGGTAGGCATCCCTGATTTCGGCCGGATTGAGACGCAACTCGGCACCCGTTTCCGGGTCGATGAACAAGTAGGGCCGGTTTTCAAAAGCAAATTCGGTCTCGAGCCGGCGGTCGCTTACGCGGAAAATAATTACCTCGTGTTTGTTGTGGCGCAGGTGTCGGATAGCCTCCATGAGTTCATTACGCTCCGTTTGGGGTGTATGGGTATCGTCGTAATTTGAAAATAAATCTGAAAAAAGGATAACCAGGCTCCGGCGGTGGATGGTGTCCGCTATCTGATGCAATACGGCGGCCGTAGACGTAGCCTTACCCTGCCCCTCGGCCGGCGGAGTGAGTATTTTTTCCAGTTCATGATAGAGATGGCGGATATGCACCAGTCCGGATTTTACGGGCGAAGCATATTCTACCTCATTCGAGTACAACGTAATACCTACGGCATCGCGCTGCCTGCGAAGCAACTCAATGAGTGAGGCGGCGGCAAATACGGCGAAACTTATTTTATTGGCATCCGGTCGGTCCGGTTTGGCATCAAACGGAAAATACATACCGGCCGAGCGGTCAATTACAATACGGCAGCGGAGGTTGGTTTCTTCTTCATATCGTTTTACGAACAGCTTGTCGGTTCGGGCATAGAGTTTCCAGTCGATATGGCGCGTACTTTCGCCGGTATTGTATTGCCGGTGCTCGGCAAACTCAACCGAAAAGCCGTGAAAAGGACTTTTATGTAAACCCGTAATAAACCCCTCAACGGCAGCTTTAGCCAACAATTCAAGGTTCCCAAAACGGAGCAGCGATTCCGGATGAATGGTTTGTGTCATATCCCAAAGGTAAAATATTCTTATGTACAGCTTAGTTAACGAGAAAAATTCCATCAGGCTGGCTTAGGAAGCAACCCTATTTTGATACTTTTGTGAAAGTTTAAAATTAATAGATTAACCAAATTATGAAAAAACTATTGGTGCTGCTAACAGCAGTTTGTGCATTGTCAGGTTCTTACATGCAGGTGACAGCTCAGAGTAAATCTGGGGATATAAGAATCGAATGGGGAAG
>Ga0075154_10001410_pt1 | contig 17287 bp, 14 predicted proteins | sample JI71714BDNA_FD_70965 | JGI IMG/M metagenome (GOLD analysis project Ga0075154, IMG submission 70965) | Wastewater effluent complex algal communities from Wisconsin, to seasonally profile nutrient transformation and Carbon sequestration -... | ecosystem: Engineered > WWTP > Effluent > Algae...
CCAGTGACGTGCATGAACACGGGAAGATGCTGGTCGAGGAAGTCCTGCGACGCCTCGGTGCCACGGTTCTGGATGGCGGCGTGTCGACCGACCCGGACATTCTGGCGAAACGGGTACAGGCTGAACGTCCTGATGCCTTGGCGATCAGCACCTACAACGGAGTGGCGCTTCGCTACTTCCAGGCGCTGCGAGCCGCCGGGGTCAACGTTCCGGTACTGATCGGCGGTCGGTTGAACCAGATTCCCGAAGGGTCGAATTCCAGCCTTCCGGTCGATGTGGGTGACGAACTGGCGCAGGCAGGCGCGCTGGTCTGTCGAACCGCCGCCGATCTTGCGCCGGTGCTTGAACGCCTTGCCCATGGGCGGCAATGAAAGATCAGGCGACAGGTCGGGAAACCTGTGCTTGGAATTGTCCCGTCTTGGTCTAAGCTGGGTTGACGCAGGCCTTGCGGGACTATTTCCAGATGAATTGCAACGCGCCTTTGCTCAACCGCCGGATCTTGCGGCTTCACGCCGAAAACGCGGCCTTTGTCGCGGCCCAGTTGCGACTTGGGCAAGACGGGCCGAACTTCCGACTTGTGGAACTTTTCGATCTGGAATGCCGTCTTGGCGGACATCTGGATGCCTTGGTGATGGGCCGTCAGGCCGGGCTGGATCTGGCATTGGAATCCTTGGCCGTCGCCGCCGAATATGGTGAAGTGTTCACCGCGTTTCACCTCCTCCTCCATGCCCGTCCCGGACTTGCCCTTGCCGAGATCGCGCCGACCGAAGTTCTGATCTGGGATCAGGTCGCTGCCCTTGGCGCCGCTGCCGCCTGGTGCGCGCCCGATCTTATGGCAGCACGCATGCGTGACTGGATCAGCGGCCTGGACCCAATGGCGGCCTGGCTCGCGCTTGAAATCTGCGGCACACGGCGGATCGACCCCAAGGGTCATTTGAAGCCGCTCCTGTCGCACCGCAATCCTCGTGTCGCCGCACGTGCCATGCAACTCGCCGGTGAACTTGGCCGCGCCGATCTTGCACCGGACCTTGCCCGGATGGCAGACACCTCCGATCCGGACCTGCGCTTCTGGGCTTCCTGGGCCTCGGCCCTGCTGGGTGATCGACGCGCCGCAGCCGCCGGCCTGGCCACCTTCATCACCGCCGAGACCCCGGCGCCGCACGCCCGCATGGCGGCCGAAATTCTGCCGCTGGTGCTTGATGATCGTGCCGCACGCACGGCGATTGCCCGGTTGATGTCCGACCGCGCAACGGAACGCTGGGGCATCCTTGCCACGGGTGCGCTCGGGGCGGCAGACACGCTTGACTGGCTTCTCCGCCAGATGGCAGAACCCACCCTTTCACGCATTGCTGGTGCCGCATTCTGCCGGATCACCGGGGCACGGCTCAGTGCAGAGTCACTGGAACTGGAGGTCTTTCCGGACGATCCCGATGACCCGGTGGTTGCCGCCTGTCCGCAGGAAAGCTTCATCGAAGCAAAGCTCTATTGGCCCGACCCGGAAAAGCTTGCGCGGTGGCTGGCCCCGAACCGTGCGCGCTTCGTGCCGCAGACCCGCTTCCTGCTCGGTGTCGCGGCATGGACCCTTCAGCCGCCCATCGAGGCCACTGCATTCTACCAACTCGACCAGCGGGCCGTTGCGCTGGAGCTTGCGGTTCGCGCACCTGATGCCCCGCTGCCCAACTGGCGCGGAGCAGTCCTGCCACAACCTCGGGGGTTCACCCGGCGATGGTAGCGACAGATCCCCAGATCCGGTGGTTGGCATGAGGCTGGAGAATACCACGCCTTTCGCCGCGAACTTCACCCTCGCGCTGGACAAGCAGGGGCACGAGCAGATCGTGCTTGTCGTCCGCGCCACTTTCACCCTTTCAGCCACGCGCGGCGAGCCCACGCGCGTGGCCCCCGTCCAGTTGCCGCTCATCGAGGCGGATGTCTTCGGCGCAGACCCCGCCCTGGACGCCCCGGTCTTCGAGACCGACTTCGCCCATTTCCGGCCGCGTTGCGATGTCCTCTGCCACGCACGCGCCCATGCACCACATGCGCAGCCGGCAACCTCGGTCGACGTCGGTATCCGGCTTGGCCAGTGGGCGAAGAAGTTCACTGCCCATGGCAGTCGCATCTGGCTGCGCGGGGCAGCCGGTCATCACCCTTCGGAAAAGCGCCCCTTCCTGGCTCAGGACATCGGCTACGACCACGCTTACGGGGGCATGGACCCCGAGGCCGAAAACCCGGCGATGGCAAAGACCTTCCAGGAGAATCCCGCGGGCCTTGGCTATTATCCCAATTCCGTCAATCGGGAAGGCCGCCCCATTGCCCAGACCTCCGAGTTCGGGCAGGACGCCCTTTCGCCCGACGGTGGGCACCCCCCCATGGCCTTTGGCCCTCTTGGCCGCACCTGGCTGCCCCGTCGCCAGTATGCGGGAACCTACGACGACTTCTGGCTCGACAATCGCGTCCCCCTCCTGCCGCTGGATTTCGACGACCGCTATTTTCAGGCCTCCGCCCCCGACCAGCAGATCCCCTACCCGACAGGCGGTGAACCCATCGAGATCGTCAACCTTTCCCCGGAAGGTCGCCTGTCGGGCAACATCCCCCTGACCCAGATCGTCGTGACCTTCGAACGAAAATCCGGGCGCATAACCCAGCGTATCGCAAACCTCGACACCGTGCTCCTCCTCCCCGAGGACAGGCTCGTCTGCCTGACCTGGCGCACCCGCATAACCGCCGAGAGGGACCTCCACGAATTCGCCCGCGCCATCGTCGTCGAACGCCCCCTGGACGGCGCGACCCATTGGCCGGACGGTATGAATCGAGGCCCCAATGGCTGAGAAAGGCATCGCTCCCGGTCTCTCGGTCATCGGCTACGGCATCTGGTCAGCGTTGGGCCACGACGGCCCCTCGACCATCGCCGGCATCCGCGGCCAGATCATCGGGTCGGAAACCGGCAACCTCTGGGATCCGACCATCGGCGCCCACCTGAACAGCTTCCGGGTCGCGGCCCACCAGTGGTGGGAAGGGCCGACCTTTCTCCCCGACCTCGCTGCGCCCCCGATCGAGGAATGCCTGTCCCAGGTTGCTCACCTTCCCCCCGCGCTGCGCCGCCCGGCGTCCGAGATCCCGATCCTCGTCACCGTCGCCCCGAAGGACCGGCCCGGCCGCCCCGCGGATCTGGAGACCCTTGTCCTTGACGGCCTTGCCCGAAGACTTGGTCGCCCTCTTCCCCCGGGTTCCGGCGTGATCGGCGGGGGCCGCTGCGGCCTGCCCCACCTTCTGGCGACTGCGGCCCGCCAATCCGACCGCCATCCGATTCAGATTCTCGTCGGCGTCGAAAGCCTGCTGCGACAGGTCGTCGTCGAGCACTACATCGGTCAGAACCGCCTGTTCTGCGGTGCCAATACCTCGGGCTTCACTCTGGGCGAAGCCGCGTCGGCCATCCTCGTCGCCCGCACCGGCAGCATTCAGGGCCCGGAGCTTGCGATCACCGGCCTGGGCATGGGCCTAGAACCCAGCCGCGACGGCGGCTCACGCGAGCAGGCCGTGACCGGCGAAGGCCTGACCCAGGCCATCCGCGCCGCACTGGCGGTGACGGGGATTCCGTTCTATGATTTCCCGGCATTGATTGGCGATCTGAACGGCGAGCATTTCAAGTTCAAGGAGCAGATGATGGCTCAGATGCGGCTTGACCGAGTTCCGCCCGAAGGCCACTCGCGCCGCCCGCGCGGCTATGTCGAGCCCTGGAACCTGATCGAATACGCCGGCGAAATCGGTGCCGCCCTGATGCCCGCCCAGCTTGCCTGGGCCTTCGATATGGGCCGCGCAGGCCTCCTTCCCCAGAACCGGGCCCTCTGCTTCGCCGGAGAAGACGACGGCCGCCGCGTGGCCCTGACGGCGGAGATGCGGGCATGAGCGTCTTTGCGAACGGGTTGGGGGTTTCGGGGAAAGCTGCAGCGAACAAAACACTCGCGGCCATGCCCGATGTCTGTCTATCACCGCCGCCGCCTCCTGCTGGGCCCGTCCCGATACCCTATCCGAATTTCGGTATGGCCTCCGACACTACCGACGGCTGCACCAGCGTTTTCGTCCTGGGAAAGGAAGCTGGCAAAAAGAACGCCTCGAAGTACTCGAAGATCACCGGCGACGAACCCGCCACCCGCAGCTTCGGCGCAAGTGTGGTCACGCACAACATCACCGGCCCCCTGAAGTTCGAGGCCTATTCGTTTGATGTCATCTTTGAAGGTGGTGGCGCTGAGCGTTTCACCGACCTGACGTCCACCAACCACTCGAACCCGGGCAGCGGTTTTTCGATCAGCATCGAGAAGCCGAGCGTCGATATGATCGACGGTCGCAGCCCCTGCGAAGCATTGAAGGCTGCAAACGACAACGTTCGCGAGAAGGTGGCAGCTGCAAGCAAAAGCCGGAAGGCAACGCCCAATCAAAGACAGAAGCTGAAGGATTTTGACGCGTCGGGAACAGTTTCGCACGCACTTTTCAAACCAGCCGGTGGGTCTGCCAGCGTCGTGGCCGGGACGTCGAGCAAGCTGTTGCGCCGCAAAAGCGGGGGCTACTTCGCGGAAGCGAAGAAATCGACGAAGAAGCAGCGTGAAGCCAACCGAATTCCTCAGCCGATTTGCGAAGGCGAGCCCCCGCACAATCATACTGACGGCGGCTTCTACGGTCACAGTGAGCCCTGCATCTTCAAGGAAATCGCTCCGGTTGCCAAATGGGCCACCATGACCATGGCGATCGACTGGCATCCGCAGCTCGGGGAGGGGAAGACCTTGCCGCCTAGCACCGAGGCCTGCGCTCATTGCAAGAAAGTCATTCAGTCCGCCTGCAAATGCATCAAGATCCGACTTTGCAACGCTGACGGCTCCACGCGAAATCCATGCAAGAAATCGGAAGCGGGGCAATAGTCATGCTGTCTCCACTGCCCTTCCTGCCAAGAATTCAACCGATGAGCCCAACAGAGTTCAATGCCATGCCGTGGCAAGGCGCCATTGCTCATATCGGGCCCGTAGGTCAGACCACACCTCTTCACGAGGCGTTGCTTACTAAGACCAACTGTGCGCTCTACATGATCTATCTGGGTTGTGTGGGCTTTTGCCATCAGCGCACCGCCCCAGTCTTTGATCAGAGACTAAACCTTCTTCTGATGGAGCAGATCTTCGCTTATCAATTTGATGGTCGCTATCCCAAGACTTTCGGCATCACAATCGACGATATCGAAGACACAGAGGACAAGATCCGCGCTGTTCGACGTTCAATCGCGTTTTTCTTCTTTGAAATCCTGGAAAGGGCACCAGGCGGCTTCCTATCCGAGCGACCGATCATCGACATCGCACACATGATCAACCTGACGCGCCACTTGTGCGGCCCCGCCAATGCCGAAACCGTGGATGGCTGGATACGCGGCATGATCGCGAGGATGAATACAATTGCTCCCCTGACTTCGGACCACTCCCCCTTCATCTATGACTTTCCGGACCGCGAGAGCTGGGTCATCGCCGTGGCCGAGACTCACGGCAACCCGATGCCGCTTGAAGTTCTCGATCTTGGCATCGACCTGTCCGGTCTAGACTTTCCGAATATTGCCGCGGCACAGTTGGCTTTGATCGATCCTGACCAGAACCAGCTTCTGGTTCCCGTAGCTGAGCTGATAGCCGAAGGGTTCACTGGCAGGCCTTATGGAAGGAAGGTCTGAGGATGGAAATAGTCCCCCCTGGGCATTTCGAAAATGCAGCCTATCCGGGTTTCGCTTGGGACGAGCACAACCTCTTTCCGTATTTTTACTACCTTCCGGCGGATCTTCACGACCGCCTTCTGGAAATCACGCCGAATGCGAGCCTTGCTCTAACCATCGGCTCTGCCAACTGGATTCTCGCCCGGCTTGCTCCCTTTGATCCGGATCGTCCGGCGCGGGATTTCGTCCAGGCTATGTGGGCTGACATCGCGCCGGGTTGGCGCTGCCAGAGATATTCTCCCGAGGACGAGGCCTATGCCGGCCCGGTGCGCGGACCGATGATCATGGCCATGTCGATCCTCTATGACGTGCTTGAGTCGCTGGGCGACAATCCGGTGATCGCGGACCGCGCCACCTGGATGCATAATCTCGCGCTACATGTCCTTGAGAACGATGCGGCTTATGTCCACTGGTTCTATCAAGCAATCGAGCGGCTAGAGCTTTGGCACGCTTGGCGAGTCGAAGGTGGGCGGACGCCCGACCTGTTTGACGATGCCTTCCCCCGTGGAGGACCTGTCTCGGCCGAGGTGCTGGCTCTTGGCATGCCCTATGACCGGCAGCAGGCACCGGAACTGCTGGAACGGCACATCCAACGGGAGCGCCGAATGGGGAACCCCTTCATCCTCGGTCCATGGGAATTCGGTATTGATGATCCGGAAAACGACCACAACCACGCGCACGGAGTTCCGATCCAGCATTGACGGATTTTTCGGCTTTGGCCCATGCCTAGCAGATCGCTAACGCAAGAAGCTAATCGATTGATTCCATTCACCCCAAGGGAATGTCCACCGTGGACACCCTGCCCTCAGTTCAACTGAACGCTTGCCCCCTGCACCCGGTTCGGGCCGTCGGACCGGCTCAGGACCTGGGTCCCCCGGATCGTCACCCTCCCGTCCGCCGTCAGGTGGATGCTGGCCTTCCCGCAGCGCAGCGTCACCTCGCGGCGGGCTTCCAGGACCAGCTTCTCGCCGTCGGCCTCCACCTCGGGAGCCAGAGGCTGGATCAGGCCCAGGATCAGCGGCTGATCGTCCATCATCGTCACCGCCACCAGCCGTCCCACGGCCGCAGGGGGGAGCGGAACCAGCGACATCGCAAGCAGCGGGCTCTTGCCCAGGGCTGGAAGCAGGACCTGCGCGCGGCTGTCCGGCCCGAAGCCGACGATCTCGGCCCGATGGACGCCCTGAAGGGCGAGGAAAGGTCCGTCATGCATCGCGTCTCTCCCTATTCGAAGGCATAGGCGAAGCCGGCGTCCGAGCCGGTCACGGTGACGCGGGTCAACTCGGCCCCTTCCAGTTTCCGGTTCAGGACCTGGCGGGAAAGTTCCGGAAGGAGGGTGTTCGTCAGGATCGCGTCGATCATCCGGCCACCGCTTTCGATCTCGGTGCAGCGGGCCTTGATCGTGTCCATCACACCATCGCCCACCACCAGTTCCGCGCCGTGCCCTGCTTCCAGCCGCCGGGCGATGCCGCGAAGCTTGTGGCCGGCGATGGCCTCGATCATCTGGTCGGAGAGCGGGTAGTACGGGATCGTCACCACCCGGCCCAGAAGAGCGGCGGGGAAGACTTTGAGCAGCGGTGCGCGAAGGGAGGAAGTCAGCTCCTCGAGATCGGCGCCGGATCTGCCATCGTCTGTCATCGCCATGATTTCCTCGGACCCGACGTTGGAGGTCAGCAGGATCAGCGTGTTCTTGAAGTCGATCCGACGGCCCTCGCTGTCGTCCATCATGCCCTTGTCGAAGACCTGAAAGAAGATTTCATGCACGTCCGGGTGCGCTTTCTCGACCTCGTCGAGCAGGATCACCGAATAGGGGCGACGGCGGACCGCTTCAGTAAGGATACCGCCCTTGCCGTAGCCGACATATCCGGGCGGCGCGCCCTTCAGGGTCGAGACCGTATGTGCCTCCTGAAACTCGGACATGTTGATCGAGATCAGGTTCTGCTCGCCGCCATACAGTGTCTCGGCAAGGGCCAGCGCCGTCTCGGTCTTGCCGACTCCCGATGGGCCGCAAAGCATGAAGACACCGATGGGTTTTTCGGGAGCGCCCAGACCGGCGTAGGAGGTCTGGATGCGGTTGGCGATCATTCCCATCGCGTGGTCCTGGCCGACGACACGCTCGGACAGCGTTCCGGCCAGTTGCAGCGCGCGTTCGGTCTGGCTTGCGAGCATCCGGCCCATCGGGATGCCGGTCCAATCCTGGACGATGGCGCCCACGGCGAGACGGTCGACAGCCGGAAGGATCAGGGGACGTTCACCCTGGGCCTCGGCGAGGGCGGCCATCCGGGCGCGGAGGGTTGTGAGCATCTCGGCCCGCGCCTCGGGGGGCAGCGGTTCAGGTTCAGCGGTTTCCTCCGACGCTTGGGGAGGGGTTTCGCCGGTCTCGCCTGTTTCATCCACCGGTTGCCCCGCCCCGCGCAGGGTGGCACGCAGCGTCAGGACCTCATCCACCAGCGCTTTCTCGGCCTCCCATCGGGCTCTGGCGGCCTCCAGCTCGGAAGTGGCTTTTGCCAGCGCTGCTTCCACTTCGGACTTGCGCTCGCCCACGTCGATCCCGATGGCTTCCTCGCGTGAGATAATGCCCTGTTCCACCTCAAGCGAAGAAAGACGGCGCTCGATGTCCTCCACTTCCGCCGGGGTGGCGTGCTGAGACACGGCAACACGGGCGCAGGCGGTATCCAGCAGGCTGATCGCCTTGTCAGGGAGCTGGCGCGAGGGGATGTAGCGATGCGAGAGCGCTACTGCCGCCTCGATCGCCTCGTCGAGGATCTCGACCTTGTGGTGCTTCTCCAGCACCCCCGCAACGCCGCGCAACATCCGCACCGCGGCCTCTTCGGAGGGCTCTTCGACCTTCACAACCTGGAAGCGTCGGGTGAGAGCCGGGTCCTTCTCGATGTGTTCCTTGTATTCCGACCAGGTGGTCGCGGCGACGGTGCGCAACTCTCCCCGAGCGAGCGCAGGTTTCAGCAGGTTCGCCGCGTCACCGGTGCCCGCAGCGCCCCCGGCACCGATCAGAGTGTGAGCTTCGTCAATAAAGAGGATGATGGGTTTCTCAGAGGACTGCACCTCGTCGATCACCTGCTTCAGGCGCTTTTCGAACTCGCCTTTCACCGAGGCCCCGGCCTGCATCAGGCCCACGTCCAGCATGTGCAGATCCACCGCCTTCAACTGGGGCGGCACGTCGCCCCGGGCAAGGCGCAGGGCGAAGCCTTCGACCACGGCAGTCTTGCCCACCCCGGCCTCGCCCGTCAGGATCGGGTTGTTCTGCCGGCGACGCATCAGGATGTCGATGATCTGGCGGATTTCCGGATCGCGGCCGATCACCGGGTCGATCTTGCCTGCCCGTGCGCGTTCAGTGAGGTTCGTGGCGTACTGGTCCAGCGCCGACTTTCCACCCGGGGCCTGCTTGGCCTTCGGAGCCTCTCCTTCCGGCTTCGCGCCTTCCACCGATTCTGCGAGAAGATCGCCAAGCTGACCGGCCATCGACGCCGGATCGATCTTGTCGAACTCCAGGCTGATCTTGAAGAGAAGCCCCTCCAGCACCGGGACTTTCAGCGCACCGATCAGGATGTAGGCCGATCGCACCGTGTCGTCGCCAAACTCCAGGCTGCCGAAGGTCCAGCCTTCCTGGATGGCCCGGAAGATGTGGTCGGAGAATTCCTCGACCGAGCCGGCCCCATGCGGCAGCGCATCCACCGCGCGGGTGATGTCGGCCGCCAGCTTCGAGGCATCGACCCCGGCAGAAGCGCACAGGATCTCGAAATCCGATCGTGCGGACTGCGACAGCGCTTCGATGAAATGGACCAGCTCGACATAAGGATTGCCGCGCGCTTTCGCTGTCTGGGCTGCGCCGGAAAATGCCTTGAGGCAGACAGGGTTCAACTTCCCGACTAGCTCTTTCCGCTTGATCGTCTCTGTGCCGCCACGTGGGGCCATAATCCTTCCCCTCAAGTCACTTGAATATGCTTGCTCATCAGACCGGAAAGACGCACGCTTTCCGCAAGGTCAGTCTAATCCGGAAATTTTCGCATGGCGAATGTTTTGGCGGCAGTGGTCGCGAATACCCGACCCGAGGGGGCGACGGAGTAGGCCATGATCGACCGACTGCCGGGTGACATCTTCCGTCAGGGCCAGGTGTTGAACCACACCTACGAGATCGAGGGTGTGCTGGGTCGCGGTGGCACGGGTGAGGTTTACCGGGCGCGCAACCAGATCTCAGGCCGCATTGTCGCGATCAAGGCGCTGAACGCGCAGTTTTCTGGAAACGATGACTACATTCAGCTGATGCGTCGCGAAGAGCAGATGCGCGATGTGCTGAACGATGCTGTCGTTCGGTATACCGAGTGTTCGCGGTCTGATCAGGGGCATGTCTTCCTGGTGATGGATTTCATCGACGGCCCCTCGATGAACGACGTGATGATGCGCCGTCGCATGGATCCGCGAGAGCTGATGATCATCGCGCACCGGGTGGCCGAAGGGCTGGTGGCGGCCCATGCCCGGGGGATCGTCCATCGCGATTTGTCTCCGGACAACGTGGTCCTGCGCGACGGGGCGGCAGAAAAGGCGACGATCATTGACTTTGGCATTGCCAAGGACACATCGGCGGGCGCGAAGACCATCGTCGGCAATGAGTTCGCCGGCAAGTATGAATACGCTGCACCCGAGCAACTTGAAGGCCGGGCCGAAAAGCGTTCGGACCTCTATTCTCTGGGCGCCACTCTGCTGGCGGCCTTTCGCGGGCAGGTTCCGTTCGGTGGCTCAACACCAGGAGAGATCATCCGCCGCAAACAGGCGAAACTTGATACCGAAGGCGTGCCGGAGCCGCTGAAGGGCCTGATCGACTGGCTGGCTGCGCCAGCGCTGGCCGACCGCGCGCCAAGTGCCGAGGCGGTGGTCGCCCGCCTGACCCAGTCGCTGAAGCCCGCTTCAACCCGGGGCGGGCGGGCCGTTCCGACATCGACAGGAGAGTCGCGGAAGGGACGGGGCGGAACTCTTGCTCTGCTGTTCGTGATGCTTCTGGGGTTGGTCGGCGGCGGTGGCTGGTATGCCGGACTGCTGGACACCTGGCTGAACCCCATGCCCACCGCTTCGCCCTACAAACTTGCGGCGAGCTTCGGCCCGGATGGCGCAGCCCTGTCCGGAAACGCACCCGACGCAGAAGCGGCGCAGCAATTGGGTCTGGCCTTCACCGCCGCAACAGGGGCCGCAACGCCGGAGGGCGCCCTGCCGCTGGCGCGAGGTGTGCCCGATGCGCAATGGGTCGGGAACGTCGCAAACCTTCTTGGCCTGATGCAGGGCCTGCCCGAATGGTCCTTGTCGGTGACGGACACGACCGTCGCTTTCGACGGCATTGCGTCAACCCGCGAGCAGACCGACCAGAAGCGCACCGCTTTTCAGGACTGGGTGACGCAGACCGGGATGAAGATCGATGTCAGCTTGAGGACCGGACCGGCCAAGCTGCAAGGCCAGGTTGTGGTGGATGCGCTTGAACCCTTCGCGTTGTGTGGCCCGCTGACGCCCGACAAGGGCCCGCTCCAGACCTACGAATTGGGCGAGACCATTGTGATCAGCGGCGCAATGGAATCGATTGAGGCGCGGGATGCGCTGCAAGCGGGCCTCGAGCCCATGATTGGCGACAGATCGGTGCGACTGGACGCGACCATTCTGAACAAGGACCTCTGCACTGTCCGCAAGGTCTTGCCGCCGGTAGGTGCGGGGGATGCGGTGATCTGGTTTGGCGATGGGGTGACAGGCGAAGTCAACCTGTCGGGCATCTTCCACGCAGGCGACAATCCGGTGGTCGAAGTGCTGCTTCCGCAGGATCTTGCGGGGCTTTCGCTGTGGGTGCTGGTCGTCGACAACACCAATCAGGTCTTCAGCCTGCTGCCGAACGAGAAACAGCCCGAACATGCCATACAGAACATCGGCTCCATCATTGATGGAGTCCGCAGGGTCCGGGTCCTGCACAGTCTGGAGGACATCACGGCCAAGCGGGGCGAGTTCATGATCACGGTCAACGCGGACAGTTTCGGCAAGTCCGAGATCATCGCGATCCTGTCGAAAACCTCGCTGTTCGGCACCCGCCTGCCCGCAACGATGTCAGTTGGCGGGTTGGCGGACGAGTTGCGGGGCGTCATCGCCAGAGACCCCGAAAATATCGTCGCAGTTGCAAGCAGGGTCATAGATGCAAGACCTTGACTTTGGATGGCGAGGTGCAAGACTTGCGCGATAGAATTCGTTTTTCGCGTGTTTTAACAGAAGGCTTTGGGTAGCGATGGACCTTGAACCGTTCCTGGTTCCGGTGGGCAGTGATGGCGCATCGGGATCGGAACTGAGAAACGACCCGCGTTTCCATGCCGTCGAGCGGCTGTTGGAGCCCGCCGCGCGAAGCTTCAGGCTGGAAAACGTCAGAACGGGCGGCACGGGCAGCGTCGCAATTGACTGGCCCGAGATCCTTTCGCAATCCGCAGACCTGGCCCAGGTCGGGCGTGACATCCGGCTTCTGGTCATCGTCGCCCGCGCGCTTGCGAATGCCGAAGGATTCGACGGGCTGGCTCAGGGCCTTGGCCTGCTGACCGGGACGGTCGATCAGTACTGGGACAGCCTGCATCCAGCCTTGCGCGAAAGCGCTTCCGTCGGAGAGGCTGCCCGTCGTCGCACCAACGCGATCCTCGACTTGCAGAACCGGGACAACGGGCTTCTGGGCGATCTGGAGTTCACTGTTGTCCTCGCCCCCCGCGGACTGGGGGTGATAACATTCGGCGATCTGTGCGCCGGGGCGCTGACGCGGAACCAGGCTCAGTCGGAGCTGCCACAGGGCCTTGGCGACAAGGAGCTGGCCGAGCTTCTTGCACGTCATGACGCCCGGGTGAATCGGGTCACAGGCGGCTGCCGCGCACAAGCCATCGAGCGGCCGGAAGAGTTGGCCGCTCTGGTCCAGTCGATCGATGCTGCCCGGACTGCTCTTGCCAAATTCGAAGCCGCGATGACCGCCCGGGTGGGCGAGAACGGCGTCGGGTTCAAATTGCCGGAACTGGAGAAGGCGCTGTCGCGGGCACTCGTCCCGCTAACCGCTGCACAAGGCCAGGCGGCCCCCGGTGCTGCCACATCGGAGGTTTCAGCCATGGCCGAGTCGTCCGCTCCTTCCGCCCTTGCCACGAACGGCGCGCATCCACCGCCCGGCGCGGGTGGCATCCCGGGCGCTGTGAACTCACGCCGGGACGTCGAGCGCTGCCTCGACATGATCATCGACTTCTACGAGCGAACCGAGCCGTCCAGCCCGATTCCGCATCTGGCCCGGCGGATGCGGAAAATGGTGCCGATGAACTTCCTGCAGCTGATGGAAGAAATCGCCCCAAGCGGGATGAAGGAATTCAAGAACGTCGCCGGAGTGGACGACAAGACGAAACCGGCTCCGCAGTGAGCCGCAGGAAAGTCAGGAGAGGTCTGAGACATGGCAAGTGAAAGCAAGGCAAAGGTGATCGAACGCAACCGCGCACCGCGAGTGCAGATCGCCTATGACGTCGAACACTACGGCAGCCCGACGACCATCGAACTCCCCTTCGTGATGGGTGTGATGGCTGACCTCGCCGGAAAGTCCGAAACCAAGGAGGCGATGAAGCCGGTCAACGACCGCACCTTCGTCGATATCGACGCTGGCCGTTTCGGCAAGTTCATGGAGGCACTGTCGCCCCGCGTGAAAGCGCGAGTCCCCAATCGCCTGCCTGCCAAGGATGGTGCGGCCGACGAAGAGATGTTCGTCGACCTGTCGTTCAAGAGCATGTCCGACTTCACCCCTGACAAGGTGGCCGAGCAAGTCCCCGCGCTGGCCGAACTTCTGAAGATGCGTCGTCAGCTTGAGGAGCTGCTTGGCTACATGGACGGAAAGGTCAATGCCGAGAAGCGGATCGCGCAGCTTCTGCAGAACGAACCCCTGCTGATGCAGGTCGCCGACGAAGCCATGAAGAAGGAGGGCTGAGCGATGGCCGAACAGGAAAAGCAAGGGTCCGCCACCGCCGCCGAAGCGCAGGCAATCGACCTGGGCGAATTCAGCGACCTTCTGGAAAAGGACTTTCGAGTCAAGGACGACGAAACTGCCAAACTGCAGAAACTGGTGCAGAACCTGGCGTTGGCGGCGACCGAGCGGTCCGGCACGGCGACCATCTCGGGCAACGCGGTCAAGTCGATCAAGAACCTGATCGCCGGGATCGACAGCCTGCTGACCACCCAGATGAACGAGATCATGCACTGCGAGGAAGTGCGTCAGATCGAGGGCACCTGGCGCGGGCTGCATTATCTGGTCAACAACACCGAGACCGACCAGAAGCTGAAGATCCGGGTGATGAACATCACCAAGGACCAGTTGGCGGACACGCTGGAAGATTTCGAAGGCCAGATGTGGGACCAGTCTCCGATCTTCAAGAAACTCTACACCGACGAATATTCAATGTTCGGTGGTGAGCCCTTCGGGGCCATTGTCGGTGCCTATGAGTTCAGCCATCATCCGCGCGATGTCGGCCTTCTGCGCAACATGTCGGGCATCTGCGCTTCGGCGCATGCGCCGTTCATTGCCGCTGCCGCGCCGCAGCTTTTCCGGATGCAAAGCTGGCAGGAACTGCCAAATCCGCAGGACTTGCAACAGATCGTTTCCTCCCCGGACTACGCCAGCTGGCAATCCCTGCGGGAAAGCGAAGATGCGCGCTACATCGGACTGACGATGCCCCGCGTCCTGGCCCGCCTGCCTTACGGAGCCGCAACGATCCCGGTGAAGGGTTTCGCCTTCGAGGAAGAACTTGACGGCAAGCACGATCATTACGTCTGGATGAACGCGGCCTTTGCGATGGGCGTGAACATCAACCGCAGCCACAAACTGTACGGCTGGGGCACCCAGATCCGTGGCGTGGAATCGGGTGGCTCGGTCATCAACTTGCCGGTGCACAGCTTCCCGACCGACGACGGGTCCATTGCAATGAAGTGCCCGACCGAGATTGCCATCGACGACCGGCGCGAAGCGGAGCTGGCCAAGCTTGGCTTCATGCCGATCCTGCACCGCAAGAACACCGACATCGCCGCCTTCATCGGAGCGCATTCCCTGCAGGACGACGAAGCCCGCGCCGGCCGCCTTGTCGACCCCGACGCCCAGGCGAACGAGCGGCTTTCGGCGAACTTGCCCTACCTCTTCCCGGTCAGCCGCTTTGCCCATTACCTGAAGGCCATGGCGCGTGACAAGGTCGGGACCTTCAAAGAACGTGCCGACATGCAGGTCTGGCTGTCGGAGTGGATCAACCGCTATGTGCTGTCGAACACGGCCATGGCGGATGACAAGGCCAAGGCGAAACGCCCGCTGGCCAAGGCCGAGGTGCAAGTCGATTCCGTCGAAGGGCGTCCCGGCTATTACAACGCGCGCTTCTACCTGCGGCCGCATTACCAACTGGAAGGTATCAACGCGAGCCTCCGGCTGGTGTCTGAACTGCCTTCGGTGAAGAGCAAGTGAAGTCCTTGATGTTTCAACACATTCACAGATGAAAGGGTAAAGAAATGGCAGTTTCCGGCTACATGAAGATCGAGGAAATCCCTGGCGAGAGTGGTCGAAAGGATCACGAAGGCGAGATAACCATCGCCGCGCTGTCCTGGGGTGCCACGCGACCGATGGTAAACACGCCCGGCGTCGGGCGCAGCACCGGCATGCCGAACGTCACCTCGCTGAACGTCTCCAAGTACTATGATAAATCCTCGCCCTACCTGGCGCAGGCCGTTCTGCTGGCGACCGCCTTCCCGGAAATCGTGGTGACGCTTCGCAAGGACTCGGGCGAGACACACCTGGACTACCTTACGGTGACGCTGACCGACTGCATGGTCGAGAGCTACACCTTCTCCGGTGCGAGCGAGGTGGAGACCCCGCCGATGGAGTCGATTTCGATCGTCTTCAACAAGATGAAACTACTCTACATCGAGCAAGCCAGCGATCATTCGGCCGGTGGCGAGCACGAATTTGAATATGATCTGGTCGCTGGTGCCTGAACCCCGGCGCAAGCGGCGATCTGGAGAAGGCACGGCAGGTGGCTGATCCGATCCTTCAATCCCGGACCGAGGCGGTCCAGCCCAGCCTGTGGGACCGCCTCGTCGATGACTTGCCGGGCATCGTCTCGGAAACCGACCGCCAGCGCGCCGATCTGGTGGCGCGGGTCGGGGCGGCAAAAGTCGAGGCCGTCCTGGCCGGAGGGGCGCGTCAGGTCGAGGCGGACACTGATTTCGACGCCGACACCCGGCGCGATCTGCACCAGTTTCTTACCCAGATGGCACGCCGCGCCTTTCTGGAACAACGGGGCATCGTCGTGAATGCCCAGGTTCTGCGCGAAGCCGTCCGTCGCGACATCGAGGCGTTGTTCAACGTCGAGCGCTTCGAATCTGGCCTGCAACTCTCCGACCTGGAGCGGCAGGGCTATGACACGCCGCAGGACATCATCGCCGACTTTCCCCATGTCCGCCGGTCGGTTCTGAACTACGGGGTGCCCTCCTTCTCGGGCCGCGCGATGTCCGACTTCGACCTGGCCGCGCTTGCAAAGGAGTTGCGCGAGGTGATTGCCGTTTTCGAGCCCCGGCTGAAACGCGACACCATCCGGGTGAAGGTCGCGCAAGGCGACCGCACCGGCATGAAGATTGAAGTCGATGCGATGCTCATGCTCTCGCCGGTCCCGGAGCGGCTGCGGCTCTCGACCATGATCGACCTCGACAACGGGCGCGCCACCACAGCTGTCGAGGACGCGTGATGGACCGGAACTTCCTGGCCTATTACGAGGACGAACTCGCCCATATCCGCGAGCTGGCGACCGAGTTTGCCGCCCTGCACCCCACTGTCGCGCGTAACCTCTCACTGGACTCGGTGCCCTGCCCCGATCCCTATGTGGAGCGCCTGCTGGAGGGTGTGGCCTATCTTGCCGCCCGAACCCGGCTGAAGGTCGATGCCGAAAGCAGCCGCTATGTGCGGAACCTTCTGGATGAGCTTTACCCTGACCTGGTCTGCCCAGCGCCTGCGATGACGATGGCCGTCCTGCACCCCGGTCCGCAGGTGCAGACCATGCTGGACGGCCATCTTGTCAGGCGCGGCACAAGGTCGGTCGCCGCCTACCGCGAAGGCATCGCCACCCGCGCCACCTACACCACCGCTCAGGACGTTACGCTCTGGCCCATCGCGCTGGAAAAGGTCGACTACCTGCAGGACAAAGGCGCGATGAACGCTGCCGGGCTGGACCGCGCCGATGCCGAGGCCGCGCTGCGCTTCACCTTAAGCCGGGTGGGCCCCGGTTCTCTGGCCGAACTTAGCCTCGACCGGCTCGACCTCTGGTTCGTCGGCGGCTCGCGCGGCGGTGCAATCTTCGATGCGCTCTTTGGCCACGGCAATGCAGCGATTGCCCGCGCCCCCAAGGGCAGTCCATTCCCCCTCAGCGGCCCCTCCCTCGTCGGCGTCGCTGACCACGAGGGCCTGTTGCCCCGCGTCCGCCCTTCGTTTGAAGGCTACCGGCTGATGCGGGAATACTTCCTGATGCCCGACCGCTT
>Ga0075154_10001412_pt1 | contig 17271 bp, 14 predicted proteins | sample JI71714BDNA_FD_70965 | JGI IMG/M metagenome (GOLD analysis project Ga0075154, IMG submission 70965) | Wastewater effluent complex algal communities from Wisconsin, to seasonally profile nutrient transformation and Carbon sequestration -... | ecosystem: Engineered > WWTP > Effluent > Algae...
AAAGTTCACCCATGTCGGCAATACGACCCAAAATGTCGGGATATTGCACAACGACGCAACTGGTCTCTGCGTCTATCTTGTCGCCTAGCTCTGCATAGCCAGCATCGGCTGACAATTCGGGCAATGCTGTGTCGAGCGTATCGCCGGTATATTTCGCCATGGTTTTGGCAACGCTGACATAATGCGGGTGCAGACCCGGCGACAATATTGCCTTTTTGCGCTTGGTAATGCGCCCTGCCATGCCGATCGCTTCCCAGCAAGCAGTCGAGCCATCATACATCGACGCATTGGCCACATCGCAGCCAAACAGCCGCGCAACCTGTGTCTGAAACTCAAACAGCATCTGCAACGTGCCCTGTGCGATTTCGGGCTGATAGGGCGTATAAGCGGTCAGGAATTCGCCGCGCTGGATCAGATGATCGACCGAAGCCGGCACATGATGTTTGTAAGCCCCTGCCCCCAGGAAGAAGGGATGATCCCCCGCCGCCAGATTCTTCCGCGCGAGCGAAGCGAAATGCCGTTCAACCGCCATTTCGCTTGCATGCATTGGCAGACCTGCAATCGGCCCTTTCTGCCGGGCGTCTTCCGGGACATCGACGAACAGGTCATCGATCGAGCTGGCGCCGATGACGCCGAGCATAGCCTGCCGGTCAGTGTCGGTTAGGGGTAGATAGCGCATTTAAATCTCCAATTTCCTTCCCGCTTGTGGGGAGGAAATTCAAAGTGAATCCACAAACGCCTTGTAGGCTGCAGCGTCCATCAGGCCGTCCAGTTCGGACAGATCATCCAGTTCAATCTTGAAGAACCAGCCCGCCCCTTCGGGATCGCTGTTCACCAGCGCTGGATCGTCGGCGAGCGCGTCATTGCCTTCGGTCACAGTGCCTGTAACCGGCGCATAGACGTCAGACGCGGCCTTCACCGATTCGACCACCGCTGCATCGCCGCCCTTGCTCAGCTTTGTGCCGGCAGCAGGCACTTCGGCGAATACGATGTCGCCCAGCTGGCTTTGCGCATAATCGGTAATCCCGACGGTTGCGTTGTTGCCTTCGACTTCGATCCATTCATGTTCGTCGGTGAAATAACGGCTCATTTGCTGGCTCCTCTGCGGTGATAGTGATGGGGAATGAATGGCATTGCAGCGACGGTGACAGGTACGCGTTTGCCGCGCACCTCCGCCTCCAGTGCAGTACCGGCTTGGCTATGTGCGGCCGCGACATAGCCCATTGCAATCGGCGCGCCGACGCTGGGGGCGAAGCCACCTGACGTCATGACGCCAACTTGGTCATTTCCAGCGAATATCGGTGCGCCTTCGCGAACCGGCATTTTGCCTTCGACCGTGAAGCCGACCAGTTTGCGAGCGGGGCCATCGGTCACGGCCTTCAATATCCGGTCCGCGCCCTTGAAGCCACCTTCTGCGCGGCGGCGCTTTGATATGGCGAAACTGGCGTTGCCTTCGACCGGATCAGTCGTCGGGTTCATGTCATGCCCGTAAAGTGGCAATCCGGCCTCCAATCGCAGTGAATCGCGCGCGCCCAGGCCAATTGGCTTGACCTCGGGTTGTCCGCAAAGCGCATCGGCCAGCGCCTGAACCGATTCAGCAGGAACGGAAATTTCAACGCCATCTTCGCCAGTATAGCCAGAGCGGCTGATCCACAGCGGCACTTCGCCCCACAGGAAGAGATCAGCCTCCATGAAATATAGCTGATCCACGCCGGGAACGATCCGTATCAAAGCTTCAACCGCCTTTGGCCCCTGCAACGCCAGCAAAGCGCGGTCTTCCAAATGATTGATGCCAATCGCCTCGGGCAAATTGGCCCGGAGATAGGCGATATCGTCATGCTTCACCGCGCCATTGACCACGACATACAGCCCGGTCGGGGTGGCGGTGATCATCAGATCGTCCAGCACACCCCCATCGGGTGCCAGTAAAAGCGAATAGCGCATTCGCCCTTCTTTCAGCGCGGAGATGTCGCCGGGGACCAGCGCTTCGAGCGCTTCTGCGGCATTGTCGCCGCTCAGGATCAACTGCCCCATATGTGACACATCAAAAAGACCGGCATTATCGCGGGTCCACAGATGTTCAGCCATAATGCCTTCATATTGGATCGGCATCGCATAGCCCGCGAATGAGACCATGCGCGCACCCTTTGCATGGTGCCAAGCGTCGAGTGGCAGCTTTAACATGTCGGTATCGTCGCTCATAAAATCTCCGCACACAGGTTCAGCCAGCGGTCGCGCGCTGCCTGCCCCCTCTGTCACGGATACCTGAGAGCTTTACCCCTTCGGTGGCCCACATTTGGTGGACGCTTTCCAGAGTGTCGCAAAAGCCAAAACGGTCCTTTTGCCTGAGAGATTCCGGGGCGGTTGCTCCTTCGGCGGCAGGGTCTCCCCTACGCTCTCCCGTTTCGTCAGCGACTGAGTCGGCCTTGGCTTTTACGCCCTTCAGAGTCAACCGGCGAGCGTGCGGATCCTATCATTATCGTGGATAAACCGCCCATGCCCGCCACCCAGAGCGAGCGTGACGATGGCCTGTGAGACCTTGGCTGCCGGGATCGAGCGATAGCGCGCCAGTCCGCCGATCATCAACATGTCGGTCAGCGGGCTGAGTAGGATACCGAGCCGTTCGCCAAAGCGTTGTTCCGCAGCACGATCTCCAACCAACAGCCCTGGTTGTAATATGTCGAGCCGTTCGAAATCGAGCGCGCGCAGTGCCTCTTCAACCTCGCCCTTGGTACGAAGGTAGAAGTTGGAGCTGCTGGCGGATGCGCCAACGGACGAGACCGAGATGAACTGGCGGGCACCAGCCTGTCGGGCGGCCTTGGCGAGCGCCAGCACCAGATCGTGATCGACTGCCCGAAACGCCGCCTGCGAGCCCGCCTTTTTCATCGTCGTCCCAAGCGTGGAAATGACGACGTCGGGTTTGATCTGCGCAACAAGCGCCGGCCAATTTGCGGAATCGGCCAGATGATCACTCACCCCCACGGGCATGGCGGCATGGGCGCTGCGGCGCAGGGCATGCAAATCGGCATTCCCCATGGCTGCCAATTCAATCAGAGCACCCGCCCCAACCAACCCCGTTGCGCCTGCCAGCAAAATGCGTGTCTTCATCACTGCTCCCCCATAATCTCGTGGTGGCATTTTTGTGCAAACCGATCGGTCATCCCGGCGAGAAAATCGGCGATATGGCGACTGCGCTGCGGTTCTTCATCGGGCATCGAGGCTCGCCATTCTTCCGGCATCAGCGCAGGATCGGCCCAATAGGCCGCGAACAGATCGGCAATGACAACCGACGCCCGCGCCGCCGCGTCAATCTGGGTCGGGTGATGGTAGAGATTGGCGTACATGAAGCGTTTCAATGTGCGTTCGCGTTCGGCCAGTTCTGCCGAAAAGCCGCCGATGGTTTGGGCCGCCTGGCGCACATCATCAGCGGTTTCGACACCAGTTGCTGCGATCCGTGCACGCGTTGTATCGATCACATCATTGACCATCACCCCGATCTGCTCACGCGTCAGTTCACGGATCAGCGTCTCGTGCCGAGCGCCCGGATAGCGATCGCAAATCGCTTGCCAGCGTGCGGCGATGAACGGAAGTTCAAGCAACTGGTCAAGCGTCAGCAGTCCGGCGCGCAAACCATCGTCAATGTCGTGATTGTCATAGGCAATGTCATCCGCCACCGCCGCGATCTGGGCTTCCAATGAGGCGTTGCTCCACAGGTCTAGCGGGAATGCGCCGTCAATTTCGCGAAGCGCCCAGTTGGGATCGCGCACCGGGCCATTATGCTTGGCAAGCCCTTCGAGCAATTCCCAACTGAGGTTGAGCCCGTTCCACAGCGGATAGGGACTTTCCAGTTTGCACAAGGTTCGCAGCGTCTGGGCATTGTGATCGAAACCGCCATAAGGTGCCATCGCCGCCTCGAGCGCATCCTCCCCGGCATGGCCGAAGGGCGGATGGCCGATGTCATGGGCAAGGCACAACGCCTCGGTCAGATCCTCATCGAGCCCCAGCGCACGGGCAATCGTGCGGCCAATCTGCGCGACCTCAAGGCTGTGCGTCAGGCGGACGCGGTAATGATCGCCATCGGGCGCTACAAATACCTGCGTCTTGTGCCGCAAGCGGCGAAAGGCAATCGAATGGATGATGCGGTCGCGGTCGCGCTGAAAAATGTTCCGCGGGCCGCGCGACTCACCGCCGGGTTCGGGATAGAGCCTGCCCCGGCTGAGTTCGGGCTGGCAGCCGTAGGAAGCGCGCGTCGTCATCATCGCTGCTGCTTTCGCACAATGCGTAGGCGCAAGGCCAGCGCCTATTTGCCCTTCAGCTTGTCGATGACCTCGCCTTCGGCGCTTTTCCACGCAAAGCCGTCACCGCCAGCCTTGCGGAAATCGGCTTCCCACTTCTTCGCGGTTTTCATGTCGTCGAACGGCCCAACCAGCAAACGGCGGCTTTTGCCCCAGGAGGCGGTCCAGCCTTCTTTGCCTTCAAACAGTGCAGGTGTTTTCTTGGCCATGCGCCGATAATCAAAAGCCAGTCCGTTCATATCGGAACCGGTTGCAATCTGCACCCAGTGGCGCGCGGCATTGGCTTTGGACAAGGCAGCCTTGGCTTTGGCGTCCTTTGCGCTATCGGCCTTTGCAACGGTCGCAGCGTCGGCTTTGGTAGGCTGCGGTTTGATCTTTTTGATATCGACCGGAATCACTTTTGACTGTTGTTCGCTTACCGGAATTTCGATCGAAGCAACGACTGCCCCCAGATCAAAAGGCTTAGGCGGGCCGGTCTCTGCAGCCTTGGGTGCAGGAACTGGCTGGGAAATGGTCTGCGCGACCGGTGCGGGCGGCGAAACGGTTGCAACCTGAGGCAAGGTTGCGGTTTCGGCCGGTGGCCGGATCACCGTATCGGCAGTGGTACCATCGACATTGGGACCCTGAGGCACAGAAGAGGAAGGCGTTTGCGCCGCGATTGTCGCGATAGCGGTCTGCGCCGGTATCGATGATGGCGGAACGACATCTGGACCGGCTATGGGCGTTACCGCAGAACCAGGAACCGGGTCAGCGGCTTTGGTCAATGCGGGTTGGGCCGAGGGCAACACCGGTGACGAAACCGGCGGCGAAGCAACAGCGACAATATCGGGTTTCGGCTTTTCAATTGCAGGAACAGGCAAAGGCGAAGCGGGTTCGGCTTTGGGCGATTCCAGAGACTCAAACCCGGCTGACGGAGCCACTGGTTTGGGGGTCGCCACAGTTTCAATCTTGACCGCAGGAGCAACTGGCGACTGGGTGGCAGGAGTCGGAAGAACCGGTTGTGGTGTAGTACTTGCCCGACGAACAGCGGGAACAGTCGAGCGCGCGGAATCCGGTGGCGGCAGCGATGTGTTCACCACAACCCCGCGCTTGGCGAGCTTCGCCTTGTCGATCGCGGCTTGCGCGCTTGCGGTCTTTACATCCTGAACCGGGGTTCTACCTTGCTTGGGTTGTTGGTTGTCTTTGGGCTGCTGTTCAGTCTTGTCACTTCTTACCGCCACGGTCTTTGGTGGCTCTTTGTCTTTTTTCGATGCTTTGGTTTTTCCGCCCGACTGCTTGGTATCTTTTGACGCCGTCTTGGTGCCCAAAGGCGTACCAGACGGTATCAGCCGGTCGCTACCACTTGTGGCCACCGGCTTGGGTGGATTGGCGGCGGCAATCTTGCGCATTTCTTCGCTGTCACGGCCGATATTGCCATTGGTCGGGAAGTGACCGAAATGCAGTGCGGCGGCCTGCTGCGCCGGGGTGAGCCGCGACATTTGCCGGAAATAATAGTCGAGCCGGCGGACCTCAGCCTCGGGCATGAACGCAGCCGCAATCTTGCCCGCCTCCTTGGGGTCTCCGCGCGCCGCCAGCATGAACGAACGCGCGCGCCAAGCCTCAGCATTTTCGCGCTTGAGCAGCGGCCCGAGCATTTCGTCGGCTTCGTTCGCCTGACCGTTCAGCGAAAGCGAAATGGCATGGCGAACGATGATTTCATCCGAAGTGCCATAGGTTCGCGCCAGTTGATAATCCTGCGATGCCCGATCAAAATTTCCAAGCAAATCGTAGGCAAGCGCCCGATCAAGCGCGAAACTGCGTTCGCTTGCGCCCAACCGCAACGCTTCGTCGAAATAACGCAATGCCTCGAAGGGATTTTCCTTTCGAACCAATGCCTGTGCCAGACCTGATTTGATCCGGGCATCGCTCGGCTGCAGGCCGTTGGCTTTGACAAAGAAATTATAGGCCGCGTTCGCATCGCCCAGTTTGAGCGACGCATAGCCTGCATCGGTCAGCGCATAACTGTCATTGGGCCGTACGGCGATCCGCCTGATCGCATCGCGCAAGTCGGCGGCACCAGCGGGTTCGATCTTCACCGGCGGAGGCTTTGGAGCCTCGGTTACAGCATCCAGCTCGGCCTCATCATCATGCTGAACATTTTGCGCATATATAGGCACAGCGCACCCAAGCGCGCTGGCGAAGAGCAGCGTTCGATAAATGCGTCCCGACATCAGCAGCAAGATGGCATTGTCGCCATACAATCCAAGAGTCCGATCATCGTTTGAACGACCAGCCGTTGTACCTGCCGGACAGACCGGTGCGGACGGCTTCACGCCGCCCGCACATCATGGTCAATTGTTGCTTTGACGGTCGAGAAAGCGCGGAATGTTGATGCCGCCACCCGACGGGTTGTCATCATCATTGTCGTCGTCGTCCGAATTGCGGCCAAGTCCGCGCGACAGATTTGACATGCGCTCGAACAAAGTACCGCCACCGGTCGAAATCCGCGGCGGCGGGCGCAGCGGTTCGGGCGGAAGATCAGACATATCCTCTTCGCCTGCTGGAGCCGCAGCCTCGGCTTCACCCAGATCGAGTGTGTCGGAGCTTTGGTCTCCGCCGCCAAAGATAGAACTGCGGAAGGAGGAAGGCGTGCTTTCCGCTTCAGCGGTTTCTTCGGGTTCGTCTTCCTGCGATGCTGTCAGTTCCAGCTCATCCGCATCGTCGGCGGTTTCCTCTACAGGATCGCTTTCGGGTGCGGTAAGTTCCAGAGCTTCCTCTTCGACTTCGGGTTCTTCGATTTCCGGTTCTGGTTCAGGCTCTGCGGCGGGAGCCGCAAAAACTGTCGCCGGACGGACCGGGGTGCGTTGCTCATAGCTCGACGCGCGCATTGGAGCGGCACCAGCAGCATCCTGATCAATGCCGGTCGCGACTACCGAAACGCGGATTTTGCCATTCAACGTGTCGTTGAACGCCGAACCCCAGATGATGTTGGCGTCGGGATCGACCATTTCGCGAATATGATTGGCGGCCTCATCGACTTCCATCAGGCGCATATCTTCGCCACCGGTGATCGAAATGATAACGCCCTTCGCACCCTGCATCGAAACACCATCGAGCAGCGGGTTGGATATCGCGCGTTCCGCAGCTTCAAGAGCACGACCGTCGCCGTCGGCTTCGCCTGTGCCCATCATTGCTTTGCCCATTTCGTGCATCACAGAGCGCACGTCGGCAAAGTCGAGGTTGATCAGGCCGGGCATGACCATCAGGTCGGTAATCCCGCGAACGCCCTGTTGCAGCACTTCGTCAGCAAGCAGGAACGCTTCTTTGAACGTGGTGTTCGGATTGGCGACCAGGAACAGGTTCTGGTTGGGAATGACGATCAAGGTATCGACATGTTCCTGCAATTCCGAAATCCCGGAATCCGCAGACCGCATCCGGCGCGAACCTTCAAACAGGAACGGCTTGGTCACGACACCAACGGTCAGAATGTTCAGCTCACGCGCTGCACGAGCGATAACCGGGGCAGCACCAGTGCCCGTACCGCCGCCCATACCGGCAGCAATAAAGCACATATGCGCGCCTTGCAGCGCTTCCTTGACGCGCTCGATCGTTTCTTCGGCCGCAGCGCGCCCGACTTCGGGACGCGAACCCGCGCCAAGTCCTTGCGTAATTTCAGGACCAAGCTGGATACGATATTCAGCGGGCGAAGCATTCAAGGCCTGTGCGTCGGTGTTGGCGACGATGAAGTCGACTCCTTCGACACGGGCGTTGATCATGTTGGCGATCGCGTTACCGCCAGCACCCCCAACGCCAATAACGGCAATTTTCGGCTTCAGTTCATCAACCACCGGCGGGCCAATATTGATGCTCATCTTTGCTATGCTCCCTAGCCAGGATAAATTAATAGGATTTGCGGCCTTGTTGCACAATTCTTACAGCAAAACACCCAAAAGTTATCGACAGGCATGACTGACTATTGATGGGGCCAATTGTCAGAAATTTTCCTTGATCAATTGCCATATCCGCGACAGCGACCCAGTCGATGTCCGCGAGCCTGATCGATCGTTTATTCCCAATCCCAGCTTCAGATCGAGTGGCTTGGAATTGGCGTACAGCGCCAGACCAACCAAAGTCGAAAAGGCCGGACCTGAATGAGCATCGGGCAAGGCATTTACGCCTTTGGGACGGCCGATACGAACCGCCCTGCCAAGCGCCGCCTGCATATGATCAGCAAGCCCCTTGAGTTCGGCTCCACCGCCGGTCAGCACCACATGGTGCCTGCCCGGCGCAGTAAAGCCCATATCCTTCAGCACCTTACCGATTTCTGCAATCATGGCGTCGATCCGCTGGCAGATTACCGCGTTAAGCTGCGCACGGGTGATTTTCGGTCGCTCGCTATCGCCTATTTCGCTGTTGGGAGCGATATCGAGAACATCCTGATGATCGCGCGGATTGGAGATCGCCGAGCCATAATAGCATTTCAGCCGCTCGGCCTCGGCACGACGGATGCCGAACACCGATGCGATATCGTCGGTAATATCAGCCGCGCCCTGATTGAGCGTGGCAAGACCGGTGAGCAACCCACCGATGAATACCGACACATTGGTGACCCCTGCCCCCATTTCCACAACGGCGACACCCAGTTCGCGTTCTTCGTCTGTAAGGCAAGCATGGCCAGCGGCGATCGGGGCCGCGACCATCGCCTCGACGCCAAGATGCGCCGCGCGAGCGGTCATATCCAGGTTGCGGACAGGTGCTGGTTCAGCGAGAATGACATGAATGTCGACCCCCAGCCGGTCCGCATGCAGTCCAAGCGGATTTGCGACGCCTCCCACGCCGTCAATCGCGTAAAGTGCCGGGTTGATATGCAACGGCAATTTTCCGCGCATATCGACATTGTCGCGACCCGCGAGCAGCAGGTCGTCGATATCCATTTGTTCAATCCGGTCGCCGCCAAGATCGATTTCAGAAGGCGCGAGCATTGAATCGAGTCCACCGGCTGAAATCGCCAGCCAGACTTTTTCGATATTGACGCCAGCAATGCGTTCGGCCTGTTCGACCGCCTGCCGCACCGACAGTTCAGCCTGCCCAATGTCGGAAATATGCCCGCGGACAACGCCTTTGCTTTCGCGTTGGCCTGTGCCAAGCACAGTCAGTTCGCCATCCTCACCAACGCCAGCGATCAGCGCGGAAACCTTGGATGTGCCAATATCAAGCGCCGATAGAATTTTCTCGTAGCGAACCGCCATCAGGCACTATCCCCAGCCTTTTTGCTGTCGCCGCCGGATTTGGCCGACTTGCCATCTGACCTGGCTTTATCCTCGGGCAAGGTTTTCGGCGCACGGCGCAGATAGGCCCGGTCGGGATCGCGCAGGTCGAAATAGATAAGGTCGCGGCCCAACAAACGGTGGATGCCGTCCATGCGGGTGAAGTTGACCAACGCCTCGGCTGCCAGATCTTCGCCCTCGGGCAAAGCAAGCGTTTCGCCAGTCCGGAATTTGATATCCCAACGGCGATTGCCGACCCAATTCGCGGCGACGACTTGCCCCTTCAACGACTGCGCGCGATCGAGCAGCTTGGCGAGCGATTCCACCTGCCTATTGGCATTGTCGCCATTGATTACTGGCAAATTGCCCATTTTGCTGGCGTCTATATTGTCGAGGACATTGCCCTCATCATCGAGCAGCGACAATTTTCCGCCGCGTTGCCAAACCGCAGTCGGTTTGCGCTCGACAATGGTGACCACCAGCGTTTCGGGCAAGCGGCGGGAAACCGTGACTTCCTTGAACCAGCCATAGCTTTCCAGCTTGGTCTGGATGCCTTCCAGATCGACCAGCAATAGCGGCTTGTCCATTTCGGACAGCACCATGTCATAGACTTTCAATTGGTCAGCACGCTTCATGCCTTCAGTCTCGATATTGCGAACCTCGAAACCGGCCTTTGCGGAGACTTCGCCGAATTGACGATAGGCCGCTTGTGGGATGCCGAACCAGCTGGCGACCACGATCGCGATGACTACCGCCAGCGCCAATATGCCCCAGGTCAGGATGCGCTGCACATCGTCTTGCGTCAGCGGAAGGGTGCGCAAGATGCGGTCCATCCAGCCGACCTGACGGACTTTTTTGCGCGGTGCGGGCTTACGCGCGCGGGCATTGCTCTTGCGGGCGGTCGCTGCGCTCATGCCAAAGCCTCCTTCACCAGCATATCAACCAGTTGCTCGTAACTGATCCCCATCTGTTTGGCCTGTTCGGGCACAAGGCTCAAGGGGGTCATTCCGGGCTGGGTGTTGGTTTCAAGCACAAACACACCATCGCGCCCCAGTTCATTGTCCCAGCGGAAGTCCGTGCGCGATGCGCCCTTGCAGCCGAGCAGCTCGTGCGCTCGCTGTGCCAGCTCCATCATATATTTCTCAATGTCCGCAGGGATTTGCGCGGGGCAGACATGTTCGGTCAGGCCGTCAGTATATTTGGCGTCGAAATCATAAAAGCCGCTTTTGGGCTTGAGTTCGGTCACGCACAGCGGCTTGCCGCCGAGCACCGCGACGGTCAGCTCGCGACCCTTGATGAAGGGTTCGGCAAGCAGGCTGTCAAATTCCTGCCACGGCCCTCTTGCATCGCGCGAAATCGGGTTGCCATAATTGCTGTCGGACTTGACGATGGCGACGCCGACTGAACTGCCTTCATTGACGGGTTTGAGCACATAGGGGCGCGGTAACGGGTCGCCGGAATAAAGGCTTTCGCTTTCGACAATCGTCCCCTTGGGCATCGGAATTCCTCCCGGCACCAGACGTTGTTTGGTCAATTCCTTGTCGATGGCGATGACCGAGGTCACCATGCCGCTATGGGTGTAGCGAATTTGCATCAAGTCGAGCATGCCCTGCACGCTACCGTCTTCGCCAGGGACGCCGTGAAGTGCGTTAAACACCACATCCGGACGCAATCCGGCAAGCACCTGCGCGACATTGCGGTCCATATCGACGCGGCTGACTTTATAGCCCACCCGTTCCAGCGCATCGGCAACGCCATTGCCGCTCATCAGCGACACGGGGCGTTCATTGGACCAGCCGCCCATGAGGACTGCTACATGGATCTGGTTCGTCATTTCGCATTCCCCACGCGCTGTATTTCCCAATGCAGATCAATGCCCGATTTCGCCTTCACACGAGCGCGGACTTCTTCGCCGAGCGCTTCGATATCGGCGCTAGTGGCATCGCCGGTGTTGATCAGGAAGTTGGTGTGCTTTTCCGAAACCTGCGCACCGCCAATTTGTAAGCCCCGACAGCCAGCTTCATCGACCAAGGCCCATGCTTTCAGCCCGTCAGGGTTTTTGAAGGTCGAACCACCGGTTTTCGACCGCAGCGGTTGCGAGGCTTCTCGGCTCGCAGAAATGCGGTCCATTTCGGTCTGGATGGCGTCGGGCTCGCCGGGCTTCCCTTTGAACCGCGCAGCGACCACAATTGCGCCGTCGGGCAATTCCGAATGGCGATAGCTGTAGTGCAGTTCAGCGACTGGCAGAGTCACCAATTCACCATTGCGCAACACCACATCGCAATCGACCAATATGTCCTTCACTTCGCCACCATAGGCCCCGCCATTCATACGGACAAAGCCGCCGACAGTGCCGGGGATTGAGCGCAGGAACTCCATTCCGGCAATACCGTTATCGCGTGCATTAGAGGAAACCAGGATACCACTCGCCCCTGCCCCGCAGTCGAGCGTTACATCGTTAGCACGGGTCACTTTGGCAAAGGCCTTGCCCAGACGCACCACAACTCCCGGCACTCCGCCATCGCGGACGATCAGGTTCGACCCCAGCCCCAGCGCCATCACTGGCACCGAAGGATCGAGCGCGAAGAGGAAGTCGGAAAGGTCTTTGACATCCGCTGGTTCAAACAGATATTCCGCAGCCCCGCCCGACTTGAACCAGACAAGCGGTGCCAGCGCCGCGCCATGCGTCAGCTTGCCCCGAACGGGCGGCATGGCGAAACACACGGTCATCCGCGCGCCTTTTGTATCCCGTCGGCAAGGCCGGCGGCCCATTTGGTGATGTCACCGGCACCTAGGCACACCACCAGATCGCCGTCGCGGGTTGTCGAAGCCAATTCACTGGCCAAAGCCTCAGCGCTTTCAATTTCCTGCGCGCTATGGTGACCGCGCCGTTTGATCTTGCCGACCAGTTCCGCGCTGCTCACGCCTTCGATCGGCGCTTCGCCCGCTGCATAGACGGGGGTCACATAAACGACATCGGCATCGTTAAAGGCGGTCGCAAAATCTTCCATCAAGTTGCCGAGCCGTGAGTAGCGGTGCGGCTGGCAAACAGCGATAACCCGACCCTTTGCGCCCTCGCGTGCGGCCGACAAAACCGCGCGAATTTCGACCGGGTGATGGCCATAATCGTCGATGATGGTTACACCGCCCACTTCGCCAACCTTGGTAAAGCGCCGTTTGACCCCGCCAAATTTGGCAAAGCCATGCTGCACCTGCTCGTCGGTCATCCCGCGTTCGAGGCCCACTGCAATCGCCGCCAAAGCATTCTGCACATTGTGCTTGCCCGACATGGGCAGGAAGACATCGGCAATCTCACGCTTGCTACCGTCGCGCGCGCGGATCACAACGTCAAATGTGTTACCGCCAAGGTCAGGCCGGACATTGTCGGCGCGCACATCGGCTTGGGCTGAAAAGCCATAGGTCATGATCCGCCGATCGCGGATGCGCGGAATGATCGCCTGCACCTCTGGATGGTCGAGACACAGGATTGCGACGCCGTAGAAAGGCACATTTTCGATAAACTCGATATAGGCAGCCTTCGCGGTTTCAAAGTCGCCATAATGGTCGAGATGTTCGGGATCGATATTGGTGACGACCGCTATCGTACCATCGAGACGCAAGAAGCTGCCGTCACTTTCGTCAGCCTCGACAACCATCCAGTCGCTGTCGCCCAACCGTGCGTTCGAACCATAATTGTTGATGATACCACCATTGATCACCGTCGGGTCGAGCCCGCCAGCGTCGAGCATTGCCGCGATCAAAGAGGTCGTGGTGGTTTTGCCATGCGTCCCCGCAACGGCAACGGTGTATTTCAGCCGCATCAGTTCGGCGAGCATTTCGGCGCGGCGGACCAATGGGATGCGCAGTTCAAGTGCAGCTTCGACTTCGGGGTTGCCTCGCTTCACCGCCGTCGAAGTCACAACCACCGCAGCATCGCCCAGATTTTCGGCAGCATGGCCGATCATCACCTTGATCCCGCGTTTGCGCAGACCTTCGATGACATAACCTTCGGCGATGTCCGAACCCTGTACCGTATAACCCAGATTGTGCATCACTTCGGCAATGCCAGACATGCCGATGCCGCCAATGCCGACAAAGTGGATCGTTCCTATGTCGGTTCCGACACCCTTCATGCATTCATTTCCTTTGCCATGGCGGTTCGAGCACCTGCCAATCCCATTCCCTGTTCCTGCGGTTTTGCGACATCCATCAAAGGCGCACGTCCAAAGGATTCGACCAGATCGGCCAGTTCATAAACCGCATTGGGCCGCCCGCAGCTTTTGGCTGCCTTTGCTGCATTTTCCAGACTGTCGGGAAGCAGTGCCATTTTCTGAATTTGCTTGGCGAGTTCAACCGGGGTGAACGACGCCTGCGGAATGGCCCGTGCGCCGCCAGCCTTGACCATTTCTTCGGTATTATAAGCCTGATGATTGTCGGTCGCTATCGGCAGCGGCACAAGGATCGCAGGCCGTCCGGCGCAGGTCAGTTCGGCAATGGTTGAAGCGCCTGCACGGCTGATCACCAGATGCGCCCAGCCAAGCCGTTCGGGCAAATTCTCCAAATAGGTCGCCAGTTGCGCAGGTATCTGGTGATCGGCATAGGTCTTGCGCACCGATTCCAGATCTTCAGCGCGGCATTGCTGGGTTACCTGCAAGCGACGCCGTAGGTTCAGCGGCATCCGCGCCAGCCCGTCAGGGACAATGTCCGACATCACGGTTGCGCCTTGGCTGCCACCGGTCACCAGCACACGAAACACGCCTTCTTCCATGAATGCAGGATAGGCTTCGTCGCGCAACGCGATCACATCTTCGCGGACGGGATTGCCAACCAGCCTCACCTTGTCCGCTTGGGCGGGAGCTATGCGGCGAACATTGGGATAAGCGGTCGCAATTGCATCGACCTTTTTCGAAACAAAGCGGTTCACGCGACCGAGCACCGCATTTTGTTCGTGGATGATGGTCGGCACCTTTTCGGCAAAGGCACCAAGCAATGCGGGCAGTGCCGGATAGCCGCCAAAGCCGACCACTGCCGTCGGTTCGAATGTCGAATAAAGCTGCCGCGCCATGGTCCGTCCGGCCCAGATTGCCCGTGCAGCGGCGATCCAGCCTTTGGGTCCGCCACCCAACCGACCGGCAGGCAGGATATGTTTGGTCACACCGTCAGGGCAGCCAGGGATTTTCGCGCCACGATCATCGGTAATCAGCGCAACATGATGCCCTCGCCGCAGCAATTCAGCACCCAGTGCATAGGCAGGGATGATATGCCCACCGGTTCCCCCGGCAGCGAGGACAAAGTTACGCGAAACGCTCATACTCAGCGTCCCTTGGACAAATAGGGCGACTGGTCAAGATAGGGATTACGTCTTGTGAAGGCCAGCAACAGCCCGCAACACACCGAAAGCGCGAGCGTTGATGATCCGCCATAGCTGATAAAGGGCAAGGTCATCCCCTTTGATGGAAAAATACCAAGGTTTACCGCCATGTTGATCATCGCCTGCCCGCAAAGTTGTGCGGACAGCCCAGTGACAGCAAGCACTGTAAAATGATCCTGCTCGTCGAGCATCCGCACGACCACCCGCACCAATATCGCCATGAACAGCATTGCAATCACCATACAGGCGAGCAAGCCGAATTCCTCTCCAATGACCGAGAAGATATAATCGGTGTGCGCTTCGGGCAGGCTGTATTTGCGCGTGCCAAGCCCCGGCCCCGTGCCCACAAAGCCGCCCGCCGTCAGTGTTGCCATCGCCAGCTTGTCATGGGTGATGCCTTCGGTTCCAAACACCCACGCATCGATACGCTGGGTCGCCACTGGATAGAAATTATAGGCGGCAACGATACCGACCACCCCGCCAATGACCGATGCCCATAGATGCGACGCCTTGACCCCGGTGACCATCATCAGCGCAAACCAGACCCCGCTGAACAGGATCGTCTGTCCCAGATCGGGCTGGCTCATCAACGCCATCGCGATTACGGCAGTGACGCCCATCGAGACAAAGCGCAGCGGCAGATTGGGTTCGCGCAAACGCCACGACAGCATCCAAGCCATTGTTACTGCATAAAAGGGTTTCAGAAATTCCGATGGCTGGACCGATGCCGGCCCCCAGCCGATCCAGCGTTGCGCGCCATTGACTTCCTTGCCCAGCAGCGGAACCGCTAGCAGAAGTGTCAGGAACACGACAAAGCCGATGATGCTCAGCCGTCGCGCCTGTTCGCGCGGATACATGGAAATCACAAACATAACCGGCAGCGCCAAAGCAACCCATGCGAGCTGCTTGTAAAAGAACAACAATGGCGACAGTTCAACAGTCGCGGTCGAAAGCCGCCGGGCAGTCGCGGGCGATGCCGCTGCAACCGACAACAGGCCAATCGCCATCAGCACAAGGATCAACGACAGCAGCACGCGGTCGAGTTCCCAAAACCAGACGCCCAGGGGCGAGCGGTCGCCGCGCCCCAGTCTGCTGGAAAAATCAGGCTTTGGACGCTTGAACAACGAACCGTTTTTTGTGTTTTCGCCTGTGGGTGTCATCGCTGTCATGGCTTGCCCCCTTTGTGTGCTTGCAGAGCCTGTACCGCCCGGCGAAACGCATCGCCCCTGTCTTCAAAGTCACGAAACTGGTCATAGGATGCGCAGGCCGGTGATAGCAAAACCGTCTCTCCGGGCATCGCTGCTTGTGCGGCTGTGGTCACCGCGACGTCCATCGTCTCGCATTCGGTCACTGCAATATGCGGCGCCAGCACCTTGGCCAGCATCGGGCCATCCTGCCCGATTGTGTAGGCCGCACGGACATTGGCGAGAAATGGCAGGCAGGCATCGAGATCGTCGGTCTTTGCCTGCCCGCCCAATATCCAATGGGTGTTTGGGAAAGCCGCGAGCGCGGGCGCGGTTGACGTCGGATTGGTGGCCTTGCTGTCATTGACATACAGCACGCCATCAGCCTCGCCGATCCGTTCCATGCGGTGGGCAAGGCCGGGGTAGCTGGCGAGCCCTCGCTCGATTTTTGCATCGTCTAGACCAAGCGCCTTGCACACGGCAATTGCACATGCCGCATTCTGCGCATTGTGCGGGCCCTGTAACGAAGGCCATCGTGACTGGTCGGTAATGTCGCTGGCATGGACACGCATCAGCCGGTGCGAAATGCGGCTGGCGACCATTCGGCTTGGATCATCGTCGCAGGCAATCACCGCAACCTTGTTGGCATGCTGCATCGTAAACAGCCGCTGCTTCGAAGAGGCGTAGTCGGCAAAGTCGATATAGCGATCGAGATGGTCGGGAGTGATGTTTGTCAGCACCGCAATATCGGCATCCAGACTGTGCGTCAGGTCGATTTGGAAACTCGACAGTTCAAGCACATAGACCCCGCCTTCCGGCAAAGCCTCCTGCCCCAAGATTGGCAGCCCGATATTTCCGCCGAGCATTGCGGGAACACCAGCAGACTGGATGATGTGGTGGATCAGTGCAGTGGTGGTCGATTTGCCGTTGGTGCCAGTGATGGCGACAACCTTATGCGGCGGCAGGCTGGAGCGGGCCTGCGCGAACAGCTCGATATCGCCGATGATCGGCACATGCGCATTGATAGCCTTGTCGGAAATTGGGTGGCGGTTGAGCGGCACCCCGGGGATACAACGATGCCGTCAAAACCTGTCAGCTCGATTTCCAGCGGATCGGCAAAGGTAATTTCCTCGCTGACGGCTTTGCGTGCGTCTTCACGATTGTCCCAAGCGACT
>Ga0075154_10001414_pt1 | contig 17263 bp, 12 predicted proteins | sample JI71714BDNA_FD_70965 | JGI IMG/M metagenome (GOLD analysis project Ga0075154, IMG submission 70965) | Wastewater effluent complex algal communities from Wisconsin, to seasonally profile nutrient transformation and Carbon sequestration -... | ecosystem: Engineered > WWTP > Effluent > Algae...
TATTGAGTGAGGTAAGGCGTATGTGACTATCTCAGAAGATCAGAAGTCGCTTGCGATTGGTAAGTGAGCAGCCAATATTAGACTAGCTAGTGAGTTGACTGGATATCAGATTGAGTTGAAATAATGATAGTCCCGAGTAATCGGGATTTTTCTTCCTTTAAAATATTATTTATTTTTTTCTTCATTATATCATGACCAACACCAACCCTATCTGGAAAATCGCATGTAGAGGACTCATCATCCACGAAGGTCAGCTAATGACTGTCAAGCTTAGATCTACGGATGATTTTTATTGTCTGCCATGAGGCAAACTTGATGCAATGGAGACACTGGAAGACTGTATCGCAAGAGAGATCTATGAGGAGCTCAATGTTCAGCCAGTCATATGACCGCTTTTGTATCTTCATCAATGATTGCTTGAGCAGCAGGGCAAACATATGATAGAGTTTTTTTATCTTATCACCAATTGAGCTGATTTCCGTCATGTGGATCTGAGTCAATCAAGTCATGGATTTGAGATCAGTGAGATCAGGCGAGTTGATCTGGATGATTGTGATGTCAATCTACAGCCATCCTTTGTGGCACAGTATATGCATGGTAAGACGGTAGAGCAGCTTTTGGCAATGTGAGTGCAGTCAGTGGTTTCGCATTAGGCATGCGTTGAAATATGAGAAGAAATCCATAGTGTATGATGTGGTGATTTATTTTTGTATATTATGGTATGTCCAAAGAAGCATCGGCTCGTCTGATTATCAATAGTATGTTAGAGGAATCGTGACGAAGGCTTGTTGACAATGAATTGTGATCTGCTACTGTCGTAGTAGAATCTAATGTGTCCATGGAGTCTGTGTGAGAAGATTTCGAAAAAACTGAAAAAGGGTTTATTGATTATCTGTTGACTGATAATGAGTGATTTCCGTTATGTGTATTGGAGGCAAAATCAAGCGATAAAGATCCTCTTGTTGGAAAAGAACAAGCAAGAAGATATGCGATAGCAAAGAATGTCAGATTTATCATCTTATCAAATGGTAAGAAACACTATTTTCGAGATAGACAGTCTGGCAATCCTCAGATTATCTTTCATTTTCCTCGTATGGAGGAGATGTTGGAGTATCAACAAGAGTCAAGCACCACTACAATCAAAGATCTTGTACAGATGGATGTAGGAGCAGATTTTCTTGCGAAGCTCAAAAAACCTGACTATGCAACGAGTCCAGATTATCTATCTGAACAGACAAGATGAGATTTTTGTAGAATACATAAACTCAGATTTATGAGAAGATATCAAGTAGAAGCGATTCAGTCTATACAAAGATGAGTAAAAGATGGGAAGCAGAGATTTTTGTTTGAGATGGCAACTGGTACTGGTAAGACTCTCACAAGTGCCGGTATTATCAATCTTTTTCTCAAATCATGAACTGCAAAGAGAGTGCTGTTTCTTGTAGATCGTGTTGAATTAGAAAATCAAGCACGGAAGAGTTTCACAGAAAATCTTGGAACTGACTATCGTTGTGTGATATTCAAAAAAAATCGTGATGATCGAAAACAAGCAGAGATTGTCGTCAGTACGATACAAACTTTTGCGTACAATAATAAATATAAAGAGATGTTTTCTCCCTATGATTTTGGTCTGATTATCTCTGATGAATCGCATAGATCTATCAGTGGAACGAATAGGGCAGTATTTGAATATTTTGTATGATATAAACTTGGTCTGACTGCAACACCAAAAGATTATCTCAAAAAAGTAGATCAAGACGCACTGATGCAAGATGATCCGAGAGAATTGGAGAGAAGAGAGTTGCTCGATACTTATAAAATCTTCTGATGTGAAAGTGGAGAGCCTACTTATAGATATTCACTCAGTGACGGTGTCAATGATCCAGATGGACCATTTCTTGTGAACCCTATCACGATAGATTGTCGTACTGAGATTACAACTGAGTTATTGAGTAACAAGTGATATAGGGTAGAATATACTGATGAAAATGGTGATGAAGTAGAAAAGACGTATGGAGGAAGACATTTTGAGAGAACGTTTTTCTCTGAAGAGACGAATTATGCAATGATGAAAGCATTTATGGATAATGCTCTCAGAGATCCAATCAGTGGAGAGATTGGTAAAACGATTATCTTTGCAGTATCTCGTCGTCATGCAGGTAAACTTACACAGATATTGAATGAGCTTGCGCACCAGATGTATCCATGAACATATCATTCAGATTTTGCGATGCAAATTACCAGTGATATCGTAGATGCACAACAATTCACGATCAATTTTGCAAATAATAAACTATCAGGACACACAAATTTTCTGTCAGATTATGATAGTAGTAAGACAAGAGTCTGTGTGACGGTGGGCATGATGACAACGGGCTATGATTGTGAAGATATTCTCAATCTATGTCTGTGTCGTCCGATCTTCTCTCCGACAGATTTTGTGCAGATCAAGGGGCGTGGGACGAGAATATGTGACTTTCGTTATGAAGATACTACAATGTCCAAAAAAGATCTTCGTTTCAAGATGTTTGATTTCTTTGCAAACTGTGAGTATTTTGAAAAGGACTATGATTATGATCAGCAACTCGCATTACCCAAAATACCAACTGGGCAAGAGGTAAGCATAGAATGAGCCGATAGTGACGAAGGTACTCAAAAGACAACCATTAGGTGAGCGTTTGAAAATCAAGAGGATGATAGTGTTGTGATGATACAAGAAACGGTGATTTGATCTGATGGAATGAAGATCGACAGAGAGCTCTATGCACAGAATTTTGAAAAAGATATCCAAGTCAAATTTTCGGTCGATGAAAAACTACAACTTCTTGCACAAACATTCGATGAGTTGTGATTAGAGCAGTATGCAAGAGAATATATCTTGGATAAGCCAAGTGAATTTTATACTGTTGAAAAATTGAATCAAAGTTATAATTTTGAGCGTATCCTGTGACTAGGCGAGATGATGATGAAAGCACTATGACTGATCAATCGTTTCAAGAGTAAGCAAGATATGATTGATGATGCGTGGGATAATTTTATCCATACGTATGAAAGACCATGTTTCACTTGACCCGAAGCGAAGCAGATGTTTCGTCAATACTGTGTTGATAATGGATTTAGAAATGCAGTCGATAGTGGTAATAGTCAGTATTTTGCTACCAAGCCAACATATCTCAAGGTGCTCAAGGAGGTATGATGAGATTGTCTAGGGATTATCAAAAGTTATGTAACGGTAGAAAATCCTAGATTGTTGCAGTTGAGTTATAGATAACTCATTGCCTTCAAAACAGTATTTATTTCATCATAATGTATGTATGTCATTATCATCTCCTACTACCAACTTCTTTGAAAAAGTATCTTTGTTGATATCTCAAGCACGCCACAAGAGCTACCAGGCAGTTAATCATATTTTGATAGAAACGTACCGAAATCTGTGAAAGATGATTGTTGAAGAAGAACAACAATGAAATCATAGAGCAGAATATGGTGCAAATCTTATCCCAGCGTTGTCTAAAACATTAAGTGAGCAGTTTGGAAGATGATTTGGTGAGAGAAATTTACGACTGATGAGACAGTTTTTTCTTACATTCCCAATTCTGCACTCAGTGAATACACAATTGTCACGGACTCATTATAGAGTATTGATGAGAATCGAAAATCCAAAAGCTCGTGAGTATTATCTTCAAGAATCTAGTAAAGAGCATCGAAGTGTTCGTCAATTGGAAAGACAAGTACATACCGCAAGTTTTGAGAGGTTAGTTTCTCAAAAATCTACCGATCTCCCAGCTGCAGAGCATGACATACAAACAAATACAATCATTAAAGATCCATATGTTTTTGAGTTTACGGGCATATTATCCGATGTAGATTATTATGAATCTGACTTAGAGAAGGCTCTCATCAACAATCTTGAACACTTTCTCCTCGAGCTTGGGAGAGGTTTTACCTTCTATGCTCGTCAAAAACATATCCAGACGGAGACAAGTGATTTTTATATTGATCTCGTGTTTTATAACTTCCATCTCAAATGTTTCCTTATCATTGATCTCAAAACTACAAAACTAACACACCAAGATGTGTGACAGATGGATATGTATGTACGTATGTTTGATGATATGATCAAACCTGAGTGAGATAATCCTACCATATGACTCATTTTGTGTGCAGAAAAAGAGGAAACTATTGTCAAATATAGTGTGCTCAATGATAATAAGAATCTATTTGCATCAAAATATCAGCTATATCTACCCACAGAACAAGAATTACAAACATATATTGATCATCATTTGTCTTCTTAATACTTCTCCCCATGCTCGATTCTACTACCAAGCAAAAAATTAATAACCTCCGTGATCTCCTCGTAGGTAAAATACCAAATCCACAAGGCCAAGTACAACAAATCACGCTCGCATTGATCTATAAGTTTATGTCAGATATTGATGATGAAACAAGTGGGATCTTTGGTGGAGCAAGTTTTTTCCCAGGAGAGTTTGCTCAGTATAAGTGGTCATATCTCATGGATAGTAAACTAAGTGCTCAAGAGAGACTCAATCTGTATGCTGAATGAATGGAAAAGATGAATCACAATCCTGCAGTACCTGCATTGTTTCGTACCATTTTTAAGCAGGCGTTTTTGCCGTATCGTGATGCAATGACGTTGAGTAACTTTCTCAAACAGATTGATGAATTTCACTATGAACACAGCGAGGACTTGTGAGATGCATTTGAATATCTCCTCAGTTGTCTCAGTGCTGCAGGTGATGCGGGACAGTTCCGTACTCCTAGGCATATTATCGACTTTATTGTGGATGTCGTACAACCACAGCTTACGGATAAGATCCTCGATCCTGCTTGTGGGACGGCATGATTTCTCATATCAGCGTACAAATATCTGACCAAACACAACCACGATATCGATATGACGAGACTATCCGATCAGATCGTAGGATATGATATCTCTCCAGATATGGTACAGCTGGCACTGGTCAATCTGTATCTCCATCAATTTCCCGATCCCAAGGTGATGGAATATGATACTCTCACCAGTGAAGATAGACGAAGTGAAAGATTTGACTGTATCCTTGCTAATCCACCATTTATGACACCAAAAGGTGGAATTCAACCGCACAACAAATTTAGTATCACATCCAATAGGTCAGAAGTCCTGTTTGTCGACTATATCATGGAGCATCTGCGTAGTACGGGTAAAGCGGGTATCATCGTGCCTGAAGGTGTGATCTTCCAGTCTGCCAATGCCTACAAAGCACTGCGTAAGATGCTGATCGAGGATGGGTGACTCTGGGCAGTGGTCAGTCTGCCTGCGTGAGTATTCCAACCCTATAGCGGAGTAAAAACTTCGATTTTGTTGCTGGATAAAACTATCAAAACTGATGAGATCATCTTTGCAAAAATCACAGCAGATGGCTATGACCTGTGAGCACAACGCAGAGAGATCAGCAAGAATGATATCCCGACAGTATTGGAGGGATTATTGCGTTGTAGGGACGCCCTCGCGGGGCGTCCTGATGCAGAACCAAATAGGACGGGCCACGAGCCCGTCCCTACGATGACGCCTACCGACCTCATTCGATCCGTATCCAAAACCAACCTCGCTGATGACTACAATCTCAGTGCCGAGAGATATAAGACAGGTGCAGTAGCTCATACAGGAAGTTATGAGATGGTTGAGTTGGGGGAAGTTTGTGAGTTTCAAAATTGATATGCATTTCAAAGTGAGAAATATACTGACTCATGATATCAGGTGATGAGAATAACAAATGTTCAGAAATGATATATTGACACTAAAGATCCAAAATACTATCCCGTAGAAGAAGTGGAAAGAAATTTGCAAGACTTCATACTTGAACAATGAGATATGCTTATTTCACTTACATGAAATGTATGAAGAGTTGGTATATTGAAACATGAAGACGTGCCAGCAGTTTTGAATCAAAGAGTTGCAAAAATTAAAATTACCAATAAAGATCGTGTTGATATAAGATACTTATACCATTTGATGAACAATGAAAAATTTGAAAATGATTGTATTGATATGTCATGAGGAGTTGCTCAAAAAAATTTATGAACTTGATCCCTAAAAATATATAAAATCCCCCTCCCACCGCTCGAGATCCAAGAACAGATCGTGAAGGAGTTGGATGGGTATCAGGCGATCATCGACGGTGCGAAGCAGATCATCAGTAATCGAAAACCGAAGATAGAGGTACAGCCAGAGTGGGAGATAGTGAAGTTGGGGGATGAGAATTATATAAAAATTATTGATTGAGATAGATGAACAAACTATCCAAAAAAAGAAGATTTCACAAAAGAATGATATTGTGTGTTTTTAAGTACTTCTAATGTTAGAAAATGAGTGTTTGATTTTTCAGATTGTGATTTTATAACAAAAGATAAAGATGAAAAATTATCAAAATGAAAGCTATCGAGATGAGATCTTGTTTTAACTACAAGATGAACACTTTGAAATTCAGCATATTTTGATGAGAGTGTAATATATGATCACATAAGAATTAATTCTTGAATGGTGGTTCTAAGACCAAATCAAAAAAATATTATGGGAAATTATTGTTTATGGTATTTGAATTCGGAGAATTTTATAACTCAGGTTGAAGCATTTGTTTCATGAAGTGCACAACCACAGCTACCAATAAGGAGTTTATCTCAATTTGATATCCCACTCCCACCACTCGATATCCAGGAATCCATCGTTGCTCGCATCCAGCATGAGCAGTCACTGGTAGATAGTGCGAAAGAACTGATCAGGATCTATGAGGAGAGGATGAAGGAGAGAGTGGAGAGGGTACGATCTTCATAGTAACATAAACTACATAGCTATTTTATTATATAAACTTACACTTATTATGACTACATCAAAAAATCATGGAAAACCACGAACAAGCGAAGATATCGCATTACTAAAAAAGCTTGCAAAAGAAAACACTCCTACAGGAGTAATAGCACTAAAACTAGGAAGAACTGAAAGTTCTGTGTATGCAAAAGCTAAAGAACTATGATTATCGCTAAAACCAACAAATCAATCGCCATATTGAACTAAATAAATTATTTATAGCTGTGTGGTTTTTATATATTTAATTTATTCACAATAATAATATGCAAAAGATTATCACAAAATTAAAATCTCAAAAGAGATCTCTATGATTATTGCAATTTGACTCCACAAAAGATAGTAATTATATGAATTGGGAGAATACTACTGAAAATATAGTTAGGATGGCCTTTAGTGGTGACAAGAATATCCATGTTAATCAATTCAAAAAAATCATTAGCTCGAGTACAAGTATTTATAGCTTTCATGATACGAAAAAGTTCAAACTTGATATGAATAATTATATTCAATCTTGTATCCAAGAACTTGAGCTTGTAGAGGAGATGAATAATAAAAAATTTACTTCGAAATGATGAAATACTTCTATAAAACTTACACAAAAAAATAAGCAAACTAATAATCAAACTATAAATATTTGAAAAGTATTCGATAAAATTATTGAAGAAATAGAGACTAATGAACCAGATCCCGAAAAAGTAGAAGAAGCAAAAGAAAAAATAGGAATACTACAAGATGAATTAAAAAAAGAGAAACCAGTACGGTCAAAAGTAAAAACATGAGTAGAGTGGATTCTTAATTTTTCCAGAGATGCTTTCATTCAATGTGTACCTATATTATTAGAAAAATTTGGTTGACTATAAATCCACCTCCCACCACTCGACATCTAGCAATCCATCGTCGCTTGCATCCAGCATGAGCAGTCAGTGGTCGATAGTGCGAAGGAGTCCGTCAGGATCTATGAGGAGAAGGCGAAGGAGAGGGTGGAGAGGGTGTGGGTTGGGTAGGATTCTCTTGGAAAGTGTTGATTTTAAGTTATGTTTTGTATATATATAGATTATGTCACATACATCATTTTTCCTCAAATATTCGGGTCCTTTATTGGATGGTCATGAGATGGACGTCAAAGAGCTTGCTCCCGCACTTTTGGCGGTATCGGAGATGCTAGAGCAAGCAAATATGATACTTAATCCTGAATGATCAAGAATCAATGTCCACGTCAAATGAAATTTCAAGTGATGATCGTTTGCGATTGATCTTACTATTGTACAGAATATATTGGAACAAATACAGTGAATATTTTGATCTGATATAGTAGATGCTATTCTTAATGCAAAAGATTTGCTTGAGATTGTAGGGATATGATGATGAAGTACCTTCGTATGATACAAACTCATCCAATTTGTCAAAAAGGTAAAAAATCAAAATATTACAAATGTTGAGATAAATGGTGACAATAACACAATCTTAAATATTACATTACAATCAGGCGAAATAATACAGACTTCACCACAGACTTATAAGTTATTTCAAGATCCAAAAATTAGAAAGAGCTTGGAAAACATTATACATAAACCACTACATAGGAATGGAATAGATGTGCTTGAGACATGATCAGATTGATTTATTGAATATATTAATAAAGAAGATAGTGAATGATTTGCCTATGATAACTCACTTGGAGTAGAGATTAAATCTTTTGAAAATGAAAAAATGCTTCGTCTTGCAAGTATATCATTTAGAGAGTGAAATAAACGAAGATTATATGATGGAGATAGCACAATATCAGCTACCATATTAGATCAAGATTTCTTAACTGATGTGTGATTGTGAAAGATAGCATTTGCAAATAAAGATATCTTGGAGGTTCAGTTACAAACAAAGCAATTTTGGAATGGAGAGACAATTAAGTCAGAACATTTTATATTAAAAGTAAAAAGACACATTCCAACTCCCAAAATTCAAAGTTTATTTAATGATATCTCGGAGTAATATCTGAGATTTTTTACATATAGTCCATCATCGTTCGCATCCAGCATGAGCAGTCACTAGTGGATAGTGTGAAGGAGTTGGTTAGGATCTATGAGGAGAAGATCAGGGAGAGAGTGGAGAGGGTGCGGATGGGGTAGAAAACTTTAATTTATTTGAGTCAAAATATGATAAATAAAACAAATGAAGCAATTGATCTATCTGAAGACATTTTATGAGATATTGAACTCAATAGAATTTCATTTGAGCAGATTATCTACAAGACTATGAGATTGTGTCGTTTAATAGATGATTTTGAAACAATGAAATGGCTTACTCTAGAGCTACAATGATATGGAGATACTAAAATTATTGATGGAGTTGATAAATCTGAAATATTTCCTATTGCTATAAAACATTGAAGAGGAGTAATCGATAAACAAGAAGGTGAATCTATTCAAAAAATGCGAACCTCTTCTGTTCCAGAGCTGGAAACATGAATTTCTTCAAATATTCAGAAGTTACAAAATCTTACACTTCCTACTCACTATCAACCAGCTATTTCTAGTATGCAAACAGAGTGATATTATTCAAATACACCATTAAAATCTGAGTTCGTTCAGGAAAAGTACGGAGATGTGGTTCAAAAAATTAGGACAGAACAAAATAGTATACAAGTGAGCATTACTCAGAATAAAGATATACTTTCAAGAATAAAAAATTCATTATATTCTTATGTTTTATGAACATGCCATAAATTAAAATATTCTAATATTACTGAAAATATATTTCAGGATAGAGAAAATGTAGTATTATCTAAACTTTCATCGAATCCTAAATATAATGAAATCTTTTCTTCCATTGCCACTAATCTAACTTCTCAAAATCCGACAGATCGAGAAAATGCTGTTCATAATTGCAGGAAACTACTCCAATTGTTTGCGGATGATATATCTCCTGTAGACGACTCAAAAAATGTAAAAATAGTGTGAGAATGAAAAAATGAAAAAACAATAAGATTATGAAAAGAAGATTATATCAACAGACTGGTTGATTATATTGAAAATAAAACTACAAGCTCAACATTTCAAAATATAGTAGGTTCTCATTTAGATTTTATATGATATAGGATAGAATCAATTTACAAATCAACAAATAAAGGAACTCATTCTAATGTTGAACTTACTGAGGCAAAAAGATACACAATCTATACTTATCTTCTTATAGCTGATATTTTGGAATTATAATTTTCATGGACTCATCATACGATCTTCTCAAATTTTTTCCTTTGGTATATCATGATCAGTGATTAGCTGATTATGTTTCCTACCATGTCAGACATCTTGATCTTTCTATAGAACATGGTATTGAGAGTGGAGTATTTTTTCATACGCATATTTTGTATATGACATTTGTATACATACAGATATTGAGAATTGCAGAGATAAAAGATAGAGATTTTAAATATTCATGGATTCTATCATGACAGGAAAATGATTTTCTTAAAATCATGAATGCACAAAAAAGTCCTTTTGCTTTTTCAATTCTCAATGAGAAGACTGTCTTTCGTTTCTTCCGTTTGCTAGATTTTGATGATGCTACAATTGGTATGATATCTACATGTGTCAAAACAAGAAATACCATTGCGCATGCAAGCGGTGAACCCATACAAGATCTAGATAAGAAACTTGAATGATATATCTCCAATATGCAAAAAATAGCAGATAAGTCGTCAGATTTTTTAAAAATTCTATACGACAAATTTATTAGTGAAAATCAATCGCTTTTAGAGGAGTGATATGAAATCCAAGATTATGATATTGAGCAGAGTTTTTTGTGACCATATTATATTAGTCAGTATGAACTTGGAATTATTAAAGATTCTATAGATCCTAAAATTACTCCCAAAATACTAGCATTGATAGATTGATAACTTTATAGTTGCCTATATCCAGAATGAGCAATCACTGGTAGATAGTGCGAAAGAACTGATCAGGATCTATGAGGAGAGGATGAAGGAGAGAGTGGAGAGAGTGTGGAGTGGGTAGTTTCGCACTAGAATTCCAGCCCAACTTGACTATAGTTAGACAATGAAAATAACGATTATTACATTGTTTCCAGAGCTGTTTGATGGGTTTTTGCATTGCTCCAAGATGGATAGAGCGATCACTGATGAATTTATCACGGTAGATTTTGTCAATCCCAGAGACTTCTGCACCGATAGACATCAGCAGGTAGATGACGAGATCTATGGAGGCAATACGGGGCTGTTGATCAAGGCACAACCAGTGATAGATGCGGTGGAAGCCGCGATAGCGGCTGGTAGGGACGTCGCTGGTAGCGCGTCCTCTGAGTCAAGTATCCCCCCTTCATCCCCCCTTAGTAAGGGGGGCGGTTGTTCGGTAGATCGTTTTGCGATTGTCTATCCATCGCCATCACAGACAGTATTCAATCAGACTCATGCGACTAGCTGGTGACAGGACTATGATCACTTGATCTTTGTATGTGGGAGATATGAGGGGATTGACCATAGATTTGACCTGTATATGCAAGATAGATATCCTGACCAGTTCAAGCGTATCTCGCTAGGACAGTTTGTGGTATTTGGAGGTGAGACACCAAGTATGGTGATGATCGAGGCGGTGGTGAGACTACTACCAGGTGTGATCACACACTTTCCTCATGAGGAGAGCTACGACGTGAGTCAGTGACTCAATAATCTCGAATACCCTCAATATACCAGACCTCAAGAAGTCTATGGTTATACGGTGCCGGAGGTGCTACTCAGTGGTCATCACAAAAATATCCAGAAGCGGAATGAAGATAACTCTCAACAACTATCTAATTAATAATCATGAAAGTACTTGTATGACTCAGTGGATGAGTAGATAGTGCGGTGGCTGCGTATCTGTTGCAGCAGCAGGGTCACGAAGTAGTGGCTGGGTTTATGCTCAATTATCTGGATGAAGACAATCCCAACTGTACGACGAAGAAAGATTTAGAATCATTTCACGCAGTACGTAAGCATTTGGGGATTGAGGCGTATGAGATCTTTGATTATCGTGAGGAGTATGAGCAGCGTATTCTCAATTATATTTATGAGGGCTATCAGCAGTGAATTACTCCCAATCCTGATGTCTACTGCAATAGTCTGGTCAAGTTTGATCTGTTTCTCAAGGAGGCGGTGCAGATGGGATTTGATAAGATAGCGACATGACACTACGCAAGAATAGCTGAAAGCTGAAAGCTGAAAGCTAAAGGCTATAGGCTTCTGAAATGAGTGGATGCTAGTAAAGATCAAAGCTATTTCCTCTCACAACTGGATCAAGAGCAGCTGAGTAGGTCTATATTTCCACTGGGATGAATGACCAAGACTGAGGTGAGACAGATTGCACATCAGATATGATTACCCAATGCTGACCGTCCTGATAGTCAAGGTTTGTGCTTTGTGGGTAAGGTATCGATGAAGGATTTTCTTATGGATAAAATCTGACCCAAGCCCGGTGCTATCCTAGATATGCAAGGCATCAGGGTAGGTGAACATCAATGAGCATATCTGTACACTATCGGTCAGCGTCGTAATTTATACTTACCATTTCAGGCATATGTGAGTGATGTCAATGTGCTTGATAATATTGTCACTGTGGCGAGAGTGGGAGAAGAGGATGTGCTCTATACTGGTGAGATCATAATACACAATCCACATTGGATTAGTGGCAATACTCCAAAGCCATGAATATACCATTGTAAGATTAGATATAGACAAGAAGCTCAAGGGTGTGAACTTAAAAGGCTGAATGACTTCGTCCCCTGAAAAGGCTGAATGACTTCGTCGGCTGAATATGTGATTGAATTTGATGAGCCTATCAAATGAGTAGCAAATGGACAAATTGTGGTGATCTACGATGGTGATGAAGTTGTAGGGAGTGGGGTGATCCAGAAATAGTGAGCAATACTGATTTATATTATTAGTTAGTGGTAGTTGTGTATTGTTCAATATCTTGTGAAATATTATACAGAAATACTCATTGATTGGTGACAGCCCATAGTTGAGGTTTGGCTGCGTCGGAGATGATCACTCATTTGACTCATAATGATGGATCAAATTTGAGTCTCATGACATATTCTAGTGTGAAGTTTGTGCTGTTGTTGTCGTTTGTCTTTGGTGGTGTAGAATTGAACACCGTGAGAGATTGTTGTGGAGCGTCCCATAGGTAGACGTATCTACTTGTATTGTATGAGATGATTGATATGCCAGTTTGTGAATATGCTCAGTCGATATTGTCTCATCATTTGAGAGGTACGATTCTGGTTTGTGGGGTTGTGCCATCTCTTCGGAATTGGACAATTTGTCTTGTAGATCAGTTCCACATGAGGAATGTGCCATCGATAGCCATTCATTGAAGATTCATTTGACCACTACCACTGACTGGATAGTTTTGTGGTTCCCTAAAACTACTTGGGTTGTTACCTACTGATTGGTATCTGAGGATATAGGTTCACGCATCATTGAGTGCTTGATTTTGTGTGAGAATATAGAAATTATTGCTTGCAAATGTTCCTACGCCTGCAATAGGTCATGGGAATATGTTGGCTGTGCTACTATTCTGTACTGTTTCAATGCCAGATTTACCGATCAAAAATACTTGGCCTTGATTGTCATAACAATATAGTCAGACTCTTCCCAATGATGAGTTACATCATTGTAGTGAATCAGTAGCAATAGAGTCTCCATATCTTACGAGTGTTCCCTTGAGTTGATTGTTGACAGATCAGATGAGGGCTGCTCTCGTTCATCCTACATGGAATCCATCTTTGCCAACATAAATACCCAAAATTGAACCAAAACTAGAAAGATCACTATCAGTAAAGCTCAAAATCGGACTATCAAACTGGCTGACGGTGTTGATTCTAAATCATTTGTAGTACTCTTCTTCGAGGATTTTTCTTAGTTCTTGGATATCCAGTGGTGCTCTTCCTGTTTGATCAAGGAGATCAATTTTGTTTTTGATATCATTATAGGTGCTGATTTTTGTGGGAGATGTGGCATCTAGTCTCTGGAACATTGCAATATCTTTTTTGATAGACTCCAGTGTGATATCTACCTGTTCTCCTGCATCATTGACGATGGTCTGTGATCCATGTTGTAGATTGTAATTATTGACAATCGAATATACGAGTCATGCGATGATACATCCAAAAATTACCATTCACACCTGATATTGATGGAGGACAAATCGGTTATTGAATTTTGATTTGAGTTTATGTGTTTGTTGGGGGATTGATGAGATAGCTGATGGTTCTCATTTGACGCTTGTATGAGACTCAAATGTTGTGATTCCTGATCATGCTCTCTGGTTGATTGTTTGTATGAGTAGATCAATAAACGATTGACCACTGCTGGCTGTGATGTCGGTGATATCTGCAAGATCGTGTTCATCAACAATATCACTGATGTCGCTACCAATGACAATGATTTGATCTTGGTGTTGAAGATCTCCTTCCACAAAGTCAGCAAAAAGACTGATTTTTACTCTTTTACTGGTTTCATTAAATAGTGAATAATAGATCTTTCACTGACGGAGAATCATAAAGCTCACATCACCAATAAGACTAGCAAGGTATTCTTCTTTGTAACATACTTCTACAACTCCCCTGATGTCGAATGATGGTGTGTCGCTGACTTTCTCTGCGAATACTGCAAGCTTGGAGTTGAGCTCTTGAAGGGCAAACTCTACATATCATTTGAAGGTGCGAAACGAGGTTCACTCTTTTGAGGACTCGTGACTAAGGTCTGCGATAAATTCTGTGATAAGATCTTTCTGGTATTCCACAAATTTGTTGGTTACTATCGCAATACTTGCTCTAATGGTAATATCATGATCGTTAGTGCTACTGTAGGAAATAACCTGATCCTGTGTGAGATGATGGCTAAATTGACTGATTAGTTCCATGATAGGCCTCAAAAGGTAAAAGAAATTATACTATGTTTATCGTTTTTTGTGATGATTTCCACTAGAAATGACTATTGTTGCTGTATGGTTTTGATTTGATTGAGGAGTGATTGTTTTTCATCGAGAGTGAGAACTGATGATTTGATGATATATTGTGTATGTTGCTGGATGTATCTCATGAGAAATTGTTCAATTTGACGACACTGTTGATCGTTGCTCATATGATCTAGTGTTTTGGATCGTCGCAGTTGTCATTGTCCTAGTTGTTCTTGTGAATATGATGTGTCTGATTTGAGTTGTTGCAACGTTTGAGCGATCGTATATATTGTGTGTAGGTCGCAGACATTGCTGATCCTCTCTTGACATGAAGCAAGAAGTATGTCAATATCTTCTGTGTATCACTGAGTGGTTTGTGTAGCTTGTTTGCGATAGTTGAGTTGTTGGGAGCGGTGTCGTTGTTTGTATTGATTCAGTAGTCCATTTTCATCAATTGATACTAATTTTGCTAGTTTGTTTAGATATCACATGAATACACTAAAATCTCATATATGACTCAGTAGTGCAAATAGTTCATTAATAAGTTGTTTGACGGCAACTGGGTGATCGATAGGATAGTGTTGAGTGAGTTGTGTGACGATACCATCAAACCAGTCTACCATATGTGTTAGAATTGTATGTATCTCATCTGATGGTAGTTGTGCATTTGCAAGATCATCAATATCTTTATATGCTTGAGGCAATACTAGTAGTCTTGGATATACTCATTGTTCGAGTAATAATTTCACTGATCTGATTCCAGCTATTTGACCAGCCTTATCATTGTCAAACATGAGTACGATATCTTGTGTGTATCTTGACAGGAGTTTGATGTGATCACTGGTGAGAGATGTGCCACATGGAGCGATGCCTATTCCGAGTCACAGTCTGTCGAGTGCTATGACATCCATATATCATTCCACAATAATTACATATCAGTGTTGTCTGATTGACTCTTTAGCCTGATGTAGTCCATACAATACATGAGATTTATGATACATAGGTGTTTCGGTTGTATTGAGATATTTGGGCTGATCTTCTGGGTTGATCGTTCTTCATCCAAATCATACAATGTTGCCTACATGATCACTGATGGGAAACATCATCCTATGGCGAAAAAAACTGTAGATATCTCCATGAGAGCTTGATTGTTTGATGAGTCATGCTTGCATCATGTCTTCTGTTGTGAATCATTTGGATTGGAGATAGTGAATGAGAAGTTGTCCATTGGTAGGCGCATAACCAATCTGTCGGCGAGTGATGATTTCGTCACCGAGCTTTCTGCGATCATGGATATAGTCTGACGCTTCTGATGATTTGTTGAGCTGTTCAGTAAATCGTCTTGTAGTGAGTTTATTGATGAGTTTTATCTTTTCGCGCTGATCTTTGGTGTCAATATATCATTCAATAGATGATTTTTCGCTTTTATATGGTGTGAGGTCAAAATGATAGCGTGTAGCTAGCTCTTTGATAGCATCCCAAAAATCCATTTTGTCATATTCCATCACAAAACTAATACTATCTCCACCAAGTCCGCATCAGAAGCATTTGTAGATCTGTTTGTCTTGTGATACCATAAATGATGGACTTTTTTCACGATGAAAGGGACACAGTCATGTGTAGTTAGATCCTGATCTTTTGAGTTGTACATGACGTCATATCACATCAATAATATCAATATGACGCTTGAGATCTTCAGTGAGTGTTGACATAGGATATTATACTAAATAAACATATGTTTGTAACATCAAGCAATTGATATCGAGAAGTCCATAGTTGTAGTATATCATAGATAATCTTTTGGATAATGCAACTGATTTGTTATGCTTTGTGTTCATTGTGAGTAGTTGATCTTGCATTTGGTCAATACATTGTTTTACTTGTGGTATATTTTATATTATTATTTTTATGTTACTATGGTTTGAAAGTATGTTGTGGCATGGTGTCTTGCTAGTATAGTGGCACTGTGTTCTTATGTAAGTGCAAGTGGTTTGGTGCTTGATCCTTTGTTTGGATCGGGCGCTTGAATAGATATTAATGGCATGAATTTTGTTGACCCTGTTATTGTGCAGCCAGATGGTAAAATTATTATTGGTGGTTTATTCTCTGAGTATGCTGGAATACCTCGTAGTAATATTGCGAGACTTACAGTAACATGATCTCTTGATTTATCGTTTATAATTGGGCAGTGATTTGATGGAAAAGTAGATACTCTCGCTCTTCAACCAGATGGTAAAATTCTTGTAGGTGGTGAGATGATGTTGTACGATAATATTCCTGTGGGTCACCTTGTAAGACTTAATAGTGACTGATCACTTGATAATTCATTCAATATTGGTGGTTGATTTAATGGTACGGTCTCGGTTGTTGAAGTTCAACCAGATGGTACAATTCTTGTAGGTGGAGCTTTTACAGAATTCAATAATGACCCTGTGGGTCA
>Ga0075154_10001415_pt1 | contig 17250 bp, 12 predicted proteins | sample JI71714BDNA_FD_70965 | JGI IMG/M metagenome (GOLD analysis project Ga0075154, IMG submission 70965) | Wastewater effluent complex algal communities from Wisconsin, to seasonally profile nutrient transformation and Carbon sequestration -... | ecosystem: Engineered > WWTP > Effluent > Algae...
TTTAGATAATTCTTTAAATATAAATTCATTTGAAATAATGATACCACTTAAGCGAACATCATTTTTAACATTCCCATTAAACAAATTTAAAATTGCTTCAATCCACTTCTCAAGCTCATCAACATCATAATTAGACAACTCATAATTAAGTTGCTCAAAATCTGGAATTGCTTTTTCGGGCGATACTTTACTCTTATTAAGAATACTTTTTAGGACATACCAGCCATTTTTTTCTTGATTTTCCATCGTCTTAAAATTTTGATGGTTTCTGCCGTCCAAGCTTTCAGCGAAGTAAACTTCATCAGGGACAGTCTAATATACCGATATATATATATATAATTTGTCAAGTGATTTTTGTGAGAAAAAATATATAGTGCATGATCGACTCGAAATCAAGCATCAAATCAGTATAGTAGATATGCAAATACTTAAATTTTAGCAAAAGAATATGATGGATCAAGCACAATACAGTCATCAGTTTGCAGTTTGACTATATATTGACGAAAATCTTGAAACTAATCTGATAGGTGGTTTATACATCTCAAGCGCTTATCATTTACAGGATGCAATCATAGTAGCACAAAACCGTCACTCATATTTTCAAGAAATCAAGTACAGCAAAATATCAACTCTCAACATATGATTCTATAAACACATCATCGATATATGTATGAATTTCGAGTGGCAATATTATATCATGCAATTTGATAAAATCAATATCTTCTCCTATGGTGACTATATTGGTAGATTAACAAAAGAAATATGAAATAAGCAACTATGTGTAATACTAGATCATATACCAAATACTAAGACGATCACCATTGAAAAATTAATTGAACAACATCATCGCAATGTATGTTATGCAATGAGGGAAAATAGTAAATCAAATATCCTCATTCAAGTCTGCGATCTAATACTTGGACTGTCTACAAGAGATCCCATGATGATTGATTCTGAGCTAAAAAAAGAATTAATCTATTATTTCAAAGAAAAAATTAACCATAAAGTTATACATCTTGATAATAGTTATTCTAAAACAAAAAATGCTGGCTACCCCATCCATTAGGTTGGTTTACCAGCTTCAACAACAATAGTATACACAAAAAAAAATAAAAATCAAATCAAAATTTCTCCTATTATATTAAGTTACAATCCACTGAAATCTTTTAAATCCACTGAAATCAAATTATCATGAAATTCTTCGACCATGCAACTATCACTATTGAATCTGGCAAATGATGAGATGGCTGTACCTCTGCCAGACGTGAAGCATGAGTACCTTATGGCTGACCCAATGGCGGCAATGGTGGACGTGGATGACATGTCTATATCAATGTAGATCCACAACTCAACACACTCCTCCCATTCAAATATACAAGAAATTATAAAGCTCCATCGTGAGAGCGTGGTCAATCCAGAGACAAATATGGCAAAAATGCAGAAGATCTGACCATTTTCGTGCCAATGGGAACTGTGATCAAAGATCGCAATACTGGTCATGTCCTCTTTGTTGGTGAACAAGTACTTGATATTCCACACCTTCTCCTCAAATGATGAGACGGCTGAGCAGGCAATATGCACTTCAAAAACTCCATCCTCCAGTATCCTGATTTCTGTCTCAATGGAGAACCATGACAGTATCTCGAACTTGAACTTGAACTCCAACTCCTCGCAGATGTCTGACTTATTGGTACTCCTAGTGTGGGCAAATCAAGCATCATCAATCTTGTATCCAACGCCAAAGCACAAGTAGCGGAGTATCACTTCACTACCATCACTCCTAATTTAGGATCAGTACGCTATGATGGAGTCGACTGGAACGTAATCGATATCCCTGGTCTAATCGAGTGAGCAAGTGATGGTAAGTGACTAGGTATCGAATTTCTCAGACACATTCTCAAGTGCTCTATTTTTAATTTTGTGATTGATTTCGGTAGACGAGATGCAGGTATTGAAGAATTTGGTGTATTATGGAATGAGATTCTGACATATTGTAGATCAAGGTTTGCAGATGAATATAGTGTCACACAAGACCAGATACACTTCACACTCGAACAAGACAATACTACTATCATTCTTACTATCAGCTATGGACCACAACAGACGCTCATCACTCGCAAAGTAATTATGTGGACCATCAACAAATCAGATGAATCAGAAGACAGTGAATTACGCCAAGAATATATAAATCAGCTCATTGCACACATCATATTTGTAATCTCTGCGCTATCTCAGAACATATCCCATCAACTTCTGAGTCATAATATTCTACGAACATCTACCTATCTCCATGAGGGCATTGATAATCTCATCATGAGACGGAAGCAACTTGTAGAACTCTATCATCATACTGGTCAGATCAACCGATATACATATGATGCTATCACGATGAATAAAGCACATGATGTCACATTGATCGATACCAAAGACATTTCAGAAATTGACTGATATCTTGAAGCTAAACCATATCTTCAAGAAGAATTTGAAGAACTAGATAGCACATCAATTGAAGAGGAATTTGAAGAATATGAACTTGAGGAGGAATTTGGAGAACTAGACAACAATGATGAAAATGAATTTGACGAAGAAGAATTAGAGGAACAGTATACTGATCTATCAAATCAATGATACCACACATCATCACCCACAATCAATATTCGATCAGTATATGAACCAGATATTGCTCGTATTGTATATATGACACAACGATGAAATGATCAGGCAGAACAACGATTCTGGAAATATATGCAGAAATCATGAGCTATTACCTGGTTACGTAAACATGGAGTAAGACATGGAGACATTTTGACATTTGACCATCCATATCATAGCTCAGAAGAAAAACAGATTATCTTCGAAGCATAAAGTAAAATATAGATAACATATAGTAAATAGTATACTCAATATACATAAAAAAAAATGACAATTAATTGTCATTTTTTTAAATTATATTATTATCATACTACTAATCACAAAATACGAAAAAACAATAGTATCGGAAACTTCATACACATAAAAAATAAAGCAAAAATGTATCATTATTTTTATATCACAAAAAATGTATTGACTATTAATACTCAGTCAAACTGAGTATTATTTTCACAAGTATTTCACTAGATTCACAGATAATAATATACACAATCAATCAAATCGTTGTCAATAGGGATACTTGCGCTATCTATCCAACACCATTATAATTTGTCCAATTATCTCACTATAATTATGATATACACATCCGAATCTATTCAAAAACTCCATCCTGAAATCTATCAGGAATTATTCGGTACATCGCCAATTGTGATCAGTGCACCACTAACAATCAAATGGAATCCAACTGGTATCGAAGATAGGGAAGAAAGCACAAATATCATCAGCAAAACACAACTTAAATGATACATAGGACGAAATGATAGAGAATCATCACAACATCAGAATGATCTCTACACCTATAATATTACCACAAAAACATTTACTAAGTATACATTTGAGGAAGCTTTTGGAGAACAAACCCACCAACTCACCAAAACGATACAAAAATACACCAAAGGAAATAAACTATGAAAAATACAAATAATCATTGAGACCGATAGATGACATGGATTTGGTTTTACATGAACCATTAGCACGCTCATAGCATGACTAATCCTACTCATCTGATGAGAAACATACACCGAGTCAGACTCCATTAATCTTGCAATAGAAATTCAACAATCTCTTAAACCATGATCATCAAACCATGAGCATCTTCATTGATACTCAAGCAAGGGGCGATGATCACATCTACTCAAGCATCTGTGAGAGTGAGTACAAAGTAGACCATCGGTTTTTTACCTGATGAGTCTTTTTTTTATTCAAGAAATCTAATCTATTTCTACCTGCTTTATCTTCTATACAAAATACCTTTGACCTATAAATTTTGACCTTTGACCTATTTCACAATCTGTCTAAAATCTTCTACACTCTCAAAAGCCTGATATACCGACGCATAACGAATATATGCTACCTGATCCATCTCCTTAAGCATCGTCATCATATCATCACCAATACGAGAAGCAGCAATATCTGACCCCTTATAGCTCCACTTGATCTCCAGTCAGTCTATCAACTGTTCAATCTGCTCTGCACTCATGTGTCTTTTGGCAAAAGCAAGTGTGAGTGCCTTCCTAATCTTGGAGCGATCATAAGCCTCCTTGGTTCCATCTTTTTTGATGACCATCATTTCGACCATCCCACGACGTTCAAACGTGGTAAATCTATAGTCACAAGTATCACATTCACGACGACGACGGACCGTGGTTCCATTATCTACTAACCTACTATCAATCACCTTTGTGTCAGTCGCTGTACAATGAGGACAATGCATTTTATCAAAATGTCAAAAATAAAATCACTAAATACAGTACTTAAATTTGACGCCAATGCAAGTCATCGATATAATCCATACAAAGTACTTTTTTGTTTAATTATACACATGAAATCCACCATCAAATTACTTGTATGAGGAATGTACCTAATACGATCAGTAGGAAACGTATTTGCCAGTATTCCAAGCGAATATACACCAAACTATAGAATTGCATGACCTTGGGATCAAGTCAATGAATTAATGGTTCGTATCGAAGCACTACGTAAGACATGAGGAACAATGGCTCCCTCACTCTTTAGTCAGCTGAATAGTAATTTTCAATCTGTGTTTAATTATCTTCCGCAAAACCCTAGTCAAAAACTAATATATGAACAGTGTCGTATTACTACACAAAGACTAAGTAGAGCATATACATATGATGACTTTACCACATTCTACAATCAGTGCTACAATCCACTGATGACCATCATCAATACGATCAATAATCAAAATACAGTCAAAGCATCAATCGTAGCCTCACCCAATAATGGATCAGCGCCGCTCAATGTAACACTTGACGCAAGAGGTAGTACTGATCCTTCACAAGACACCATTCCCAATAGGAATTTCTACTGGTATTTTAGTGATGTTGACGGAATACAGAAAACACTATGAGTCTGACCAGTGATCAACCATACCTTCACCAAACCAGGCAAATACATCATACACCTCACGGCAAGATCTGTCAATCGAGATCAGTGAGTATTTGATGGTAAAGCAACAGCAGAGATCAACGTATCCCCTCAAAGCGCCATTATCACAGTGTATGCTAATGGCAAAAGAATGAGAGAAAATACATTTGTCAAAATAGGAACAACAGAAGCTCAAAGGTGAGTAGTACTCGATGGCACCAGCACGAGTCCTACTGGCTGACGCCGTATCATCAACCATCGTTGGGACGTGAGAAGTGACAACTTTACTTATACAGAATCAGGAAGATGAGATCCTACAGTAATAAGAGTTGCACTTCCAGGAAATGGACAATACACCGTAACACTCACTACTACTGATAACGAAAACAATCAAATCACCACAAGCTACCCTCTCGTAGTATCTGACCCTGTAGCGATTATAAAGTCAGTACCAGAACAGTGAACCACCAGTACCAACTTCCTTTTTGACGGATGAAACAGCTATGCAGTAAGTAGCAAACTAAGAACATATAAACGAGAAATATTCGATCCTCAGGGAAACCTAAATGACACCATTCAAGCTCGTCAAATCAATAAACAATTTCCAAAGCCATGATTATATACTATCAAGCTGACCGTAGTGGATGAACTGGGTCAGTCTAATATTGATCAATATAAACTGTATGTAGAATCCACACAACCTCAAGCACAATTTACTATTACACCAACACAAGAATGGGACAAACCATCTCAATTTATTCTTGATGCAACCAATAGTAACGATATCGACGAAAAACAATGAGATAGACTGAGTTATGAGCGAACATTTGACAATCCTGATGTCATCAAAGTAGAACAATTTTCTGATAACAAACAAAAAGCAATCATCACAGTCAATCAAGTTGGCACCCATAATATTACCCTAACTGTCAGAGATAATTATGGTAAATTTAATGACATCACAAAATCAATCAGAGTAGATAGTACCCTCAGACCATCACTAACAATCAACCCTGTAGCAGTGATCCGGTGACAAGCAACCAATATGCAAGTCAAATCCAATACACCATGAATCAACTATGAGCGAGATCTTGGCGATGGAACCACCAATATTTCACAATTCGATACTATTAGTCATAGATATACAAAAGTATGAATCTATCCTGTAAGCGTCACAGTAACCAACGAACAAATGGAGACAAATACAGTACGTAGCAGAGTCTTTGTAGGAGAAGCAAATAAACCGATTGCAATGTATCAAGTAAGCTCACAACAAGACTTTGGAGCTACTAATATTATGTTACCAGTCTGAGAATGTAATGGGAATGATGCGTATCTAGTTGATAGATATCAGCAGGTATTCATTGATGCAAGTATGAGTGTTAATACCAAAGGAGAAAGTAATAATCTCAATACCTACTTCAAACCACAAAATGATAGAATTACTGCAGCATCCAGTTTGAGACATCAATTTGCAGAGCTATGATGTCAAAGCATTGAATTGACAGTACAAGACAAAACACAAACCACACAAGATACCAAGATAATTTACTTTAGAGTAAGAAATGCACTTCCTGTAGTTGGGAATATTTCTGTCAATTTTCCACAATATGGTAATGAGGCATGAATTTGATTCTTCAATGAAAAATCAAGCGACCCAACCTTTGAAACATTTGAACCACTGATTGTTAGACTCACTGCAGACAACACATTGGATAAAGACTGATATATCTCATACTATACTTGGTACTATTATAAAGCTGATGACCCGAGTAGAATCCTTGATACAAAAGTAACACCAGGCAACGTCAATACTGTTGTATTTGCCCTCTCTCGTGAGGCAGGAGAATATGTATTTGGAGTCAGACTCACAGATAATGACGACGAATCCATCAGGTCCGAATCAATTATTGGGAAAGGACCAGTAGTATTTTTGAGGCCATGATGAAATCAATCATCAGATGTACCTATTGTAACACTCAAAACCTCTCAAACAAATATCAAAGTAGGAGAAACAGTGACATTTACTACCAACTCAAGACTACTTTCATCAAGAGACGACTTTATCGGTAATAGAGTATTTAAATATGACTTCGATGGTGATGGTGTTGATGATCTTACTACCAAAATGGAGGAAGTTACCCATACATACACCAATCCATCACCTGAAGAATGATTTAAGCCAAAAGTCAAAGTTCTCTATAGAGGAAAGGTGGGCGTATGACATGGAGACTCAGTGGTAGTGCAAAGATGAATTAGACCAAACTTCATCTACCAAACAGTTGGCAAAAAAGTGATGATTACCGATCTAACACTATGAACAGACAAAGACTCTACAATCGTATACTGTATGAATATGAGATTCTGTTCTAATGATACATCATATCTCATTACCAACCAAAAATCATTTATGTATGAATATCCCAATTATGGTAGATATATTATCAAACTTGAAGCAAAAGATGCATATGGCAACATTGAAAGCACAAGACAAATTATTGATCTAAGAGAACCATCGAATCTGACTGAACCAAGTATCGCCACACTACCACAATTACAAGACAATAATGGTCAAGCAATGATCTCAGTAGGTAATGCACTTAATAACACGGTATCAATATACGTATCTGATCCATGACAACAATGTAGTATTGATACCGATGGAACTATCGACAGCAACAATGATGGCAATAGCACAAATGATGCCAATCTATCGTGTAATGAACTACATCAGGTGCAATTTGAAACAATGCTATCTACTATCACAATGACAGTAAATACAAGTACTGGACCTAAAGCAGTGATCGTTAATCTCATCGATAACCAAGCAACACTATGAGCAGAGTATGAAGCAATAGGACAAGAAATTACATCAATCATTACACAACTTAGTACAATGAGTGGTACAAGTCAGATGCAACAAGCACTAATTTGACTCAGAGCAAACCTTGGAGACACAGTCAAAATGACTGAGTTCGTCGTAGATATTCAAAATCTTAGCAGATCTCAATCACTTGAGTGATCAATCGTCAATCGTATTCAAACACTCATTGATAAGCTAAGAAATGCAAGTACAGAAGCAGCAGCCGGCTCAGATCCAATTCAACAAGCCAAAGCCGAAGTACTGTCTCTTGTTGATGATGCTACCAAGCAACAGTTGCAACCTATTTTTGATCAACTTGATCAAGCATGATGAAACAAAGAACAGGTATCACAATATCTCTCATCAATCATTACGATTATCAAGAATCAAGCAGATCAATGAAATCTTGATATCGCAGATATACCAGTAATTCAAGAACAAATTTGTAATATTGCCTCATACAGAGATGTTGCTGTAGCATGATGTACATGATCACAAACAGAGTCTCCAGACCTCAAACCAGTACCTGACTCATCCGGTATTTCATGAGCATCAATCCTAAGGATTGTGATTATTATAGTTAGTGCATGTGGACTACTATTTGTAGGATTTGTGATCTATTTTGCCCTCAAAGCACGTAAAAAACACAAAGAAGAAAGTCAAATATGATAATCTATTATTTTATATTCATAAAAGCTGTGCATCAAGCACAGCTTTTACTATAATATTGATATGATACATTCTACATCATAGAACAAAAGCCACAAACGGGGATTGAACCCGTGACCTCACCCTTACCATGGGTGCGCTCTACCTACTGAGCTACTGCGGCTTACAACATCATATGTAGCGATTGATCATGTATTTTCAAGTTGTTTTGATTTATAAAAGGACTTCAGTACACTCATCTATCTAACATTTTATAAGGTCAACATACGAGTATGTTTCTCTACCATCTTAATCACACCATAATACAACAATGCATCATCTCAATAGCAGATAACAAACGACCACTATGATCGTGTCTTGATGATGACCAAGGAAACTACTATCTTGTTTTATGAGATACAATACATCGACCACATCTGTATAACATCTCCCATTGACCATGATATCTCAAACCATCAATCAGTAGCACCACAAAAGACAATCTCCTACTGTCACAACATAGTATCAACCTCATCCACCACCTCACCTATGAATACTACACACATTATCGCTCAATCATTAGTCGCTTTGTGCCTCATGACATAGACAAAACAATCATCAAAAAACCTCGTCACCACACTTCGTCACAGCCACAACAACTACTCATTCTGCCAGATCGACGAACAATTGTTCATCAGCAAGATCACTACTGATACACTATACATCAAGCTATTGGATCACAACACACAATCAATCAAGATATCAAACTATTTCGAGATATTGCCCAAGGAACTCGCACTACTATTGTTTGTACTCCTGGAGAATGTTTTTGGGATTATTGCAATCTGACTACAATAACAATTGTGGATCATAATAAACGATATTATAAAACTCAACAAGAACCAAGATACGACATCATGCGTGTCTGTGAGTTAATGGCTCACTATCATTGAGCAGCACTCCAGATTCATTCATAAGATTTTGGGTTGCTTTTTCCAAGAGTTTCGATATGTATATAATATGAACACTCTATCATCTTCTTCATCAAAAGTCGAACACTGAATTATGGTGGACCAACTTTTCAATGAAATTTCTCGTGAAATAGAGATGATAAAACAAAACACAGACAATAGTAGTAATCCACAACAACTGGACCATATTGCTACCTCAATTGATCAACTCAATAATCTTGTAGTCTCAATTGAAGAACAACAAAATCTCACATCAAAAGTCGAACACCTACGTGCTGAACTAAATCAAATCAACACAGTAAAGCAAGACCTATCACATCTACAGCAACAACTACAACACAGAACTGTACACAATCATTCCCATATTACTACATTATCAGATGACTATACCGAACAGTTCGTCAGTGCGGGTATTGGGCGTGAAATATCAATTCATGCAATTCAACACCTAGAGCAAGAATGACCACTATCATCAAGGGCAGCGAAGTGGTTGGCATGGTTGAAGTGATAGTGTGGTTTGAGGCAGTAGCATGTCATCGTATGATATCGTGAGTACTTATAATTTAATGCATTATTATCTAACTCACATCTATCATGTCAAAACAATTACATAGTATTGGTGGAATAGTCTACCATATATGATACGATAATCAACCTAGATTTCTCATTATCAAAAGACACGCTCGTAGTAAAAAAATTGAATGGGTAGCTCCAAAATGAAAATCAGAACCAAATGAAACACCACAACAAACATGTCTAAGGGAGATCTATGAGGAAGCATGAATCGATTCATGATATCTACATGTTGAATCACAACTGGGCACAGTAACAATCAAAAATATCAACTTCTGACACTGATACCATGAAAAAGATGTAACATATTATCTTGTAAGACACAATGGACCAATTGACCAGGTACATATTCAGGCAGTTGAATGATTTATAGGAGTATACAAACGAGCTACTATTCAAGATATTACCGGACTCATCATCTATCCCAGCATGAGAGATATATTTCGTAAAGCTTATTCTCTAATCCAATCTACATGATCAAATACCTCATCATCATCGTATTAGGAGTCATGTCTTCATATACATATTGATATCTAGAAGATAGGTATTACTGTAATGTGATATGAAGATCTGTCACAGTAAGTCTGGAACCTCAAACATGAAGTAAATGTTTGCAGCAGCTTCATAACCTACACCAATCCTCCACAAACTATCTCACACAAATTCAAGAAACTCAACAACTCCGCATACGTCAGCCTCAATATTCCTGATATCGAACAAGCTACATTGAAACTCTCCAAGCGAGACTACTACAAACAAGAATTAGCCATACCCAAATCAAAAGATCAATGGTAAAATTTGAAAAAGATTTATTTGACAAAACAATGCTCTATATTCAATATCGTTATAGACCAATTCGCAACAATCTTATCAACACACTCACAAGACGCTCACAAACACTCGAACAAGCAATTAATGAATGAGATAGTAAAGCAGTAGAAAGAATCATTCAAAGATATACAACAGAAAGACGCAGACTTGAAATGATCAACCTCATGTTAGCTGCCAAAACATTTGAAGATTTGATGCCATTTTACAGTATTTTTAGTGATATACCCCAACGAGATACATTATGAAAATAGGAATACTTATCGATCACTGCGCACAGTTATATATGCGACAACGACTATGATCATATGACCATGATTATATTATCTATCGAGACCAACTACATCAATATAGCAACCAAACCACGCTCACTCATCATCATACGATCATGAAACAAGGTCTTGACTACTTAGTAGCTCAGTGAGTAGATCATATCATCTGTCCACCAACTACCGAACTCCACTATCAACAAGATTATCCACAAATTATGCCCATCTTTCAACAATACATCTCACATACACTTCAATATAGCATTGTAGGCAAAATTGGATATCTAGGTAGCAGAATACAGTGTGAAGCAATCAATCTACATTGGTGAACTATCGCATCAGCTCATCAGCCCACCTCAAGACAAACCACCAACCATCACTACAACATACAGCTACCCATCCGAATCAATCATGATCATCACCTAATGCAACGACTCATTGATCATAATCCCAAACACTATCAATGTAATACTATCATCAAACAACTATTAAAACCATTGAAAGATGCAGCTGTAGATACAGTTATCTGACTTGACTGGGCGTACTATGCTTGTGATGTGAGTCGAGCTCATCACTGTCGTAAGATCAAGCGACATCGTAGTGACATACTCAAAGCTATCTTTGATAATTTTCAGGTAAAGTCCAACAATCAGTACAGTATCTCTATCCATCATACTGGAACATTACATGATCTTATACATAACAAAAAAATCCGACGACTTCTTGCAAGAGGTAAGCAAATCAATATACAACAAATGCTAATTGACTAGAAATAATGTCTAGTCTTTCACAATAAGAGCATAGTGTAATGGTAACACATCGGTCTCCGAAGCCGATATCGTAGGTCCGATTCCTACTGCTCTTGAACAAATGAACCTATTTGGTTCATTTTTTTATCCTCCCTGAGAAGGGAGGGGGACCCAAAGGGTGGTGGGTTTAACAAAAAAAAATCGTTACATCCGAAGATACAACGATTTTTTGGAGCGGAATACGCGACTCGAACGCGCAACCTTATCCATGGCAAGGATATGCTCTAGCCAATTGAGCTAATTCCGCAAAGAATTTTTCTGTGGCTGACATCCATGTAAACTGCTATCTCACGATAGAGTATCACATATATATCCAAAGCGTCAGAATTTTCAAGTGGAATTTAATCAAAAGCTATATAGAATCTAAAAATACTAGTTGTTCCCAGTTGCTCACATTTATCTTTTCAAAATCTTCCTGCTTAATATAAAGGGTATGATATTTTGCAGTATCAAATTTTGATGCATCTTCACAGTACTGTCTCAATCTTTTTACTTTTAAAAGATCATTTACCTCTTCACGTCACTTGGTCTCAATAATGGTTACATCACCATTATGATGTTTAACAAAAAAATCAGGATAATAATGTGAAATATTATTTTTTGTATCTTGATAATCTATCCAAATATTGAGTTGTTGATAATTTTTTGCAAAACTCACAATCTCTCATTTTTGAGCAAGATAATCCAACAATTGTGCAAATTCAATCTCAAATTCACTATCTCCAACAACCATATTAAAAATCGAGTATTGAGGTTCATAGCGACTATGAGATCTATTCTTGATCCAAAACTGCTTACTCGCAGAGAGTTTTTTGTGTTGCAGTAGTGAAATATTATCTTTTTCTTTGATCGTCTGATTATTGATTGCTTGTTCAAAGCAAATCAAAATAGTCCTTTGTACTATTGGATCGGTAAGGTTTTTTGCTAATTGCTTACTCTCTAAACTAACTTCTTGTTCAAAAAGAGATAACTGCACAAATTGTTTAATTTTTGGATATAATTGTGAGAAAGTACTCGTTCATAATCTTAATTTTTTAATCAACTGCTTAGTATACCGATCAATCATATCTCTAGCAGACGCAACTACTCATAAATCTACTTGAGATTCTCTAATCATTTGATCATCGTCAAATACACTTACAAAGGCAAATGACTGTAATTCTTGATCTAGATAGTATTTCAATACTAATGGCTTAATAAGATATATGTCTGGTTGTAGTGACGCTATCTCTTTAACATCTCTCCACAAACTCATAGTCAAAATAGGAATCGCAATATCAAGTTTTTGTATATCTTTTACTGGGTTAGTATCATCTATATCAATCAAAACCGAACTATCAGCTCTTTCTCATCACATTGATCACTCCTCAAGTTTTACTCATTCATCTCTAAGTTTTTCGACTATATCCATAAACGCTTGTGTCCCTATAACTGTCAAATATTCTTTTTCTGGATTATTTCTATCAATTCTTCTCAATCATCTTCCGATTGTCTGTTCGGGTAGAATTTGATTTTTGGTGGTAAATTGTCTGAGTCATACAATAGTTGTTACATTTTTAACATCCCATCATTCTCTGAGCATCAACACAGACACCACAGCAAGATACTGATTATGATCGATATTATTGGCTGCGTCCCTAAGTCTCTTCAGTTCATCTTGTGTTTGTTTGCTATCAGATTCATTGATGTCTCCATTATTTTTGGTATGAATCACAAGCACCTTATCTCTCAATTCTGGATACATAGTTTCAAGATATTCTGCGACTTCATCACAATTTTTAGTATCATCGGCCATAACAAAAAGCACTGCTTTCTTATTATTTCTCTCATATTCAAGATGCGATTTTCTCCATTCAATCACTCATAAATCAATATGATGTTTATATCTATCACTATAGCGAATACCAGGAGCCTCAATCAATTTTTCTCTATCTTCTTTTTTTGGAATAAGCGGCGTTTTGACAATATTTTGTGCAATCGCTTCGGCGAGTGGATAATCAGTAATCGTTTGAGGAAAAATTCATCATTTATCATTTTTTGGCGTAGCAGTTAAATCAATATGTAATGCTAATTCTAGCCCTCTTTGTCTCAGACCATACACCAAATCTTGGATATTTTTGAACCACGAAAGGCCTGAATCTCGTATATGATGTGCTTCATCATTAAGTATCATAAGTTCATCTACTTCTCTCACTATCTTGCCCAGATCCACATCACTAGCACGAGTATTACTCATTGCTCTTGATCAAATCAAAAAGTCTGTCAGATTATCATCATATTCGCTTGGGACACGATCTTGTGATACACTCACACGATGAATATTAGTTAAAAAAATATTACCAATTGGAGATAATGAATTTACATCATCCTGTAAATGAACTTTTACGGGAGAAAAGTCATATTTCCGCTCTCTTCACTCCCAACCATCATGAGGCAAAGCAGGATCATTCATAAAAATAAATAGTCACTCAAAATCACTTTTTAGTCTATCCAAAACAATAATATTTGGAGCTATTACTAAAAAATTTTTAGATAAACGAGAATCCGCTTCATATAATCTATGAAAAAAACTCCATACGATAAGCAAACTCAATATTTTTGTTTTCCCTGCTCCCGTTGCCATCTTGATCACATACCTCATCCAATCTTCATCAAAATATTTCCCCTTGAGTTGTCAGGAGCCATCATATTTGGGGAAATCAAGATATGGCGTAAACTGTTCTACTTCATACAGATAAATCACGGTTTCAATAGCTTCTCTTTGAGCAAATGAGTATTGAAACTGTTTACCATCTTGATTGATGTGCTCATGAAGAAACCATCGATTAAGTAAATGTCTACTTGTGGTAGATATTCATTGATATCATCATTCTCTCCACACAAAAATCTTCTCCCTAATCTTATGCACCAATGGAGGAAGAAATTTAAGATAATTTTCTTCAGTAAGCAATCATAGATCAGGCACTCGCCTCTGCTCTGGACGAAGTATTTCATAGGGGCTTGCAACAAATCATTGAGCCATCAGTACTCAAATTATAAAACTAAAAAATTACAATTTTACTTGTATTGTTGTCATATTATCATTACCAAAAATATCTACTACCTTAATGGCAACCGTTTTAAGGCCATTACCTTCGTAGGTATGACTTGCTGTTGTGAGTTCTAAATCTTTATTCTTCTTAGTTTTAAATGATTGTCGTTCATTTTCAAAAACATATCTTCCTGTAGTACCAATCTCCTGCCCATTCTCACCTGCATGTCTGACTATTTCTTTTTTAGAAGTATAGTCAAAGTCTACCGCCCAATAATCTATCCAATCAGTTCGTGTTTTGGTAAGATTTATCTTTTCTATAATAGCTCCTTGTGCATCTTTTGTAATTTTATAGATTGACCCATTGTCCATAATGATACCTTCCTTTTCAGGCTTAATCTTGGCAATAGACTGCTCCAAGTTGTCCTGAGTATAATATACAGCAAAATCAGTAAGACTGACTGAAATTGTATTATGTCCAACTTTGGTTGCCTGAGCTTCAATATACGCCACATCAAAAAATTTCACCGCATCATCAGCAATGACTCTCTTATCAAACACATCTCTCGGGATATATTTGAGATGCAGACTAATACCTTGTGCTTTGGCTTGTTCAACTGCAGTCGTCGCGCCCATTGCAAATTCAAATCATAAGACGTGCAGTTGGGTAAATCATCACTTGAGTGATTCGCTCACCGCTTGCATGATATGAGCATGATCAACGGGGAAATCAATTGGTCCTATCGACACGACTGCGTTGTCTTTGCGAGCATGGAGATAGCTATAGCCAGCCAGTCCTGATGCCTTGTATGCACTGGTGACTAATTCAGTGTACAGATATATTTTTTGTTGATCAAGTTGGGCACTAAACGCATCATGTTCTTTTCCTTCCAGATGTTTACTCACAAAAAACGACCTCTCATACTGTCCTAAGTTTAAGATTTCAAACGCTCTATAATCCTGTCCAGATGCAAGCAATTCTCTCTGAACAGCCACCATCCTTTTACGAGTCGTATGGATACCAAATTTCCCCAAATCTGACCCTATCCACTTTCTCCCCAGCTTTTCAGCAACCGCAAGCGTCGTTCATGATCCACAGAAAAAGTCTGCCACAAGATCTCATGGATTCGTTGATGCTTCTATAATTTTTTCTAAAAGTCACTCAGGTTTTTGTGTAGGATATCAAAGTTTTTCAGAACTCACTCACAATAATCATACTTCTCGCATTGAATGTTCTAATACATCATCTTTTATAATATATACCGGTTTTCAATTTTCATCTCTCACCATTTCTGCTTTTCATGTTTTTGAATTATATTTTAGTTTTGGTCATTTAACTTGTCAGTCTTTGCGTTTTTTTCTTAATTCATTCCATATATAAGTGTTAGATTTATTATACCAATAAATAGTATCTGTAACCTGATGAAATTTTTTTGATTTAGCTTTTAATCCTGAATTAGCATAGTACCAAGTTATTTCATTTCTAAAATTATCTTTTCCAAATACTTCATCTAATATCAATCTAATATGACTATTCACTCTCCAATCACAATGCACATAGATGCTCCCATCATCAGCAAGGAGATCTTTCATGAGTTTGAGTCTTTCATAGATCATCGAGATGAAGCTATCAGCACCTTTACCCCAGGTATCACGATAGGCGATCTCTTCGAGAATGGATGGTGATTTGGTATATTCATCATCTCACAGTTCTATCTTCATCGAGAAGTCCGCTCCCACATCAAAGGGTGGATCGATATAGATGAGCTTGAGTCATCATGCTTTCTTGATCTCGTCTCTCATAGGGCCATATAGCAGTGATGAGAGGATTAGTTTATTGTCTCATCGGATAAGTTTGTTCGTCCATCAAGATTGTTGTCTCCCTCTCATATCAAACAAACCTGTCTGTATCTGTGTCGTATCTTCCTGTCTTGGTTCATCCACAAGTTCAATCGTCTGAAACGGAAGTGCTACCGTAGAGACAGCATTGGTCTTTCCATTTCGTACAAGCTCTACTTGATTTTTGTTATCAAACAGCTGAAAACGATACTCTTCGGGTAATGGTTTATTGTGTTCAAGATGTGTGAGGATATCACGCTTCTGAGCATCAGTAAGTTGGAGTAATGACATAGTGATAGAGTCTAAGCAACTAAAAGCCGATAGACCATCTATTTTGTATTAACAAAAAAAGGACGACCTATGCTCTCGGGTTGCTTAGACC
>Ga0075154_10001417_pt1 | contig 17236 bp, 13 predicted proteins | sample JI71714BDNA_FD_70965 | JGI IMG/M metagenome (GOLD analysis project Ga0075154, IMG submission 70965) | Wastewater effluent complex algal communities from Wisconsin, to seasonally profile nutrient transformation and Carbon sequestration -... | ecosystem: Engineered > WWTP > Effluent > Algae...
TAAGTTACAGCTTCAAATGCATTTTTTTTGACTTTTCCATCTGTAGACTCTGCAAATATTATAACTGACATAAGATATCTTTTTTTGAATTATTGGGAAATGATTTAACTAAATAAGATCAGATCACTTTTGCCTCTTCGTGCAAAAGTCTAATCAACTCATCTGTGTCTTCAGGAGCGATCATATGGACTGATTGTTTAGCCGGAGGCAGTTCATGAGTCACCAGCGTAACATGATCAACTACAGTCACAGGATCAACTACTACAAGTGGTTTACTTTTAGCTGTCATAATACCTTTCATATTAGGAATACGCTGTTCAGCCATACCTTTTGCGCAGGAAATTACCAAAGGCAATTGAGCCTCCATCGTTTCTGTTCCACCTTCGATCTCTCTGTTGATAGTTGCAGTCGTTCCTGTCAAGTCCAGTTTATTTGCATATGAAATAAAAGGCAGGTCTAATATTTCTGCCAGTGTAGCTCCTACTTCAGAGTCATTATAATCAATAGTCTCTTTTCCCAAAAGGATTAAATCGTATTGTTGTGTTTTTATATAGGCTGCCAGTTGATGCGCCACATCCCAGGCTCCCTCGGGATCTTTATTGATGCGCACAGCGTCTGAGGCTCCGATAGCCAGTCCTTTTCTGATAATCGTATCATTGTCCGCCAAACCTACATTTATAACCGTAACAGTTCCGCCACTGGTTTCAGTAAGTTCAAGTCCTCTGACCAATGCATACCATTCATCGTAAGGATTCATTATAAATTGTATGCCATCCGCCTGAAAGTCACGACCATCATTTTTAAAAGCTATTTTAGCTGTCGTATCAGGAGTTTTGCTGATGCAAACCAATATTTTCATAGATTAAAAATTAAATATCATTTATTCAACAAAAGAGCGAAGATTTGCTCAACGAAATAGTATTTTAAAATGATCAGGATTGTCGTCCATAATCGGAATAATATTTCGTTTTAAAAGCTGCAAAGATAAGGAAAAATATTCTGAAAAAATAATTGTAAAGTCCTATAATGTAGCTTTTAAATCAAGCACTAAAAAAGCAAAAAAGTTTTAACTTTTTTCAGGAGTCTAATGCATTGCAGGTTAAGGATTTGAAGCATTCTACATTATCCAGGTGAAAATTAGGCATGTAAATTTTCTTTTACCAAATAATGAATGATTATATTTACATAACAGATGATAGTCATCAATGTATTCTAATATACAACCATAGCAACGCTTTTGGCGAAAGAATACACTTGTAATTTGTAATTTAGTCCTATAAAAAAGTGGAGAAATGATGACGCAACGATTGACAGAACTAATGGATCTTCTGGAGCAGGATCCGCATGACAGTTTTATTTTATTTGCTGTGGCTAAAGAATATGAAACTAACGATATGCCGGATCAGGCAGAGCATTATTATTTGGAATTAAAAAAAGCAAATCCATCCTACGTAGGTCTCTATTATCATCTCGCAAAGCTTTATGAAGAAATAGGACATGCAGAAGATGCCCTTCAAATATATGAGGAAGGAGTGTTTATGGCTACCAAAATGAGCGATCAGCATGCGCTGGCTGAATTAAAAAATGCTAAAATGAATCTGGAGTTGATGCTGTAGTTAGTATGTCAGTACTAGAGTATATCAGTATTAGAGTATGTCAGTATTAGAGTATTATAGTTAATCAGTAATCAGCTTTTGGCTATTTGTCTGATCCTCGCTTGCTTGCCAACAAAGGCAGGAATTTAATTGATTTATTTGATTACACTGAATTTTTCCTGACGAATTGATGGTTGGTGAAAGAAAGGTATCCTATTTTCTGCAACGAAGCCATCAGCTATTGGCTATTGGCCATTGGGTATCAGCCTCTAGCTTTAGGCCACCCTTAACATGAAAAACTACTCACTCTCCTTCGCCCCTTTATAAATTTTCCATTTCATCTCACAGCTCAATACATCCCTCAAATACAAATACAGCCGGACCTGTCAACCAAATATTTGACATTTTTCCGGATTTATCCATGATTGCCATTACATTTAGTATTCCTCCTTTTGTTCTGACCTCCACTTTTTCGCTGAAACACCCTTTTTTCATGGCAACTAATGCTGAAGCGGTCACGCCGGTGCCACAGGATAAAGTTTCATCCTCTACACCTCGTTCATATGTAGCAACTAACATATGATCTGAAAATAGTTGGACGAAATTGACGTTGACTCCGTCCTTAATATAGGGCGCACTATTTCTGATGGCTCTTCCTTCATTGACCACACTCACTTCTGAAAGATCGGCAACTATCTTAACAATGTGCGGAGAACCAGTATTGAGTTCAAAAAAATTATGTTCTATTTCCTTGATCTGATCTACATCTTTCATTTGGAGCGAGATCATGCCATCGCTGTTCAGGAAAGCTGAATGGGGCCCATCACTAGCTTTGAAATCAGCTTTTTCTCCTATAATTTGGATGTCTTGTGCAAACCTGAAAGAACATCTGCCGCCATTTCCACACATAGACCCGGGAAATCCATCTGCGTTATAATACAGCATCTCGAAATCATACTTAGGTGTTGGTTTAATGACAATCAATCCATCCGCACCAATACCAAAGCGCCGATCACATAGTATCTCAATCTGATGTTGGGTCAATGATTTATATTCATCATACTCAAAGCCATTGATCATAATGAAATCATTCCCTGCACCCTGATATTTACTAAAATTAATTTCCACTATTTAATCTTAATTTTTTGTTATTGAGTTATGTCACTTGTGATTTTGATAAAACAAAGCTAAGAGTATTTCGTTTCATTTGTTTAACTTTAATTCTCTTAATTGATTATCAGTTAATTGTTTCAAAAATGACAAGCATGATCCAAAAAAAAGATCTAATAATCATCACATTATCTGTCCTTCTTAGTACTGCTCTTTTTACTTTTATCTCCAGAAAAGACACTGAACTAAAGAAGACAGATCGTAATGCATGGAGTAAGTTTGTCAATCAAAATTTTGTCTCTTCTAGTAGTTACCCTCCGATAGATTTTATTAATGCAGCAAGAATAGGGACACCAGCTGTGGTCAAAATAGCTGTTAGAAACGGTGGTTATGAATTTTGGAACAATGAAGAGAATGCTGTCATTTCAGAGGGTTCGGGAGTAGTTATTTCAGAAGATGGTTACATCGTTACCAATCATCATGTAATCTCTATGGGCAATTCTTTTGAAGTCATGACCTCTGACAAGAAAAAATGGAAAGCCACCCTCATTGGTTCAGATGAATCAACAGATATTGCAGTTCTTAAAATCAATAAATCTTCTTTGCCTTTTTTATCTCTCGGCAATAGTGATTCAGTCCAGATCGGACAATGGGTCATCGCTATTGGCAACCCTTATCAGCTCAGCTCTACTGTCACCAGCGGAATAGTCTCTGCTAAAGGAAGAACTATCGATCTCTTAAAAGGTGCTTACCCTCTTGAATCTTTCATCCAAACAGACGCTGTATTCAATGAAGGCAATAGTGGTGGTGCATTACTTAACGCGCGTGGCGAACTCATAGGGGTAAATACTGCTATCTTTACTAAAAGTGGAAAATTTGAAGGTTATTCTTTTGCAATACCTAGCAATATTGTACGTAAAATGGTCAGCGACATTATGTCTTATGGCAAGGTTCAGAGGGCTATGCTTGGCGTTGGTATCGAAGATATAAGCGATGCTTTGTCAAAGAAAATTGGAGTAGATCCGGAAACTGGCGTTTTTATAAATCGAATTTCTCAAGGTTCAGCAGCTGAAAAGGCAGGAATGTTGTATGGTGATATAATTACTGAAATTAATGGTAAAATCGTTCGCTCATGTCCGGCCCTTCAGGAACAAATAGCATTATATAAACCGGGAGATATTGTTAACGTAAAATACTTAAGAAGCAATAATTCCTATACAGGATCACTCAAGTTGACAAGTCCTATTTCAACCGCTTTTGATGTGATCATTAGGTCTGATTTGGAATTGAAGGCGATAGGTATAGAACTCAGAGAACAAATAATGCGGAATGGAGAGAAAGGAGTTATAGTTCACACGATCTATCAAAATACTCCTTCAGGGAAAACCGCCATGGAATCAGGTTTCATTATAAATGAAGTCAATGGCATGAAAGTCTCGAGCGCTGATGATGTTATTTCAGAGATTAGAAAAAACAATTCTCAATTGATACTAAAGGGCAGGTACAGAAATATGAATAAAAATTATGAGTATCAAATCAATAGGCAAGGAACAGGGCTATAAAGATTAAGCGGATCGTATTTTATTCTTGGACCAAATTTTTGTAGTTGAATTCCGAGCCGACAATAGGTTATCCAAATGTAAACGGTTTATTATGAAGCCTTTTCGGTATTGGACTTGTTTATCTTTTTACCGGCGCACATTTTTCCTTAAATGACCAAATAAAAAAAAGCAAGCTTGCCAATGTTTTCATTTTGAATTAAATGATCCGGATCAATTAAGGCATTCTGCCTTATAAATAAAAGAATGTTCCGGACATAAAAAAAGAGAAGCATTGCGGCGCTTCTCTTTTGATAAACATACTCAAAACTTATTTTTTTAACTTGATCGAGCAACCAACGGCTTTTGTATAACTCGTCTTGATTTCCTTTCCAGATTTTAATGCTTCAATAGCATTTTCCAGATATTTAACCTGAACGCTTTTAGGTTCATTTACATTGTCATCGATAGCTCCAATGTATTTGACAACACGGTTTTTATCTAACAAAAAGACGTGCGGTGTTCTCGTAGCTCCATATACAGGAAATACTTTCTGCCCATCATCAAATAGATAGGGGAAGGTGAATGCTTTTTCTTTGGATCTTTCTTGCATCAGCTCGTAACTGTCACCTTCTGAAACTGCAGGATCATTGGGATTGATAGCTATGACAGGATAACCCTGACTGGCATATTTATTATTAAGTGCTATGATTCTGTCTTCATAAGCGACAGAAAAGGGGCAATGATTGCAGGTGAAAATAACGATATAACCCTTAGCGTCTTTAAAGTCTGCCAGCGAAACGGTCTTGCCATCCACATTTTTAAGTTTAAAATCTGAAGCAGTATCACCTACTTTATAGCCACCATCAGCCGGCATTGTAAAGGCAGAAATTCCGACATATAGAAAGGCTATACTTAGAAAAGAAAGAAATAGTTTCATGTGTTTTTTAATTTATTGAATTAATGTTTTTTATTAGTTGCTCAGCATTTTCAAAATTAGTGCTGATAAAGATACTTTTTTCTTTATTATAGATATAAGTGACAGGGATAGCTCCGTCCCAATCCTTATTTACTTTTGGAATCCAGGTGTTACCGTCAGGATCATTCAATAAAATGACTTGCCCGGGTAATTTATTTTTTTGGAGAAATGGCTTTAAGCGACTTTCCAACATTTTTGGAAAATCCATACTTACCATGATGAATTTAACTTTCTGTCCTTTAAATTTTTCTTCAGCCTCAAGAAAGTATGGAAGCTCTTCCACGCAAGGTCTACACCATGTTGCCCAGAAATTCACGACATAGGTGGTGTCATTTTTCTTTGATAAGAAAGGTGCCAACCCATCAAAATTAACCATAGGTATATCTTGAGCCTCAACTCGAACAAGTGATAGAAAGAGAATACTAAGAATTCCTAAAGAAATTTTTGATTTCATGAACTTAAAAACATCAATAAGCTGATGCGTGTTGCATCCTGCATGTTAAAATACTGTGAAAGTTATGGTCGGGCCGACTCTTCTTGCAGATATATGGTGACATCTATAGCTCTCAAATTGTATTTATTGCCGATGGGGTATACTTTTCTGATCTTGGCCATTTGTTTGAGTCCCAATCCTGTCAAAGCAATGGCGCCTGTCGCTATTAAGAAGTCTACCGTATTGGGAGGTTGAAAAAATATACCATACAAAGCAGAAGTGGCAAATGTGGCAAGTCCAGACTTCCACAGCACTTCGCCAATGATAGGAGATATGAAAGGTTTGTAACTTTTTATATATTCTATGGAGTCGATTGGCACAGTCAATCCAAACATATGTACGACATTATTGTCCACATCTATCTCATCAATTGCAGTTCGGATCCATTGATCACTTTGTCTGAGTTTGAAGATGATCTCATCCCCTGAGCCATATTTGAGTTTGGTTTTAACAAAGTCTTTTTCTAATTGAAGAAACTTTTGTGCAAAAGAAACATGTAGGGTTGAAGATAAAAAAAGGACAATAAGTAAAAGCTTTAAAGCGGGTCGGATTCGTTGATCGAATATGAAGAAGTTTACTTTATTGAACATTTCTGGTTAATTTTTCAAATAAAGAACGGACAGCTTTGTCGATTTGTTGATAATCAGTCATTTCTTTACCTACAAAGATCAACATAAAGTCGAGGCTAATGTTTGCGGATTGGCATATTTCATGTAGGGATGCCTGATTCAGCCTAACAGATTCTCTTAACCGACGTTTTAAGGTATTGCGATCCACCGCCTTTTTAAATAGTTTTTTTGGAACCGAGACAGCAACTTTGAATGAAAGTAACTGCCCTGAAGGAGGTTTGATGGAATAAACCATCTTTATAGGATAAGTAAATTGGCTTTTGCCCTCATTGAATAATTCGGAGATAGTGACAATACTTTTGAGTTTATTGTCGCGGGGAAGTGCAAAGGTTCGTTTCACGTTAAAATAAAATAGGCTATCAAGCTGCAATAGCCCAATAGCCTACTCTTTGTTTTATAAAGATAACTTACTTAGTCTTCATCTCATCAGAAACAGTCAGCTTGTGCCTTCCCTTCGCTCTTCTGTTGGCAAGGACTCTCCTACCGTTTTTAGTACTCATACGAGATCTGAATCCGTGTTTGTTTACTCTTTTACGCCTTGAAGGCTGGAATGTCCGTTTCATAGGAATTAATAATTAAATGTTTTTAGAAAAGTGGGACAAAGGTAAGTCAATGTTTTTGAATATCAAAATTTATTTTAAAAGTATTTTTAGGATAAATGATTGGTAATTATTTAATTATGTAAAAATTTAATTGATAGGGAGTTAGATCAGGTGATAGGGTGATAGGGTGATCAGGTGATCAGGTGATAGGATGATAGGGTGATAGGGTGATGGGTGATGGGTGTGCTGTAAATAATTATAAATGATAAATTACAAATGATGGTGTTACCCACGATACTATTAGGATTTGTATTTTAACCAAATTTAGCCTTCAGGCATAAGCTCAATGTCATAAAGTTATGGCCATAGGTTCTTTCAAAATATCCCGGTGCGCTGCACCTTGGAGCAGCCTTCATACGAACTCTATAAATATTGTGGTGCGCTGCACCTGGAAGAAAAGCAAAGGTGCAGCGCACAGGGATATTTATAGAAATAGATTTGATAGACTATCAGGTGCAGCGCACCGAAATATTGTCTGTAAAATATTATTGATTTCAATTGCTTAACTTAATGACATTGACCATAAGCTATAAACATTAGGCTTTAGCCCGGAAATTGCACCAAAAAATACTTCCCAAACTTCGCATCATTTTCAATTTCCTAAGAATACAAACTATTCTCGATACCATTATGGAGCCATCAGCCAATGGCCAAAAGCTATAAGCATTAAGCTTTAGGCATTACTTCCTAATCTTTGCGTCGTTTTCAATTTTCAATTTTCAATTTTCAATTCCCCTTTCCTAAAGACACAAACAATTCTCGCTACTACTATGGAGCCATCAGCCATCAGCCAATAGCCATCAGCCGAAACCTACTCTTCATGCAAACACAACAAAGCAACATCAGAATAATGTGCTAGCGACTTCGATACGCTGTGGTAAAAAATATTCTCAAACCAATTACGCTTCTTAGTTACGGTACACAATACAGCATTAGTATATTTTTCTTTGAGTTTCAATAGGGCTTCTTCAACCTTACCACCAGGTATGCTAATACTTCCATCTATCAGAGATTTAAAATTATCTCTAACATATTTTTCTCTATCTACATTTTCTTCCCCTTCTTTTTCGATATGGATAAGTTGGATTCTAAAATTAAGTTTCTCCTTGAAGAATTCAATTATGTTCAAAGAACCTGGATCAACAGCTGTTTTGTAGTCAGTACCGATGAGTAAATGGCCACTTTCAGGCAAGACATAATCCTTTGGAATAAGAAATAAAGGATGATCGATCTTTGATAAAACCCCGCCTGCTGTGCTTCCAAGAATCACCCCACTGAGTCCACTGGTCCCAGTAGAGCCCATTATAACGAGATCAGCCTCAAATTCCGCTGCAGCGTTTACGATAGAAGGAACTGTAAAATCTACCTTATTATCGGTAGATATTTTACCATCAAATCCTTTTTCCTTCAGGCGCTCAGCCATCTGTTGTAGGTTTTTTCTCTTGATCTCAAGATATTCGTGAATATAGATGGCAGCGTACACATTGCTATTGATCCCTTCCGTAGGAAGAGATGTATGCATCAATACGATCTCGGCATCGCCTTTGGTAGCGATTGCCACTGCCACATCAATAGCTTTATTAGAGACTTCACTAAAGTCTGTTGGTGCAAGAATTCTTTTTATGCTCATTTTCAATTAAGGGTTTACTATGTGATGTAAATGATATTTATATTTAATTTTTTGAAAGATTTGAATTCGTAAATTCATATGTTAGAATACATTAGCGATGCCGTAATTTTCCATTGCTCATTTTTCCTTCCTCATTTTCAACTTTCCCTTTCCTGCCAATAACCATCATTAATTTGTCTGAACCACTGATTAAATTGATTTCTTTGATTGCACTGATTTCTACATGCAAATTGCTTCAGAGGAATTAAAGCCATAAGCTTTTAACTACAAGCCAAAAGTCAAATTAGATATATCCTTCCCACTCTTCGCCCCATTTTCAATTTTCAATTTTCAATTTTCAATTCTCCACCCCTCTCCTAATCTCATAACCCTCTCACCTCCAATAACGTTGCCATTTTCTCCAAAATTAAGAAAATTTAATATTGGACAAAAAAAAATCCCCTACAACATGCGTCATAAGGGACTTCTATATTTTCAATTTAGATACTAACCATTCATTGAGGTCAGAAATTCTTCATTGCTGGTTGTTCCAAGAATATACTTTCTGAGGAATTCCATTGCTTCATCAGGACGCATATCAGCAAGCTGATTTCTAAGGATAAACATGCGTTGTAATGTTTCTTTATCAAGCAATAGATCGTCTCTTCGTGTACTTGACTTGGTAAGATCAATGGCAGGATATAATCTTTTGTTGGCCAAAGTTCGGTCAAGTTGTAATTCCATATTACCCGTACCCTTGAATTCTTCAAAGATGACGCCGTCCATTTTCGAACCGGTATCGATCAATGCCGTAGCCAGGATAGTCAACGAACCACCATTTTCGATCTTTCTGGCAGCACCAAAGAACTTCTTAGGTTTGTGCAGAGCATTAGCTTCCACACCTCCAGATAATACTTTACCACTGGCAGGTGCCACGGTATTGTATGCTCTTGCTAGTCTTGTGATTGAATCCAAAAGGATTACCACATCATGGCCACATTCTACAAGTCTCTTTGCTTTCTCAAGTACGATACCTGCCACTTTAACATGATTCTCTGCTGGTTCGTCAAATGTGGATGCAATTACTTCGGCATTTACGTTTCTTCTCATATCAGTAACCTCTTCCGGACGTTCGTCGATCAAAAGGACAATTAGGAAACATTCAGGATGGTTAGTTGCTATAGCATTTGCGATGTCTTTCAATAAGAAGGTTTTTCCTGTCTTAGGCTGAGCTACTATCAATCCACGTTGACCCTTTCCGATCGGTGTGAATAGATCGATCATCCTATTGCCATAATCTTTACCATTTTTACTTCCACTCAAATTGAATTTTTCGATTGGGAATAAAGGCGTTAGATAGTCAAAAGGAACCCTGTCTCTGATCTGACTTGGCAATAGACCGTTGATGTTAGCAACTCTCAGAAGGGCGAAATATTTCTCACCTTCCTTCGGTGGTCGTATAGCTCCTTTAACAGTATCACCTGTCTTCAAGCCAAATAATTTGATCTGTGAAGGTGATACATAAATATCATCAGGAGATGTTAAGTAATTATAATCTGAAGATCTTAGAAATCCATATCCGTCAGACATCATTTCCAGGATACCTTCTCCTTCTATCATCCCATCAAAGTCAATGTTGAATTTTGGGGCTTCAGGTTCCGGTTTAGTTGTTTGTCTTGATTCGCGAACTTCTCTAGGCGCTTCAGCAGCAACTTCATTGTTTGCAGTCACAGCATTCTCAGTTTTAAGAGCTTTTTTGGCTTTAAAGGGCTTTTCGGCAGGAGTATTCTGGACTGTTTCGGTTGCGGGTTTTGAATTTTTCTCGATATCTGCAGGTGCAGTTTCTGTTGCTGCGGTTTTGAGATGAGTGGAGGTGAAGAATTTTTTTCTTTCAACAACTGGTTCGATCACTGCAGGTTCCTGTGGACCTTTTGCACTTTCGCCTTCTGCTTGCGCAGTTTTAGTTTCTTTCTTAGCAGGAAGAGGTTTTTTAGCTTTTGGCTTTTTGTCCGCGGCAGCTCCTTTAGTTGGTTTGCTCGTGGTGAAAAGGTTTGCTTCCTCCTCGTCTTGATTGTTGTTGGGTCTTGGAGCGGAAATCCTTTCTTTTTGATGAGGTTTGCTTTTTGAGCTTTCCTTTTCCATGGCCAGCACTTGCTCCGGCGTGATCTGAGTATTTAAAGCTTGTTGATCAAGGATCTTATAAATCAGCTCTTGTTTGCTTAATTTTTTATAACCTTTAAGATCATTTGCTTCTGCTACTTCTCTTAGCTCCGGGACCAACATACTGTCCAATTGCAAAATGTCATACATACAAATAAATGTTATTTTTTTGGAAAAATAGTTGGGCCCCTTTTTGGACAACAACTATGACTATTTATTTATTCTGGTGAATAAACTAGAGTTAAAATTAGATTAAAAGATAAAAATTTGAAATTTCAAACCAAGTGCCAATAACACAATTTAAAAGACCGATTTGGTAATGTAAAAAACTTTAATTCGGAAAATTCTTTCGTTGAAATTAGCCTTAACCCAGATTTGAATGGCTTAAGCCCTCTCGGCTTGAAATGATTTCGCAAATGTACAATATCTTTTTTTATTAAACTATATTTGCACCTTAAAAATTACAATTTTCAATAATTTAATGAATTTATTCCCATGCTTAAAGTAGAAATGCTTCGTAACCAAAGAGATAGAGTGGATGTTGGCCTTAAAAAAAGGAATTGGTCGGAAGAAAAACTAGTGATAATAGATCAGATCATAGTACTTGATGATCAGAGAAAAGAAGTACAAACTGCTCTGGAAACTGAACTTTCAGAGATGAATAATCTCTCAAAGGCTATTGGAGAATTAATGAAAAATAAAGCCATTGATGAAGCCAATAGCTTGAAAGTAAGAGTAGGCCTGCTTAAAGATTCAAGTAAGATCAAAGAAGAAATGCTCAAGTCGCTTAAGGAAGAACTTGAAGAGCATCTATATACTATCCCGAATATTCCTCATGAAAGTGTGCCATTTGGCATTGGTGCTGATGACAATATGGTATATCAGGACTTCACAGGAGTTATGCCCACATTGCCGCCCAATGCGCTCCCTCACTGGGAGATTGGTGAGAAATATAATTTGTTTGATCTGAAACTCGGTGTGAAAGTCACGGGAAGCGGGTTTGTAGTTTATCGCGGCCAGGGAGCCAAGCTGCAAAGAGCGCTAATTAATTATTTCCTGGACTTTAATACTAAAGCCGGTTATGAAGAAATACTGCCTCCTCATCTTGTAAATGAAGACAGTGCCACGGCTACAGGCCAGTTGCCCGACAAAGAAGGTCAGATGTATTATTGTGAAAAAGATGATCTTTATCTGATTCCCACATCCGAAGTCCCTGTCACTAATATTCTTAGAGACGACATTCTGCCTGATCACCTTATACCGTATTGTATGACCTCTTATACGCCCTGTTTTAGAAGAGAGGCAGGATCATACGGAGCTCATGTCAAGGGTCTAAATAGAGTCCACCAGTTCGATAAAGTGGAGATCGTCCGCGTAGAGAAACCAGAGAGATCTTATGAGGCATTGCAGGAAATGGTAGCACACGTAGCCAGATTGATGGAAAGTCTTGAACTACCTTATAGAATCCTAAGATTATGCGGCGGAGATATGGGATTTGCTTCAGCAATGACATATGATTTTGAAGTTTGGTCAGCAGGACAGGAAAGATGGTTAGAAGTTAGCTCTGTGTCGAATTTTGAGACCTTTCAGTCGAATAGATTGAAACTCAGATATAGGGATGAAGACAATAATATGCAGTTGTTACACACACTGAATGGTAGTTCTCTAGCACTGGCGCGCATAGTAGCCGCTCTACTTGAAAATAATCAAACAGAAGAAGGTATTCGGATACCGGAAGTACTTAGGAACTTTTTCGGAGCTGAATTCATTAATTGAGGAACTTGAATAAAGGGATTTGTCGTAAATCTGGATTAGAGCTTTGACCTTTTAGCGAGTTATTAATAAATTTAATTTCTAAAATATATTGTTCAATGGGTGGTGGTTATTTAGTATATATGATTCTTGGGGGTATTGGAACCGTAGTTGGAATGATTCTGAGTGCAAGGTTGAAATCAAAATTTAACCATTATAGCCAAGTCGGCCTTCATTCAAGATTATCTGGCAAAGAAGTCGCTGAAAAAATGTTGAAAGACAATGGTATCTATGATGTTCAGGTCATATCGGTAGACGGCTTCCTTTCAGACCACTACAATCCCGGCAATAAAACTGTCAACCTTAGCCCTGATGTTTTTAATGGAAGAAGTGTTGCAGCGGCTGCAGTCGCTGCACACGAATGTGGCCATGCTGTACAGCATGCTACATCTTATGCCATGCTTAAATTCAGATCAGCCATCGTTCCTGTGGTGCAATTTGCAGCCACAGCACAGCAATTTTTACTGATGCTTGCACTTGGAGTTCTGGGGGCGACAGGCAACTCAACTATATTACTCATCACCATTATTGCCTTCTTTATCACCACGGTATTTAGTATCATCACGCTCCCTGTTGAGTTCGATGCCAGCAATAGAGCGCTCGCATGGTTAGACTCTTCCGGCATCGCTTATGGTGAAGAACATGCCGGAGCCAAAGATGCACTTTGGTGGGCAGCCATGACGTATGTGGCAGCAGCACTTTCATCACTCGCTATGCTAGTATATCTCGTCTTGAGGTATGTCGGCATGAACCGAGACTAACAAAGATTATACTACGACTACTTGTAAATAATTGAAGAAATGATTAAAGTCCTTACCCTATTTTTGTTTCTTTTATTTTCACTGGATTCATACGCACAAAATACCATCCATGGAAAAACCACGGATGAAAATGGCAATAGTATTCCTGGTGTAAATGTCTACATAAAGGATGCTTATGATGGTGCTATTTCAGATTCTACTGGAAAATTTACATTTAAGACTTCCTCCGAAGGTCCGGTGACTCTCATAGGATCTTTTATTGGTTACAAGTCTGCCGAGCAGTATCTTGATATCAACAAGAATAATATTGAAATTAATCTCAAGCTAATAGAAGAGATCTCTGAACTGAATGCCGTAGTTATTACCGCAGGTTCATTTGAAGCAGGTGACAAAAAACGTGCTACTGTGCTTTCGTTACTGGATATAATTACTACTGCCGGAGCTGACGCTGATATTTCAGCAACTCTTCAGACGGTGCCTGGTGTGCAGAAAGTCGGCGAGCAAGAAGGCTTATTCGTTAGAGGTGGTTCTGCCGAAGAAGCCAAAATTATTATCGATGGGGCAGTGGTCAATAATTTCTTTTATTCCAGTATTCCGGGCATTGCTTCACGAGGCAGATTTTCGCCTTTTTTATTTAGCGGAACCTCTTTTACGAGCGGTGGATATAGCGCATTATATGGACAAGCACTTAGTGCTGTACTTAATCTGGAAAGTGTTGATCTGCCTGCAAGAAGTGAGTTTCAACTTGGAGTGTCACCAATTTTTCTTTCAGCCGGCTTTCAAAAAGTCAATTCGGAGAAGACTCAAAGTTTTGGAGCAAGCTATTCTTATGCCAATCTTGGACTGTACATGGCTGTTATTCCTCAACGTTTTGACATATCTCAGGCACCTATCGGTCATGACGGGGATATGAATTATAGGTTTAAAACAAAAAAGAACGGTATTTTCAAAGCATACGCCACATATAGTTTTGGCAAGCAGGGTATTCGGCAGGAGTCACTTGATTCTATTGGTCTAAAAAATGGTTATCGTGTCGACAATGCCAATGTTTACTTCAATACAAGTTTTAAACAGTCCCTAGGAAAGCATTGGAAATACTTCGGTGTAGCGAGTTATAGTTATAATAAGGACAACATAGATGCTAAATTACTAAATGATCAAAATCAGCAATTGATGAATATCGGCATTGAATCCTTGGACAATGTCAATTTTTCATCTATTGCTACCCAACAAATGTGGCAGTTGAGGTCGCTCCTTGAAAGGAAGTTTGATGGTTTGAATGCTTTGAGATTTGGTGCAGAAGCATGGTATAATAAAGATCATGCGGATATCAATTCAGCATTTTTCAATGGTGAAACTGATATTGAGGATACTTATGGAGCCGCATTTGTTGAGTCAGATATTTATCTTTCAAAAAATCTGGCCTTTCGTCCCGGCATAAGAATTGAATATAGTAAATTGATTTCAAGGGCCAATATTGCCCCAAGAATGAGTCTTTCCTATAAGATTGCTCCACAGATGCAACTAACAGCGGATTACGGTATCTTTTACCAAACACCTGAAAGAAAATACTTGTTATTTGACAATGATTTTGACTTCCAACGAGCTGATCACTACATCCTTACTTATCAATGGCTGACAAAAGATTATACATTTAGGATTCAGGCTTATGATAAAGAATATGTTAGCCTTGTCAAGACAGATGATAATGCTATAAGCATAGCTAATACCAACGGCACAGGTTATGCGCGTGGACTTGAGTTTTTCTGGAGAGACAAAAAAACTTTCAAGGGATTTAATTACTGGTTGAGTTATTCTTACATCGACACAAAAAGAGATTATTTAAATTATCCTATTTCGGCCACACCCACTTTTGCAGCAAGACATTCCGGAAGTATAGTGCTAAAGAAATTCTGGATGAGTAAATTTATCGGCATCAATTGGAGTTATACAGTGACGTCAGGTAGACCATATTTTAACCCAAATTTACCTGCTGAGGATTTCTTAAGTGAAAAAACAAGGGTTTATCAAAGCCATAATGTAAGTGTAAATTGGCTGACTAACATTTTCAAGAGTAATGCGGTAGTGGTATTTAGTCTCAATAATGTATTTAATCAAAAGCAAATATTTGGGTATAATTATAGCTCAAGATTGTTGGATGAAAACAATCTTTATGTAAGAAAAGCCGTTCAACCTCCTACTGCACAAAGCGTTTTCTTAGGAGTATTTATGAGTTGGGGTGTAGACAGGACATTGGATAATATCAATAATAATTTATAGACTTTTTCACAAAATCATTTTATCAATAAATTTTAACAAATGAAAAATTTACTTCTATTATGTGTTCTATTACTTTCGACAGGTTTGTTTGCACAATCCGGTTATGAGAAAGCAATGGCTGCGGGACTTCAGCAAATTAAAGATGCTAAGACATCAAATGAAATGAGTTCGGCTTCAGCATATTTTGAAAGAATTGCAAATTCCGAAAAAACAAATTGGTTACCTTATTACTACGCTGCGCTCACAAATAACCTTGCGGGATGGATGGATGAAACAGCAGATAAAGATAAAGTTTCTGCCAAAACAAATGAATTGATTGCTCAGGCTGATGCACTTAGTAAGGATAATTCTGAGATATATTGCTTAAAGCAAATGTCCGCTGTGATGGCTATGTCAGTCGATCCCATGGCCAGATGGCAGACTTATGGTATGGAGGCCAGTAGTGCACTTGATAAAGCTAAGAAGCTGGATCCGACCAATCCAAGGCCGTATATGCTGGAAGCACAAACTACATTTTATACTCCGGAGCAATTTGGGGGTGGCAAAGCTGTTGCAAAACCTATATTTGAAAAATCAGTAAGAATGTTTGAAGCATTTAAGCCTGCAAGTGACCTCAGCCCAACATGGGGGCTTGATCAGGCTCAGGAAGGTTTGGCCAATTGTCAATAGATAATTTAAAGGGCTGAATTTTCGGCCCTTTTTTCTTTTGTGTAAAAATCCAAACCGTATTTATGTTAGAAAACTACTGGTAGTTTTTCTGTATATTTAGTATTCATGGGATTTTTAACACTATTTTGCTTCACAAATAATTAAAAATGAGTAGTTTTGCTACTCATTTTTGATATGATAGAAACATTAATATCCTCAAAGACTAGAGTCAAGTTACTTTTCAAGTTCTTCTTGAACAAGGGAGCGACAGCGTATCTTCGTAGTCTGGAGAGCGAGATGGGTGAGTCCACCAATGCCATAAGACTGGAATTAAACAAGTTTGAAAAGGCCGGATTAATCAATTCTATCCCCAATGGGAATAAAAAGATCTTCTCTGCAAATACGTCCCATCCACTTTTCCGCGAGATTCACAATATCCTTTTAAAGCATATCGGCATCGATCAGATCATCAATGATGTGATAGAAAGATTAGGCAATGTTGATCATGTGTATCTTACAGGAGCCTTTGCTACAGGTGTTGATTCGCCTATAGTTGACCTTATTATACTTGGGGATATCGACAGAGAGTATCTTTCTACATTGGTATCAAAAGCGGAAGTGGTGATTAAACGTAAGATCCGCTATGTAATTTTCAGTAATTCAGAATATGGACAATATGCATTGACAGTAAAAGGTCAGGAGCCATTGTTGCTATGGTCATCAAAAATATAATCGATGCAGGATATAAGTGAAAATGCTTGGTATGCTATTAAGGTGAAGTACAAAAGTGAAAAAATTGTACTCCAACAACTTGATAAAAAAGGAGTGATTTCGTATGCTCCAATGCGCAATTATACAAAGCGCTACCAAAGGAAAATAGTGCATCACACAGTTCCAATATTACCATGTTACTTATTTGTACAGATACCAGCTCAGGATTATATCAAAGTTCTTGAAACGGAATATGTGTACAATTTTGTCAAAACCGGTCCTCAATTGCGACCGGTTCAGGATAGAGAG
>Ga0075154_10001418_pt1 | contig 17225 bp, 12 predicted proteins | sample JI71714BDNA_FD_70965 | JGI IMG/M metagenome (GOLD analysis project Ga0075154, IMG submission 70965) | Wastewater effluent complex algal communities from Wisconsin, to seasonally profile nutrient transformation and Carbon sequestration -... | ecosystem: Engineered > WWTP > Effluent > Algae...
CGAAAGAATTGCAACTTATTGAGACTATGGCTATTGCCGAGTCGAGTGAGATGCGTAAAACAAAAAACAACGGTGAAGAAGTGAACATCCCGAATTTCCGTCCGGGAGATACTGTCAACGTTGCCGTACGCGTTATCGAAGGCGATAAAGAGCGTATTCAGAACTACCAAGGTATCGTCATTGCTCGTCGTGGTATTGGCACGGGCGCAACATTCCGCGTTCGCAAAATTTCCAACGGTGTGGGTGTAGAACGTATTTTCCCGCTCTACTCTCCAATTATCCAAGGTGTAACGCTTGTAAGCGAAGGCTCTGTCCGCCGCTCGAAGCTCTACTACCTGCGCGGTATGACCGAGCGCCAGATGCGTACAAAAACCCGCAAAAAAGTTACTCTCGTCGCGGCGGCGAACAAAGCATAATTAGTTTGTGCTTCTCTTTTTCGGGTTAGAAAAAATCTTCAAAAGCAGATACAGCAATGTCTCTGCTTTTTTTTATTTTTGTGCTATCTTGCAGCGATTGACAACAGATCCGCATTGGAATAATCAGCACCAATCAACCATCCTTATTTTTTGCCAATGATTCGTTTTCAGCACAGCGAATACCTTTACGCACTCGCGGTCATCCCGCTTTTGGTGGCGCTCTTCTGGTGGAGTCGCCGCCAACGCTTGCGTTCATTGGCAGCCTTCGGCGAGACGGCAATTATCCGTCGCCTTTTTCCTGATGTATCTGATTCTAAGCCTACATGGAAATTTACGATATTCCTTGTAGCCTACTCATTTCTCGTGCTTGGCTTGTCTAATCCGCAAATCGGAACAAAACTTGAAGAAGTCAAACGCGAAGGTGTAAATATCATTATTGCACTCGACGTTTCTAATAGTATGCGTGCAGAAGATCTCAAACCCAATCGTTTAGAACGAGCAAAACAGGCGATTGCGCGTATGCTCGACAAGCTCAGTAACGACCGCATTGGACTTATCGTCTTTGCAGGAGAAGCGTATTTGCAATTACCTCTTACGAATGATTACGGGGCGGTCAAGATGTTTCTTTCTGCAATTGAACCCAGCATGATTCCTACGCAGGGCACAAACATTGGTGCGGCTGTACAACTCGCCGTAAAATCCTTTAATGCAGAGGAAAAGCGCTATAAAACTCTTATCATCATTACCGATGGTGAAAATCACGAGGAAGATGCGCTCAAGGCGATTAAGGACACGCGCGAGGAAGGTGTACTTGTGCATACTATCGGCATGGGTTCGCCAGAAGGTTCGCCCATCCCCACATATGCGATGGGCTTTCAAACGGGCTTCCGCAAAGACCGCTCCGGCAATGTTATTCTTACAAAACTCAACGAAAAAAGCCTCCAAGAGTTTGCTGCTGCTGGTGGCGGGGTGTATATTCGCGCAACGAATACCGAGATGGGACTAAATATCGTACTTGAAGAAATTGGTAAAATGGAGAAGAAAGAATTTGGAACAAAAGTCTTTACAAACTTTGAAGACCGCTTCCAGTATGCTCTAGGATTAGCACTACTACTCTTGGTCTGGGAATTACTCATATCAGACCGCCGGAATGCTTGGTGGCGTAATGTCAATCTTTTTGGACATATTTCTGCTACCAAGGCTTCCCCCACGATTGAAACCGCACCCACTCCATCGAAAGAAACTGTATGAAATCATGTTCTTCTCTTGCCAATCGGGTGTCATCGCCGGTTTGGTGTTCCTTTGCCCTCGCATCGGTACTCACGTTGTTTGATTATCATTGTATTCTTGCTCAGTCATCATCGTCTTGGACGAGTGTTTTCGATACGCCGCGCTCGCTTGCTCGCAATGGCAATGAAGCATACACCAACAAACGCTTCAAAGAAGCCGAGGAGCAGTATCGCTTATCACTTGACAAAGACAGAAACCTTACGGCGGGCAGTTTCAATCTCGGCGCTGCACTTTACAAACAAGGGAGATATGATGATGCCGCAAGTCAATTCCGCGCTCTTGCTGAAAATGGTAATTCTGCAAAAGATGTCCGCGCACAGGCTTATCATAATCTCGGCAACTCACTCCTAAAATCACAAAAACTCCCCGATTGTGTAGATGCTTACAAAAATGCTTTGCGTATCAACCCGGCGGATGACGACACGCGGCATAACCTTGCATATGCGAAGCAACTTTTGGCTGAACAGCAAAAAAAGGAACAGCAAAAGCAACAGCAAAATAACCAGAACCAAGACGAGCAAAAACAACAAGACCAACAGCAGCAAAATCAAGATAAGAATCAAGATAAAAATCAGCAGAACCAACAGCCTAATCAACCGCCTCAAAACAACCAGCCGCCTCAGCAAGGACAGTCCCAACCAAAACTCTCCAAAGCAGATGCCGAGCGCATTCTGGAAGCACTCAATAATGAAGAGCGCAATGTCCAGAAAAAACTCATTAAGCGCAAAGCAAGTGGTGTGGTAATTGAGAAAGATTGGTAACACTCTTCCTCCTAATTGAGATACAATGCGAATACTTCCTCTTTTTTTAACTCTTGTTCTTAGCTCATATACGCTTGTGGCACAGGAACTTACCGCTACAGTCACACCGAACCCGGTGAGCGTAGGCGACCGCTTCCAAGTAAGTTTCACCAGTAGTGCGGCTATGGCAGGATTTCGTGCACCCGACTTTGAAGGGCTTACGCTGATTGGTGGTCCGATGCAGTCGCAAAGCGTCCGCATTGTCAATGGCGCTATGGCTCAAAGCATTTCGTATTCTTATATTTTGCAAGCACGCTCGGAAGGAAAATTTACTATTTCCGCAGCGTCGGCAGATATTGGCGGAAAACGCGTCCAGTCAAATCCTGTTGTGGTACAGGTCGTAAAACAAAGCGAGCAAAAAGCAGCGCAGCAAGCCGAAGAGCAGGCAGCAGAATCGGAAATTACCAAACAGCTTCAAAAGGGTATTTTTCTCAAGGCTTCGGCGAATAAAAACAATGTGATGCGCGGTGAACAAGTGATTGCTACGTATAAGCTCTATACGCGCATCACACTTACTAACTATACCCCTCGAAAAATGCCTGCATTGACAGGCTTTTGGAATCAAGACATTGAAAGCCCGCAGCAATTACTTTTTAATGATGAAGTCATCAACGGGCAAGTTTTCCGTGTTGCTGCGGTCAAAAAAGTTGCTCTTTTCCCGCAGCAAAGTGGCATTCTCGAACTTGACCCTATGGAAGCGGAGGTTGTCGCGCGGGTCAATGTTGGGGGTAATAAACGTAACCACTCCCGCGACCCATTTGATGCTTTTTTTCATGGCGGAGACCCGTTTGGAGACCCCTTCGGGCAAGCCCAAGACGTACGCGTCCCGCTTCGTAGTCCGGTTGTAAAAATAACCGTTCGACCACTCCCGCAAACAAATGTTCCGGCAGAGTTTAATGGTGCTGTCGGCACATTTTCGCTCGAGACAACACTAACACCACGAAGTACAAAAACGAATGAGCCGGTTAAACTTACGGTGCGCTTGAGCGGCAAAGGCAATTTGAAATTGATCGACCCTATCAAACTTCAACTACCGCCGGATATTGAGACCTACGACCCCACCACAAAGGACAACATTGACATGAATGAATCTGGGGCAAATGGAACGAAAACCTTCGAGTATCTTTTGATTCCACGATTTGCAGGGGAGTTCAAGATTCCATCGGTCGCTTTTGCTTACTACGACCTTGATAAGAAGCGCTACGTCACCCTCCAGTCCGAAGAATTCACCCTTCTGGTCGAAAAAGGGAAGGAAGAAAGTGCCGTTGTAGGTGGGAAATATAGTGGTAAAGATGCCGTAACGGCACTCAATAGTGATATTCGCTTTATCAAGTTCGGAAACAATGAGCGCTTGCCCCGTCGAGGCGAGGGCTTTTATGGTAGTGTGGGCTTTTTTATTTCGCTGCTGCTGCCATTTTTTCTTTTTATTGGATTCATTGTCTATCGCAGGCGTGATGAGCAACTTCGTGGAAATATTGCTCTTATGAAAAACCGAACTGCCACGCGCGTTGCCACAAAACGCCTCAAAGAAGCAAAAGCATTTTTGAACGGGAATGATTCTGCGAAATTCCACGATGCTGTGTCCAAAGCACTTTGGGGATATATGAGCGATAAACTCACAATTCCGCAAGCATCCCTCTCTCGCGAAACAGTACAAGCAGCATTACAAGAGCGTGGTGTCAAAGCAGAGGTTTGCAGCCAATTTACCCAAACCTTAGATTCTTGTGAATTTGCCCGCTTCGCACCTACCCAAGCGCAAGGTGCAATGCAGCATCTCTATGACGAAGCGATGACAATTATTTCAACACTGGAAGACCAACTTAAACGATAAACTCAGCATTTCATCTTTTTTTTGGAGTATCCCCTAATGGCAAAACAGCCACACGTTTCATCCAAGCGGCATACGCCGCCAGGTAAATCCGCATCGAAGGCTTTCATCCCTGAACAGTATCATAGTGCTTTGTACTGCCTTGCTTTGGGCGTAGCAGTACTCATATTTTTACGTGGGACTCTTTTTGGAAACGGTATTTTCTTTGCTTCCGACAATATTGCCTCCGGCAGCTTTGTTCCATATTTGGACGCTGCCAAGAAAAGCGGTGATTTTCCACTCTGGATACCCAATATTTTTTCGGGTATGCCAAGTTACGCAGCGCTTCTAACCACCGGAGACCGTTGGTGGGATTTTATTATGGTTGCATTTCATGCTGTGACCAATGGATTTGGAATCCTCTTCAAAAGCGATGCAGCTCGCGTTGGTTCGTATTATACTCTCTACGGAATCGGAGTATTTTTACTGATGCGAAGCAAGCAGCAAAGTCGCTTTGTAGCTTTTTTCACGGCATTTGCAGCGATATTCTCAACCTTCATTATCGTGTGGGTGATGATTGGGCATAATACTAAACCCATAGCACTGATGACCTTTCCGTATATTCTGCTTTGCCTTGAAAAGCTGCGTGAACGTCTTAGCATACTTTATGCCGCTCTACTTTTTGTCATTACTCATATTTTGGTTGAGTCCACGCACGTACAGATGGTGTTTTACGGTGTATGCTGTTTTGGGTTATACATTGTATTCGAGCTTATTAGTCGGCTTATCAAAAAAGAAGCAATAACGGGTGTTCTCCGCGCTGCAGGAATCCTTGCCATTGCAGGTGGCTTATCCTTTGCTATGGCATCCGACCGCTATTTATCAGTGATGGAATATACTCAATACTCAACACGCGGAACAGCACCTATCGAAAAAGCACTTGGTCAGAAACAAGATGTGGCAGGCGGATTTGATTATGAATATGCTACCAACTGGTCGTTCAGCCCACAAGAAATGATGACCTTCGTTGTTCCCAATTACTTTGGTTTCGGCAAAATGAAGGTCGGTGAAGAAATGCAAAGTACCTATTGGGGGCAGATGCCTTTTACTGATGCCGCAAATTATATGGGCATTGGCGTATTGGCATTAGCAATTTTTGGGGCGTGGCATTGGCGGCGCGATACGTTTGTACAATTTCTCATTGCCACAGCACTTTTTGCACTTTTGCTCTCTTTTGGCAAAAATTTACCTCTTCTGTACAACATCTTTTTCAACCTTGTTCCGAATTTCAACAAATTCCGTGCACCACAAATGGCGCTTGCACTCACACAGTTTGCAGTGCCCGTCCTTGCGGGTTATGGTATTTCAGGCTTACTTTCTCAGCGCCACAGCACAGACCGTGATCGTCATAAAGTCGTTGAACGTAAGTGGTTATTTCTCGGCGTTGGTGGAGCGGCATTGTTTTTACTGGCAGGGGCAATTTTTAATGTACTTGGCAAAGAGCAATATGTCAAAGCTGTCGGTGCTGCAACGACAGAGCAATATCAGAGCGTACTCGCACAAGTTCGCGATAATCCCCAGCAGCTTGCCGCCTACCAAGAACGAATCGCACAAATTGCTAACGAGCGTGGTCAGCAGATATATTCGCTCATGATTGACGACTGGTATATCACGGCTTTCTTGGGATTAGCTTTTATGCTCACCGCATGGCTGTTGGTACGCGGAACACTTCCCGAATGGCTTGGATTGACTCTTCTGGCGTTCTTTTTAGTTATTGACCTTTGGCGTGTTAGCTCGCGCCCAATGGAAATTTCTAAGCAAAATTATGAGCAAACGGTTTTTCGCAAGACCGATGCCATTAGTTTTATTCAAAATGACAAATCGCTCTTCCGCGTAGCAGACTTCAATCAATCGCCAAATGTGATGGCGTATTTTGGATTGCAACATATTCACGGCTATCACTCAGCAAAACTCCGCGTGTATCAGGATTTGCTTGATGTCGCCGGAAATGGCGGTGGCTCAGTAATTGCGAATCCTTTCCTGTGGAATTTGATGAACGTAAAATACCTGCTTTCTGAGCGCTCGCTGATGGAAGGAATGCAACCAGTATTCAAATCTCAGGAGACACAGATGTTGGTCTATGAGAACCCCTCTGTGCTTCCAAGAGCATTCCTGGTCAACCGTGCCGAGACAGCACCACAGATGGATATTTTGCAGCATCTCAAAAAAGGTGACTTTGCACCGCTCGACCTGGCGTATCTTGAAAAATCGCTTCCGCAGCCCATTGATACAATTCTAGGTGATATGATGGAACACATCAACCGAGTTAAATATACCGCGTACAGCAATGAAACCATAAAACTGGAAGTAGATGCCAGTGGGAACAACCTGCTGTTCATTAGCGATGTTTACTATCCGGCAGGGTGGAAAGCGTATATTGACGGTAAAGAAACGGAAATTTTTAAGACAAACTATGCTTTCCGTAGCGTAATTGTACCGAAAGGGAAGCACAACGTTGAAATGCGATTCACATCCGAGCGCTTTGGTTTAGGAAAAAATCTCAGCCTTGCGAGCAATGTCGTGGTGCTTGCTTTGTTGGGAATTGGCATTTGGCAATGGCGAAACACGAAAAGTCAGTAAAGCGTATAACTTCGCCTGCAATTACAGGCGAGACCAAATAGAAAAAGAGGCGCAAGAAATCTTGTGTCTCTTTTTCTATTTGGTTCCTATAAGAAACTTTTTCTTTCTCGATAATAATATCCGTATATTTGTAGTCTTTTCTGTACAGAATCGCAGTCTATACATTTTCATTTCAAGCGCGGGCGTGGCGAAATTGGCAGACGCGCCAGACTTAGGATCTGGTGGGGTAACCCGTAGGAGTTCAAGTCTCCTCGCCCGCACAAACCTCTTGCCTTACTTAATTTGCTTTTGAGCAAGGCACCCGTAGCATCACTGCACGACAATTCATATCTGTTTTACGTCTCACACACTACCACTTTGGAAACGCAAATTCTTACCCTAGACGGCTGCAAACGCGAAGTAAAAATCACACTCGCTGCCTCCGAACTCGAACCCCATTATGAAAAAGCCTACCGTGAAGCTCAGCCCGAAATTCAGATGCAAGGCTTCCGCAAGGGTAAAGTACCAATTCATTTGATAAAGAAAAATTTCGGTAAGTCAATTGAAGCTAATGCTGCCGAAGATATTGCGAACGAAGTATTTCAGGAAATTTTGCAGGAACAAGACCTCCGCCCTGTCGGACAACCAACACTTCGTGATATTCAGCGCAACTCCGACGGCAGTATCGTTTTTTCCATTGCATATGAAGTTCTCCCTGAGTTTGAATTACAGAGCTATCGCAATATCGAAATTGAGAAACTGGTGTATCCCGTTACCGAAGAAGATATTGAGCGTGAATTGGAGCGTTTGACATTGGAGCGGGCATCGCTTGATGATGCGGAACAAATTACAGACGAAATGCACTTTGTGACGGTACGCTTGAATCCCATTGATTCAGCGACAGGAATGACCCTTATCGGTGGAAAATCTGAGGAGATTCGTGTATTCTTAAAGAATGAACCAGCCGGCTCTGAACTCAAGACCTCATTGCTCAACCTTAAAGTGGGCGATACATTCCGCTATGCAGTACCAAGCACACAAGAAGGTCAGCCAGCCATCCCGATGCAAGCCTCGGTACAAGAAATCAAACGTGTCGTACCGGCAGAACTGACCAATGCTTTTGTAGAAGAGCTTACAAGCGGACAAATTACTTCGACGGAAGAACTGCGTCAAGACTTTGAGAAGCAGATTACTAGTGCTCGTGAGCGATCTATCAACGAAGCAATGGACAATCAACTCGTCCAAAAAATCCTAGAAGCACACGATTTTGAGCCACCGCAAACGCTCATCAGCCAAGTAGTTGCCTCCATGCTACAAGAAGATGTAGAGCGCCTTCCGGACAAAAAGCTCCCGAAAAACTTTGACGTACGGCGCTATGCAGAATCGCGCACACCGATTGCTCGGAATACAGCGAAATGGATGATTATTCGTGAGCGCATCATTGAAGCAGAAAATCTTGAAATTACAGACGACGATATCAATAAGCACGTAGAAGAACTCGCCGCCAGCCTTAATATGGGTGAAGCAAATTTTGAGTATTTGCGCTCCGCAATAGCTGGTGATGAGAATCTGCAATCACGCCTCATGCACGAAAAAGTGATGGACACCCTGCGTAGCTATTCGGTTATTACGGAAAAAGAATTTGACCCAAATGCACCCGAAAATGCTCAGCTTGCCGATGAAATAGTATAATGTTGTCAAAACAAAAGATTTTGACCTTTACAAAGCAATAAAATATCTTGCTCTGCGACAATAAAAGAAAAAGTCTCTTGTGTGTTGCGACACAGATTTGTATGTTCGTAATACACAAGAGTACATTTTCTCATATTTCAAGGAAACGACCATGATTTCGAGTATGTATGACCAATCGCACAACAGCCCGTTACAAAATCAACTTGTACCGATAGTTGTCGAACAAACCAGTCGCGGCGAGCGCTCCTACGATATTTTTTCGCGCTTGATGAAGGACAGAATCATTCTGCTCAACACGCCGATTGATGACACGATTTCCGGTTTAATCGTGGCGCAGTTGCTTTTCTTAGCAAGTGAAGACCCTTCCAAAGACATTAGCCTTTACATCAATTCTCCGGGCGGAAGCGTTACTGCCGGCTTGGCGATTTACGACACGATGCAGTTTATTCGCCCCGACGTTTCCACAATTTGTGTTGGTATGGCTGCATCAATGGCACAAGTTCTCTTGTGTGCTGGGGCAAAGGGCAAGCGATATGCGCTTCCGCATTCACGTATTATGATGCACCAACCGAGCGGTGGCTCGCAAGGAACTCTCTCGGACATCGAAATCTATACAAAAGAAATGGTGCGTATGCGCGATCAGCTCTATGCTATCATAGGACTTCATGCTGGTAAAACCATGGAACAAATCAAGGCAGATGCAGACCGTGATAAGTGGATGAGTTCACAAGAAGCTCTTGATTACGGTATGATTGATAAAGTTATGGAACGCAGCGCCGATTCGCCCAGCACTTCAGTTGCTGCTGTGTAACATGACACATAGCGTAACGATAACAGATTAAGCGCTTATTTCTAGTAGTATAGTGAAAGAAATAGAGTAACCCGCGAAGCTCAATAGAAGCGGCTTCGCGGGTTTTGTTCTTTTGCAAGCCTCTCTTTGACTTTTCAACATTTTCAATGTTTCCCGTGAAACGTTTTTGTGGAAAACGCGTGGAAACACAGACAACACATTCTATCAAAAAACCCTTATTATGGCGAAGAACCACTACCTTCAACACGAAGAAATTCATTGCTCATTTTGCGGGCGTGCATCCGCCGAAGTTACCAGCATGATTGCTGGTGCCGGCGTGTACATTTGTGATATTTGTATTCAGAATTCAGTCGAGATTCTGCGCAAAAATGCAAATCCTTATACCCAAAAGCAGCGTGCTACTTTTCAAGACTTCAAACTTCTGAAGCCTTCCGAACTCAAGCGAGCACTGGACCAATATGTGGTTGGGCAAGACGAAGCAAAAGAAGCAATGTCCGTAGCGGTCTATAATCACTACAAGAGAATTCAATCTGAATCACTTGTCGGGCATTTAGAAGAAGTTGAAATTGAGAAAAGTAATATACTCATGCTCGGACCGACCGGCACAGGCAAAACACTTCTTGCGCAAACATTAGCGCGAATTCTGGATGTGCCGATTACAATTGCCGATGCAACTACGCTTACTGAAGCCGGCTATGTGGGCGACGACGTAGAAAGTGTGCTTTCCCACTTACTCCAAAATTCGGATTTTGACGCGGAGAAAGCAGAGCGGGGTATTGTCTATATTGATGAAATTGATAAAATCTGCCGTAAGAGTGATTCGCCCAATATCACGCGGGACGTTTCCGGTGAAGGCGTGCAGCAAGGACTGCTGAAAATGCTCGAAGGCACTGTTGCAGGCGTGCCGCCTCGTGGAGGACGAAAACACCCAGAGCAACCGCTTGTGAACATTAATACCAAAAATATTCTCTTTATTTGTGGCGGTGCTTTCGACGGACTGGAGCGTATTATCGCACGAAGAATGCGCACATCGACTCTTGGCTTTGCAGCAGAGCAGGGTGAACACGTCGAAGCAAATGTGGCACTCTTTCCGCACGTTGAACCGGAAGACCTCCTCAGTTATGGATTCATTCCTGAGTTTATAGGACGTTTACCTATCATTACCGCATTGCAACCACTTTCTAATGAAGCAATGCTTGATATTCTCCTTTCACCCAAAAATGCTCTGGTAAAACAATATCAAAAACTGTTTCTCATGGAAGGTATTGAACTTGAATTCCGTGCCGATGCACTTCAAGTTGTTGTTGACAACGCGCAAAAGCGGAAGTCCGGTGCTCGTGGCTTGCGCAGTATCATGGAAGAAGCAATGCTACCGGTCATGTATAAAATTCCGGATATGAAACACGTACGAAAGTGCATCATCACTCGCGGTGTTATTGAACACAAGGCAGAGCCGGAGTATCTATTAACGCTTGATGAGCCTATTCGTAAAGTAGCATCGTAAGCATTTCAGCATTTCCTAAAAACCTTTCAAGAATTCTTGAAAGGTTTTTTGTATCTATCAAGTCGAGTCTATAATTTTATGAAATCTCAAGCACCATCTACCCTTGTTCTCAGCGCTCCAAGTGGGCGCTGGAGGGCGAAGGACGAAACAGCATCTCAAGCCGCTACTATGAATGGCGTAGAAGCATGGGTCTATGCACTTGGCGGTGATTATCTTGGCTACAAACAAGCAACAGCACAGGATATTGCTCGGTACAGTATTGTTATCGCCAATACGAATCTCTCGTTTCTACCTGATTTTATACGTCTCGCAGAATCGCGCCCGGAGCATACTCGCTGGGTGATGCTCATTGAGGGCGGGGCGAACGACTACATTTTACTGAATCCTCATGTTCAGCGTGCAATTGCTGTTTCAGATATCGTTAATTGCATCAATCGTTATTCGCTGCCTCTTTTTCAAGAACTGGCAAGGCTGGCAGGCTCATCTGCTCAAGTGGAATATATCGGAATTCCTTATCCTGTGGACGGAATACGGAAGTATCGAATACCAGTAGAAACGCGCCTGCAAACACAGCGCAAGAATCTTATGCTTTGCCCCTTTTTGTTGACCAGAAGCAATGACTACGCAGTCGCCCATACCTTGAAGCAAGGGCATTCCAATGTTTCATACTACGGCTACGAACAACGATTGTCCCGAAAATGGGGTAATTTGCATTCGTTTTGGGAGAATCGCTCTCTGAATCCTCTTGCCAGAGTCGAAAAAGCAGCGAAGCTCTATGCTGACCCACATCTGGAAATTCGGACGGCATCAGACTTAGGCGGTTTCTTTTCACAAAATGCCGATGCGTTTTTCTGGCTTAACCTTGATCCACGATTTACGTGGGCGCGTTATGTTCTCGATGCAGCAGCGCTTGGCATACCAATTATCACAACAGCTTCTACCGGGCATGGGGAAGTACTTTTCCCTCAGACGACACTTGCCAATGAATACCAACTCGGAGATGCAATCGAACTAGGACGGCGCTTGCTTGATGATGCATCGTTCTATCGCTCGATGGCAGAATACTCGGAGGAGCGCATTGAGTCATTTTCATCCGAACAGTGTGTTGCCCGCTTACTGTCTGCTCTCTACGGTACTCGGTCGTAAAGTCCTTTTTGCTCTGATATTTTGAATTGCCTCCGAATAATTTTCTATCACGCCTGCTCAATTATCAATAAAAGTGAAGACATTTTTTCGCCTCCTCCATTTTGTTCAGCCCTATCGGTGGCTTGTTATTTGGGCACTTTTTTTTGGAGCAGCTTTTTCTGCTCTTTCGGCACTCTCTATTGCCATTGTGCAGCCTATTTTTCAATTGCTGTTTGATAATGTTTCATTACCTGTAAGCTCTGCAGATTCGGGTGTTCTTTCTCGTGTCAAAGATAGTTTTTACTCTTCCATTATACATTTTATCGGCATCGGCGAAACAAAATCTTCTGCTTTGATTCGACTTGGAGTTTTAATTATCTTCATTTTTATTCTCAAAAACATCTCAAAATATTGCTGCAATATTCTAACAACTTTACTTAATGAAAACCTCATTCGCTCTATTCGTGAGCGCTTGTTTACAAAGATGTTGCATTTTTCAATGGATTTTTTTACAGCCCAAAAGGGCGGGCATCTTGTTTCAATTATCACCAATGATGTAGCTGCCGTGCAAGGGAGCGTAACGGCTGCAACGCTTGCCCTTGCCCGTGAGCCTCTACAAATAGTGCTTTTCTTGCTCATGCTTTTATCGTTATCTCCATTCCTAACTCTTGTTGCTTTCGGAACAAGTATTTGTGCTTTATTGCTCATTCGCATTGCTACCAAAACGCTCCGCCGTTATGCAGAACGGATGCAAACGGTCATGTCAAATTTCACATCTGTTTTACAAGAAACACTCGGCGGCATTAGAATTGTTAAAGCGTTCAGCATGGAAGAACGTGTTATTAATCTTTTTACGATGCAAACAAGAGGGTATGTGCGAGCAGCATCCAAGTACCAAAGAGTATATGATATTGTTCCGGCAACGAGCGAGATATTTGCCATCATTGCTTTATCTGTGGTACTGTATGTAGGCGGGCAGCAGGTTTTTTCAGGAGAAATGCGGAGCCACGAACTCATTACATTTCTCTTTGCGCTCTTTAGCATTATGTCGCCAATTACGAATGTTGTCAGCCTTCCGGCTCAAGTCCAGCGTGGGCTGGTGGCAGCAGAAACGGTATTTGGAATCCTAGACCGCGAGCCTACAGTAGAAAATGGGACACAAAATGCACCAAACTTTGAACAAGAAATTCGGGTTGACAATGTCCAATTTGCGTACCAAAAGGGAAGAGCTGTTCTCAGCGATATCTCTTTTAGTATTACCAAAGGTCGCAAAATTGCGCTGGTAGGCGGAAGTGGAAGTGGGAAATCGACCATGTGCGACCTTCTTATCAGACTTTATGATCCTTCAGAAGGGCACATTTTTCTTGATGGGACTGATATCCGGCAGTTTACATTTGCTTCGTATCGTCGTTTCTTTGGCGTTGTCTCGCAAGAATCATTACTCTTCAACGACACCATCGCTAATAATATCCGATTTGGCTCAATGGGAGTAATTACAGACAGCCAAGTACAGGAAGCAGCTCGTATCGCTAATGCTGCCGAGTTCATTGAAAAACTGCCCGATGGCTATAACACATTCATCGGCGACAGGGGCGTACTACTTTCCGGCGGGCAAAAACAGAGACTAGCCATTGCAAGAGCATTAGTTGGGAATCCGGCTATTCTTGTTTTTGACGAAGCCACATCAGCGCTTGATTCAGAATCGGAGCGCTTCGTGCAAGAGGCAATCAACAACGTCTTGGAAGACCGCACGGCTATTATCATTGCACACCGACTCTCTACTATTGTCAGCGCAGATGAAATCTTAGTCTTCAACGAGGGGCGTATTATCGAACGAGGAAATCACACTGAACTTCTTGCTAAAAAAGGTATGTATTCTCGCCTCTATGATATTCAGTTTGGGACTCCGTAAAACACAATAATGAGGCATCACTAACCACCTCAATGAGGTATCCAAAATCAAGTGGAGATTTCCTTTCATTCTACACGAAGAATTTTCTCTATGAAACCGCCGATCTGCCACCGAGTGCTTTATTGTGCTCTTTGCCAATAGCAATGACTTGTCTTTTCAATCTCAAGTCGTAACCTCACAGTTCGGCGACTTCTGCGACCACTCAGGAATAAAAGCATCGCTTTCGAGTAGGTTATCATATCTGCCTTGGATAAAAAATACAACACGAAACCCGAAGATGGTCGTGGTCATAAAGAGGTTCATTTTGCCGCTTTGAAACAATAAAGATTCAAACGACTACGGACGTACACATACTGCCCATCGCCTGTTACCGCGTCTTCAAAGGAAGAATTTGTATTGGAGGATTCGTAATCAGGGGAACGAAACTTCCAAATGTGTTTACCAGTTTGCGCGTCAAGCGCGTGGAGCTTACCGTCGCCAAGACCAACGATATAGATAACACCATTCATGTAGAGCATATCGCCGGAAGCACTCGAGGTTTGTTCTTGCCAAATAATATCCCCTGTATCGGGATTCAAGGCGTACATGATACCTTCATCATCACTATTGCCGAAGATTTTGTTATCAGCAGCGATAATAGAAGAAAAATAGAAACTACCAAGAAACTTTCTGCGCCAGACAAGTTTGCCTGTCAGAATATCATTGCATTGAATAGAACGACCTATATCGGTATAGACTCGGGTACCAAGAATGACAGATAAACCAGCAGTTGGAAATCCTAGATCGGAACCAGAATTGCCCTCTAGTGCCATCAATTGATACAACAAACTGTTTTTATTTCTGTTGTAAGCCACGATATAAGTTTTATATAAATCTCGACCAAGAGAGTCTTTTATTAAATTTGTTCCAGTTGCAAGCAGGAGAGTGTCCTTTGTTTCTGGTTGAATATATGATATTGGCGGGATAAATAGTGTGCCTGCTAAACTAAAAGATACATTTTCTTGTTGCCCGGTTAGGCTATTGCCAATTAAAAAAGCATTTTCAAGTCCGTAATAAAAATACTGTCCGAAACCACTAATCCATGGTACAGTATAATCACTTACTTCAGACACCCATACTGTTTTACCAGTATCAGTGTTAATTGCGTACAGTTTTCTTCCATCCAGCAGTACAAGAATATTTCGATACTGATGTACGCGCTTAATAATTACATTCCCTTTTGTAGAAAAATCTTTCCATTCCCATTGCTTTTTACCACTTAGTTTCTCAAAGCTATATAATACAGATGTTTTATTTTGGGAACCCAAAGTGATAATACTTTTTTCTAACACCGTTGGTGGAAAAAGCCCTCCGATTGATTCACCTGTGGTTATCGAGCTTACCCAAATCGGCTGGGGAATAGTAGTGGTATTAGGGCTTGTGAACCAATCGCAAGAGCAAAGCGTACAAGAAAATATAACAGACAAGAATACGTGCAGTATTTTGAAGAATTTAAACATGGCTATTACCTCCTTTCCTCAATATAAAACCTACCGCGACGTACTCTATCACTCATAATCTCATCAAATCGTTTGCGTATATTTTCCTGATTCGCTTCCATAAAGTGATTTGCCTTCTCTGCTTCAAATTGGAAGTCCGCATTTGGCGACTTCTGCGACCACTCAGGAATAAAAGCATCTCCTTCCAAATACTCTTCCGCTCCCGATAAGACTACTACGCGGAATCCAAAAATAGTAGTGTTCACCAGTGGAATATACCATAATGAATTTGATGCTGTGTTCATACTATTTTGCCGCTTTGTAGCAATAGAGATTGAGAAAACTACGAACATAAATGTATTGACCATCTCCACTGACAGCATCCTCGAAAAAAGAGTTTGTATTGGATGACTCATAATCAGGGGAAGTGAGCTTCCAAATATGTTTACCGGTTGCTATATCAATAGCGTGCAATTTACCGTCACCTAAACCAATCATATAAACTACTCCATTTTGAGCAAGTATATCGCCCGAAGCAGATGAAGTTTTTGTTTCCCAGATAATTGCTCCTGTCTTTGCATCAAGAGCATACATGACACCCTCATCATCGCCATTTCCAATAATTTTCCCATCTGCTTCTACAATACGCGAAAAGAAAAAATTACTAGAAAATTCTCTTCGCCATACTAAACTTCCATCTACTATGTTGTTGCATTGAATTGATTTGCCAATAGCTGTATAAACTTTGTTATCGTATAAAACACAAACATTAGTTGGAGCAAGATTCCCTGTCTTATCGTTCCCATATCCTTCTCGTTGCAAAAGTTGATATATCAATTTGTGTTTTGATAAATTATACAAAACAAGATATGTTCTAAAGTAAAACTCGATGGAAGTAGAATCCCTAGTATGCTGGGAGCCTGCTGTGACAAGCATAGTATCTCTTGTTGCAGCATCAATGTAAAGAGTAGGAGCAATAAAGCCAGCGGACAGAGCGCCTATATTGATTTCTTCCTCTCGACCATTAGACATATCACCTTTAACTATGATATTTTCACCTTTTCTAAAAAAGTATAATTGTCCAAAACCAGTCGACCAGATGTCGGTGCTATAGCTATGATAGCCCGACCATAATGTTATTCCTTTTTCTATATCTAACCCCGATGAGCTTGTTGCATCATGAAGAGTAAGAAAATTTCGGTACGAATGAAGTCTTTTAATCAATAAATTTTTTCCACCAAGCACATTATCCCATTCCCAAATCATTTTTCCTGATTGTTTATTGAACATTCGTAAAACAGGTTGCTTATTGCGAGAACCAACAGAAATAATACCATAATCTGAAACGATTATTGGCATCAAGCTACCTATAAGTTCTCCTGTCGAAAGTGAAGCCGTCCAAATAGGCTGCGGCTCTTTAAGATCAGGTTTTGTAAAAATCTCGCATGAGCATAATGTACTAACCATCGTGCAACACATTGCAATAATGTAGCTTAGTCGATATAAGAGGCTTTTTGTCATAAAATCATTTTGTTTTAATGTAAAACTCTGGTAATGTACGATCTTGACTCATTATTTCATTAAGTCTTTTTGTCATGCTTGGATGATTTGCTTCCATAAAGTGATTCGTTTTTTCTGCTTCAAATTGTAACCGTGAATTCGGCGACTTCTGCGACCACTCAGGAATAAAAGCATCACTTTCGAGCAGATTATCATATCTGCCTTGGATAAAGAATACAACACGAAACCCGAAGATAGTTATACTAGTTAA
>Ga0075154_10001419_pt1 | contig 17220 bp, 13 predicted proteins | sample JI71714BDNA_FD_70965 | JGI IMG/M metagenome (GOLD analysis project Ga0075154, IMG submission 70965) | Wastewater effluent complex algal communities from Wisconsin, to seasonally profile nutrient transformation and Carbon sequestration -... | ecosystem: Engineered > WWTP > Effluent > Algae...
GGCGGGTGCCGACCTCGGCCAGCTGCAGCACCCGGCCACCGACCTCGGCGGCCAGCCGCGCGTCGCTGCGGCTGTGCACGCTGCCGCTGACCCGCTGCTGCGGCACCAGCGCGATGCGCTCGACCGCGGCGACGCTGACCACCGCGGGTGCGGAGGCCGGCGCGACGGCGACGGCGGGCGCCGGGCTGGGCGCGCCGGCCTCCGGGCGCAGCTGCAGCGCGGCGACGCTCGCGATCGCCACGGCCACGGCCAGCGCGTAGACGGTCCGGCGCGAGCGACGGGCCGGTGCCGGTGTCTTCAGGCTGGCTGCTGGGCCCGCGCCGGACGCCAGGTCCGCGCTGGCGCAGCGTGGCGCGCAGCACGTGGGTGCCGCTGTCGGTGTGGATGCACATGTAGTCGCCCGCCGCGTCGATCCAGCGGATGCTGGCCAGCGGCACCAGCACGGTGCGGCCGCCGTCGCGGATCGCGAGGCGGTCGCTGCGTTTCAGCTCCTCGGCCCGTTCGGCGCGCAGGGCCTCGTCCAGCGTCAGGCTGGGGCGGCCGGCCAGCTCGCCGAGCAGGCCGAGCAGATGCGCGCAGTGGGCGGCTTCCTCAGCGTGGCGGCGCTGCTCGCGGACCCGCGCCAGCGCGCGTTCCAGCCGTGCCGGCTCGACCGGCTTCAGCAGGTAATCCAGCGCGCGGGTCTCGAAGGCGCGCAGCGCGTAATGGTCGTAGGCGGTGACGAACACCACCTGCGGCAGCGACTCCAGCGGGCGTTCGGCCAGCGCGGACAGCACGCCGAAGCCGTCGAGGCCGGGCATCTGCACGTCGAGGAACACCAGATCCGGGCGCTGCGCGTCGATCAGCGCCAGCGCGCTGACGCCGTCCCCCGCCTCGCCGATGATCTCGACCTCCGCCGCATCGGCCAGCCGCAGGCGCAGCCCGCGACGCGCCAGCGCCTCGTCGTCGACCAGCAGCGTCCGCAGCGGACCCATCTGCTCAGCGCGCGCTGCCGCGCTCGAAGGGCAGAGCGAGCTCGACCTCCAGCCCGCCCTCGGGGTGATTGCGCGCCCGACTGCGGCCGGCCTCGCCGTAGAGCACGCGCAGGCGCTCGAACACATTGCGCAGCCCGACGCCCTTGCCCGGCGGCAGCTCGCCGTCGGCGCCGAGCAGTGGACAGCCGGGGCCGTCGTCGCGGACCACCAGCCGCAGCAGCCCACCCTCGCGCGCGGCGCGGATCCGCAGATGGCCACCCTCGATCCGCGGCGCCACCGCGTACTTGACCGCGTTCTCGATCAGCGGCTGCAGGATCAGGCTCGGCACCAGCGCGTCGAGGCAGGCAGGGTCCACGTCGACGTCGACCCGCAGTCGCTCGTCGAAGCGGGTGCGCTCGATGCCGAGATAGAGCTGCAGCGCGTCCAGCTCCTGCCGCAGGCTGACCCGCTGCATCGGGTCGCTGTCCAGCGAATAGCGCAGGAAGGCCGACAGGCCCTGCACCATCGCATTCGCCGTTGGCGTGTCGCGATCCAGCACCAGCGTCGAGATCGCGTTGAGCGTGTTGAACAGGAAATGCGGATTGAGCTGGTAGCGCAGCATCTTCAGCTGCGCCTGATGGGCCATCGCATTCGCCGCCAGCACCCGCTCGCCCTCCAGCTGCAGCTGCCGGTAGGTGGTCAGGCCCAGATACAGGCCCAGCCAGGTCAGCACCACGTACAGGTGGCTGATCCCGTAGGCCAGATAGCTCAACGCACTGCTCGGCCGGCATTCCGAGCAGTACTCGATCAGCACCACCGCATAGGCGCCGCCCATCAAGAGCGCCACCAGCAGCACCGGCGGCATCGCCCAGCCCAGCTGCTGCGGCATCGGCCGCCCGCGCAGCTTCTGCATCCACGGCCGCAGCAACGCGGTCGCCAGCGCCCCGGTCAGCGCCGTCGCCGCCGGCACGCTCCAGTACTGCAGCGGCTTGCCATGCGCCAGCGCCCCCAGAAAGCCGAGCGCGAAGTAGCCGGTCCAGCCGCCCACATGCAGCACCCAGAACCACCCGGGCAGCCGCCACAGCCGCAACGAGGGGCGACTCGCATCGGGTTCGAGGCGCGCGGTCAGCGCGGTCATGGCAGCTCCTCCGGCAGGACTCGACAGGGTAAGCGCCGAAGCCGCCGGTCGGCACACGGCTGGGCGCGTTCGTGGCACGGCTGGTCGCAGATTGGAGTCAACTGCAGGCTGACCCGACCTGCACCGCCACCGTTGTGGTGATTTCGGGCTGGAGGCGTCAACCCGGGCCGCGGGACGCACCCCGCGATGGCATGGCGAGGCGCACGGACCGCCGACTAAACTGGCTGCCGCTCCGTCTTCCGCTCCGGCCTTGGCAGCCGAAGCCCCTCCCCTCGCTGCCCGTGCAGGAACCATGATTCCCACCGACCCACCCGATACGGTTGGACCGGCGCCGGCTGCAGACGGCGCTGATGGCTTGTCGCCGCTGCTGTATGCGGAGCTGAAGGCGCTCGCGGCGCGGGCGATGCGCGTGGAACGCGGCAGCCACACGCTGCAGACCACGGCCCTCGTCCACGAGGCGTGGTTGCGGGTGGCGGATCAGCGGCGGCTGGATCCGGCCAATCGCGGGCAGTTCCTCGGGCTGGCGGCGCAGATGATGCGGCGCGTGCTGGTCGATCACGCGCGGCGGCGCGCGGCGGCAAAGCGGCCAACCTCGGACGTGCAGGTGCTGATCACCGAGATCGACTTGCAGCTCGATGCCTCCGGCGAGGCCGGACTGGACGTCGGAACCGGGCTGCTGGCGCTCGATGCGGCACTGGAGCGGCTGCGCGCACTGAGTCCGCGGCAGGTCGAGGTGATCGACCTGAAGTTTTTCGCGGGATTGGAGCTGGAGCAGATCGCCGAGGTGCTCGGCGTCGCGCGGCCGACCGTGGTGCGCGACTGGCGGATGGCGCGGGCCTGGCTGCAGCGCGAGCTTGGCCATGCGTGAGACGGGCGGCCCGAGTCCGCCCGAATCGCGCTACGCCCGCGCCCAGACGCTCGTGCACGCGCTGCTGGAACTGGCTCCGGCCGAGCGTGCCGCTGCGCTCGACGCCGCCTGTGGCAATGACGCGGATCTGCGCGCCGAAGTGACGTGGCTGATCGAAGCGGCGGAAGACGACGCGCTGGACGCGGTCCCCGAGGTCGTCCGCGCGGCGGCCGGGGAGCTGGCCGCGGAATGGCAGGTCGAGGCGACGATTCCCGGCAATTACCAGCTGATCGAGCCGATCGGCGAGGGCGGGATGGGCGTGGTGTGGCTGGCCGAGCGCACCGCCGGCGATGCCCGCCAGCAGGTGGCGCTGAAGCGCCTGCACAGCGGCACGATGACCCATCGCGCGCGGCTGCTCGAAGAGCAGCGCATCCTGGCGACGCTGAACCACCCGAACATCGCGCGGCTGCTGGATGCCGGCGTGGACCGCGACGGCGTGCCCTTTCTGGCGATGGAATACGTCGCCGGCGAGCGCATCGACCACTGGTGCCACGGCCGCCAGCTGGACCTGCGCGCCCGCCTCGCGCTATTCATCCGCACCTGCCACGCGGTGTCGCACGCGCACCAGCAGCTGGTCATCCACCGCGATCTGAAGCCGGCCAACGTGCTGGTGGACGCCAGCGGCGAGCCCAAGCTGCTCGATTTCGGCATCGCCCGCCTGATCGACACGGACGCCGCGCAGCACACCGCGACCCGGCTGATGACGCCGGCCTACGCCAGCCCCGAGCAGCTCGAAGGCCGGCCGCTCGGCACCGGCACTGATGTGTGGTCGCTGGGCGTGATGCTTTACGAGCTGCTGAGCGGCGTCCGCCCCGTCCAGCTCTTCGACAGCGAGCATGCCCGCGCGCTGGCGATGCTCTCCGGCGGCACCACGCAGTCGGACCCGGCAACGCCATCGGCCGCACCGGGGACCGGGCCGACGCTCCACCCGATCCGCATTCCGGACGATGTCGCCGCGATCGTGCAGAAGGCGCTGCGCCGCGAGCCCGAGCAGCGCTACGGCTCGGTCCGGGAACTGGCCGAGGACCTGGAGCGCTTCCTCGCCGCGCAGCCGGTGCTGGCCCGGCGCGGCCGGTGGAGCTATCGCGCCCGCCGTTTCGTGCAGCGCAATCGCTGGCCGCTGATCGCCGGCGTCGGCGCGCTGACGCTGGCCACCGGCTTCACCTGGCGCACCGTCGTCGCCGAGCGCGAGGCGCGGCTGCAGGCGCAAGTCGCCGACCGCACCACCGAGTTCCTGATCTCGGCCTTCGCGCTGTCCGACCCGACCCAGGCCGGCCGCCACGATTACAGCGCGCGCGAGGTGCTGGATCGCGGCCTGCAGCGCGTCGATACCGAGCTGGCCGACCTGCCGCAGGTCCGCGCCAAGCTGCTGGAGGCACTCGGCAACGCCTATCGCGGCATCAACGAGGGCAGCGCCGGCGCCGCGCTGTTGGAGGCCGCGGCGCAATTGCACCTCGATGCCGGCGAACCGCTCGCCGCCGCGCGCAGCCTGCAGGCCAAGGCCGCCGGCATCCTCGCCAGCAACGGCTCGACGCTGGACGCCGAAGACGCCGCCCAGCGCGCCTTCGATCTGGTGCGCACCCACGCGCCGGCCGACCCCTTGCTGCTGGCCGAGGCGCAGGGCGCGCTGTCGTATGCGCTCGACAGCGTCGGCAAGGAGAACGCCGCGATCCACGCCGCCGAGACCGCGCTGACCCTGCGCGTCGCTGCCGGCGCCGACGCCTCACTGATCGCCCGCAGCCACGTCGACCTCTGCTACGTCGCCTCCGGCTCGGGTGACCACGCCGCCGCACTGGTGCACTGCGAGCGCGCACTGGTGCTGTACAGCAGCAGCGGCGCGACGCCGACCAATGATTATCGGCTGGCGCTGCGCCAGCTGGAACGCACGCTGGTCTACAGCGGCCACTACGACCGCGGTCTCGCGGTGGCACGCGAGCGCATCGCGCTGACCGAGCGGCTGTTCGGCGCGGACAGCTCGGTGCTGGCCGCCGAACGGGTGGGGATGACCGACCGCCTCGCCGAAGCCGGCTTGTTCGAGGAGGCGCGGCAGCTCGTCACCCTCGGCCTGCCGGTGATTCTCGAGCGCAACGGCGCGCGCAGCTCGCAATATGCCAAGGCCCTGTTCCACGCCGGCTGGCTCGAAGCCCTGCAGGGCCGCCACGCGCAGGCGCTACCGCCGATGCGGCAGGCCCTGAGCATCCACGAGAGCCGGGTCGAGGGTCGCGACCGCGGCATGCTGCAGGTGCTGCGAACCACATTGGCGCAGGTGCTGATCGAGTCCGGACAGGCGAATGCCGAGGCCCGCGCCCTGCTCGATGCGGTGATCGCCGAACGCAGCGAGGGCGACGCCAATCCGATCAGCCTCGCCTACGCCCGTCTGCCGCTGGCGCAATGGCACGCCGCCCGCGGCGAGGGCGCCGAGGCACGAACCCTGCTGGACCAGGTCGAGGGGGTTGGTGCCGGGGTCGAACAGGAAGTCCACGCCCGCGCTGCGGCGACGCGCGCCACGATCCTGATGGCGGAGGGCGACAGCGCCGGCGCCGCCCTGCAGGCACGCGCCGCCTACGAGAAGATGCTGGCCGATCGCGGCCCGGGCAATCCGCGAACCGTCCGCTACGCCGTCACCTACGCCCGGATTCTCGCGGCCAGCGGGGATCGCACGGCCGCCCGCGCCCTGCAAGCCGACTACCTGCCCAAGCTGGCGCAGGTCTTCCCGGCGGACTCCGCCTACCGGATGCAGTTGCCCTGAATCGTCGATACAAGTCGAGTCGCCGAGGGAAACCCGACCAAGGCCGCAACCCGCTGCTCTGTGTCAGGTTGGACTTGTCAACCCGACCTGCAGAACTTGCCGCGACCAATCAGCCGCTGCAATTCGGAACACGCTCCACGAGCACGTTGGAGAGGATGTCGTTGAAATCATTGTCGATCAGATTCGCATCGTCCGCCGTCAGCACCAGTTCCGGTCCGTTTTGCCCCGGCCCGGCTCCGTACAAGGTGACCTTGAAGCACTTACTGACCTTGACCGAACTGGCCACATCATTGCCCAGCGCCAGCGGACCGACGTTCATGCCCTCCACCAGCGCCTGACTCTTGCCGTTGAAATCGATGTGCTCGAAAATCGTGGCCGGAACGACGTCGCAATTCGGAACACGCTCCACGAGCACGTTGGAAACGATGTCGTTGAAGTTGTCATTGACCAGATCCGCGTCGTCCGCCGTCAGCACCAGTTCGCGGCCGGTTCCACGCGCGTTCTCATACAGGGTGGCTTTCCAGCAGCGCGCGACCCGGATCGAACTGGCCGCATCATTGCCCAGCGCCAGCGGACCGGCGTTCATGCCTTCCACCAGCGCCTGGCTATTCCCGCCGAAATTGGTGTGCTCGAAAATCGTGGCCGGCGCGGTGCCTTGTGCCATCGCGGCGGGCGCCAGGCTTGCGCACAGGGCAAGCATGGCCAGTTTGGAGCAGTTCCGGGTATTCATGGTGGTTCCCCTGATTGGAGTGGGTTGAGCGCCCGCCTCGCGATGTGGCGGGCGGTTACTAAGGACGCGCAGAACGGCGGACAAAAGGATCACGGCTGCGAACATGATTCGTGGCGCTGCGGACCGGCAGGACCGGCCAGCCGCAGCATCGGCTACGGACTGCTGGACCACAGCACCGCGCCGGTATTCCCCGAGATCAGCTGCAGCACGCCCACCGGGCTCAGGTCCAGGTAGGCGCTGGCATCCGGGTCGTGGTGCAGTGCCGACCAGATGTAGGCCTCCCCCTCGCCGTAGGCCGCCAGATTGCCGTCGGTCTGGAGTTGCACCTGTTTGATCCGCGAATACTGGTCGGTGACGCTCTGCAGGCCCCAGACGTACTGGTCGGCCGCGGTGTAGACCACCAGATTGCCGTCGGCCTGGAAGACCAGATAGTGGTTCCCGGAGGCCGAGCGGATTTTCTGGCCGACCTCCAGCGTCCGCCCGGCGCGCACGGGAAAGACCTCGCCACCTGCTGCAGCCGGAACCGCCGGCGGCGCAACCGCAGGCGCCACAGCAACCGGGGTCGCGGCAGGCACCGACGCCATCGGCTGGCCGCCCGCGGCGCCACCCAATTCGGCCGGGACGACACCCGTGTCGAAGGCGGTGGGCACCGCGACGAAGTGCCACTGACCATCGGACCCGCGCGCCGCGCCATAGCCCATCGTCGGATGCACCGCGTGGACGTTGAACCAGGGGCGGAAGTGGGTGTCGCCGGACATCCAGCCGTGCGGGTAGTCGCTCATCGCGCCCATGCCGGCCGCCTCGACGACCAGGTGCGGGATGCCGAAGAACTCGCGCCGCTGGCCCAGCTCGCGCATCGGCCCACTCTTGCCGGAACGCGGGTCGGTGTAGGACGCCGGGCCGTCGTGGCTCATGCGGCGGACCGAGGCGTTGTACTCCGCCTGGAACTGCGCGGCGGCGTTCAGCCGCTCGTCGAGGGTGGCATCCGGCTGATAGGGCGGCGTCGGGAATTGCTTGTGCACCTTCTCCTGGCCGCCCAGTGTCTGCACCCTGTCGCCGCTCAGATCGGTCGCGGTCTTCGCGCCGTTCTTCCGGCGGAAGTCCGGATCGCGCCGGCCCAGATTGCCGTAAGCCAGCATCTGCGCGCGCATCTGCTCCAGCGCCGCCGGAATCTGCACCGACGGGAAGTAGATGCCCGGCACCGTGCCCTGCTGGCTGATCGCATCCAGCCGCGTGCGGATCTGCGTCAACTCCGGGATCGGCGCGCGCAGCGGCGGCTGGTTGGCGTCGTCGGTCACCAGCAGCTGCGCGGTGACGTAATGCCAGTTGCCGCGCGATTTCTTCTGCGCGTCCAGCTGCGCCGCCACCGCCGCCCACGCCGGACTGCTCGCGTCCATCTGCACCCACCAGCCAACCTCGACCGTGCCGCCGCGCGCGTAGGCAAAGGTCCCCCGCTGCACCTTGTCGCCATCCCAGGCGAGTTCGGTGATCACGATCTGATGGCTGCGGCCGTCGATGGTCTGCGGCGCCGGCTTCGGGAAGCTGCGGAAGGCCTGGTACTTCGCGTCGCTGGCGGTCAGCATCGCCGCGAAGTCCGCCGGCACCGGCGTGTCGAAGATGTACTCGGTCGCGGTCGGGCGGCCCAGATAGTAGGACGCCGCCTCCGCCCCGCCGGATTGAAGGGTGCAGAACAGCAGCAACAGGATCGACGCAACGCCGATGCGCTGGTGGGGTGCGGTGACTGGATGCATGAATGAGGTCCCCAGGGTGTCGTTGATACCGGCGGGCCGCCCGTAGGCCGACTCGCCAGCGTGGGCGCCCGATGCCAACCGCCTGCGGTTGTCGAGCGCTCCGGAACAGACGCGCAGAACGGAGGCTCGGAGGATCACTCGCGTGGCAACGCTTGCAATTCAAATACGAATCACTATCATCCGCACTTCAAGCCTGCCGGCCAGATCGTCATGAACCCCACGCCGAATCCACCCGTGCCACCCGCCCCCAGCACGCCAGCCGCCAGCGCCCTCACGCTGCCCTGCCTCGACAGCCACGCCCTGCTGGCCGGCGCGCGGGAGGTGCTGATCCGCCATGGCGACGAGCTGTATCGCCTGCGCCACACCCGCAACGACAAGCTGATCCTGGTCAAGTAGCCAACCCCGCAACGCGCTCACAGCACCCTCGTCATTGCGAGCCGCAGGCGAAGCAATCTCCAGACCGGGAACCGCCCCGGCGCTCCGCGCCTCGCGATGACCGGGTGTTGCGCCTTAACCGCCCGATCGTCCACTCCCCGCCCCCGCCGTCCTCTGCAGACGGCCCCGGTTGCCCGCCCGCGCCCGACGCGTCGCCAGCTCCGCCGGATTTTGCGAATCCTCCGGAGCCCCGATGCGCATTCTCCCCGCCTGGGCAGCCCTGCTGGCTGCCGTGCCCGCCCACGCCACCGCCCTGCCCGAACCCGCCCCGGCGGCCGTCCTGCTCGACGAGGTCACCGTCGTCGCCAGCCGCAGCGAAGAATCCGTGCGCGAGGCCACCGCGACGGTCAGCACCGTCACCCGCGAGCAGATCGAGCGCACCCAGGCGCAGGACCTGCGCGAGCTGTTCCGCTACGAGCCCGGCGTCAGCGTCAGCGGCAGCTACGGGCGCTTCGGTCTCGGTGACCTGCGGATCCGCGGGCTGGCCGGCAACCGGGTCCAGCTCCTGGTTGATGGCGCGCAGCTGCCGGACGCCTTCGCGATCGGCAGCTACTCCAATGCCGACCGCGATGCCGTCGATCTGTCGATCCTGAAACGCGCCGAGGTGCTGCGCGGCCCGGCCAGCGCGCTGTACGGCTCGGATGCGCTGGGCGGCACGGTGCGCTTCGTGACGCTGGTCCCGGATGACCTGCTCGGCGAAGCGGACTGGCGTACGCGACTGCGCCTCGGTGCCGCCGACGTCGATGACAGCCTGAACCTCGGCGCCACCGTGGCGACCCGACACGCCGGCTGGTCATTCCTCTTGCACGCGCAGGCCCGCGAGGGCCACGAGGCCGAGAACAACGGCCGCGACCGCAGCGCGAACAGTCGCCGCACCGCCGCGAATCCGGCCGACGTGCAGCAGCGCGCGCTGCTGGCCAAGGCCGTGCACGACGGCGCCGACGGCGACCGACTGCGGCTGACCGTCGATGCCGGCCGCACCCAGACCGCGACCGAGGTGCTGAGCGCCCGCGGCGAGAGTCTGAGCTTCGGCCAGCGGGTGCGCGTCGACGGCCTCGCCGCCGATGACCGCAAAACCCGCGCGCGCCTCGCGCTAGACGGCGAGCATCCGCTGGGCCTGCCGTGGGCGGAACTCGTGACCTGGCAGCTCGGCAGCCAGCGCAGCCGGACCACCCAGGACACCGTCGAAGAGCGCGTCAGCCTGCCCAGCGGCCGTCCGCCCGCGCAGGTGCGCCGCGAACGCCGCTTCGACTTCGAGCAGCGCGAACTCGCCTTCGAGCTGGGCGCCGAAACAGAGCTAGTCAGCGGCCGGCTGCAGTACGGCCTGCAAGCCACCGAGCAGCGCATCGAACAACTCCGCGACGGTCGCGCCATCAACGGCCTGACCGGGGCGGTGTCGAGCACGATCTCGCCCGACGCCTTCCCGGTGCGCGACTTCCCGTTGAGCCGCACCCGCGAGCTGGGCGCCTACGCGCAGCTGGACCTGCGTTACCTCGACGAGCGCCTGCGGCTGGTGCCGGCACTGCGCTACGACCGCTACCGGCTCCAGCCAACGCTCGACCCGATCTTTGCTGAGGACAACCCCGGCATCGTGCCGGTGGGCCTCAATGCCAGTCGCTTCAGCCCGAAGCTCGGGCTGCTCTGGCAATTCGATGCCCAGCTGGCGCTGTACGCCAACGCCGCCAGCGGCTTTCGCGCGCCGCCCTACAGCGACGCGAACCTGGGTTTCACCAACTTCGCCTTCGGCTACACCGCTCTGCCGAACCCGAACCTGCGACCGGAAACCAGTCGTGGCCTGGACGTCGGCCTGCGCGGCGAACACGGGCCGCTGGACTGGACCCTGACGCTGCACGCCACCCGCTACCGTGACTTCATCGACTCGCTGGCGAACGTCGGCACCGATCCCGCCACCGGCCTGCTGCTGTTCCAGTCGATCAACCGCGCCCGCGTCGAGACCTGGGGCGCCGAGGCCGGCGGCCGCCTGGAGCTGGACGACCTCGGCCTGCCAGGCACGGCCCTGCGCTTCTCACTGGCCCGCACCCGCGGCATCGACCGCAGCGCCGATCAATGGCTGACCAGCATCGACCCGGCCCGCGCCGTACTCGGCCTGCAATGGCGCGGCGAGCGGGTCGGCGCCGAACTGGTCGCCACCGCGACAGCCCGGCAACGCGATGTCAGCGCGCTGGCCGGCAGCCCGCCGCCCTTCATCGCCCCCGGCAGCGCCCAGCTGGACCTGCTCAGCGACTGGCAGCTCGCCGCCGGCTGGCGCCTGGAAGCCGCGGTCTACAACCTGGCCGACCGCCGGATCTGGGACCCGACCGACACCGCCGGCGTGCCGGCCAATTCCGCCGTGCTGGACCGCTTTACCCGCGCCGGCCGCAACGCCCGGCTGACCCTCACTGCCGAGTTTTGACCCCCAAACCGAAGGAGCATTCCATGCGACTCCCCGTGCTGGGCAGCGTCCTGCTGTCCCTGATCTGCCCCGGCCTCGCCCACGCCGCCACCCCGCCCGACGCCGACCGCGCCGCGATCCTCGCGATGCAGGGCGAATACGCGGTCAGCTTCCAGTTCCGCGAAACCGTGGTCCTCGCCGCCGGCTACGAGCGCAAGCCGTCCAAGGACTCCGGCGCCCGCGAACTGGTGCTGGTGGTAGAGGACGAACCCGGCCGCATCGTCCTGCAGCACCTGCTGGTCGGCCGCGGCGGCCACGTCACCAAACACTGGCGGCAGGACTGGCATTGGCAGGCACCCAGCCGCTTCGAGTACAGCGCCGAACAGACCTGGCGGGTGGTGCCGCTCAGCGCCGAGCAGACCACCGGCAAGTGGACCCAATGCGTGTTCGAGGTCTCCGACGCGCCGCGCTACTGCGGCACCGGCGCCTGGAACCACAAGTACGGCAGCGCCACCTGGACCTCGGACCGCAGCTGGCGGCCGCTGCCGCGCCGCGAATACACCACTCGCGCCGACTACAACGCGCTGAACGTCGAGAACCGCCACACCATCACCCCGCAGGGCTGGACCCACGAGCAGGACAACACCAAAGTCCTGCGCGACGGCGACCGCACCGTGCTGTCGCTGGTCCGCGAAACCGGCTTCAACGATTACCGCCGCACCACCGACACCGACTTCGAGCCTGCCCGCCGCTATTGGTCCGCCACTGCGCCGTATTGGTCCCGCGTCCGCGACCACTGGCAGCAGGCGCTGGATCAGGGCGGGCTGACCCTGACCACTGCCATCGACGGCATGCCGGTGATCGTCGGCCTGTTCGGCCTCGCCACCGACGCCGAAGCCGGCAAGCCGGTGGCCGACGCCGACATCGAGGCGGTGTTCCGGCAGTACGTGGCACCGATGTCGACGTCAAGCGTCGCCGGGCGCTGAAGGGGTCGCGGTCTGGCCCGCCGGCAGACCGCCGCAAGCCGACGACCGGCCGACCACTGGTGCGGCGGTGCCAGCCGCCGTACTGAACGAGCGCAACCCGCGGCACAGGAACGAGGGCCCGCTGCAAGAAGGCGGGCGGCACGCGGCCTATGCACGAAGCATTCCGATCACGACGCACGTCGCCCAAAGCGTGCTTTGCGAGGTCGTCGGGAGTTGCTGGCAAGTCGGGTCGGGCGTAGGCTTCGCCCCTCGGCCTGCGTAGGTGATGCAGGCCGGCGATACGCGTCACGGCTCGGGATGACGGAGGCGATAAGTGACCGAAGATATTGGCGTTCCCCGGGACAGTTCATGCAACGGCGAGTGTTGCGCGTCGTGGATATGCGTCTTGGTGACGGGATAAACGATGACACAGGCTGGTGCAAGCACGCTGTCGTTATGCGTTCGATCGAAGTCAAATAGTCGTTGGGCGGATATGGAGTGGCGATATCTTGAGTAAAGTACGTGTAAACGCAGAAAGTCACACCTTGCTGCCAAACTATTTGGTCTCAGCTCATAACCTCTGTTTTCTCAATCATGATGTACTTGTAGAGCTTTTGCGTTCCGGAGAGGAAGCGGGAATATTCTCGCAGAAGTTTGCATTTTCTGATGAAGTTGATCGACAACAGTTTGAAGCCGCAGACGACGTTTTCACCTGGTTCGAGAACACCGGGCGCACTGCCGAGCGAAGTGAAGTTCTAAAGCGTATCGTTTTTCCAGCTCTCCTGTCAGACTTTTTGCATTTCATATATGAGGCGCTGGAGAGTTCTCGTAAAGCCAAACTGAATGTAGCTTATGCTCTTATTCGAAAGCCTATCCAAGAAAACCTTTTCCTTCTAGAAGTTATTGCTGCCGACCCGGATGGCTTCGCTCGTTATCTCATCGAAAATCCCCTGAAGCTCCGTGCGGGAAGGGCAGGAGGTTTAGGCGTTCACGCAGCTCGGATAGCGGTCGTTCTAAAGGCCATCGGTGAGGAAGATCGTTTTGATGCTAAATATCTCGCTCAACTTCGATACGATAAAAATGAAGACGGTTTTGATGGCATATGCAATCACGCCGTTCACCTATTTACAGAACACGAGGCAATTCGGACAGAACCTTTAAACATAAATTTCATTTTCTCAGGATCGGATGAGAAAGTGACGCAGTGGTATTATCTTTATAGTCGACTACCTTATATACTTTTTTATGCTCGACGCCTTGTTGAACACGTATGCGCTACGTTTGCCGTGACCGATCAAGCATATCTAGCGAATGTTGAACGCCGTCTAATGGCAGCGACACTCTTGTGGGCACCCAATATAGAACCGACATACTGTCATCCAGCAATCGACAAATTTGTAGAAGCAACCCGACTACGGCTCACTCAAGAGTATGTCGAAGCTGGATATGGAGAATTAGATCCTGAATTTCTCAGTTATATGCAGGAGTCCGGAGAGTTTCCGGCAAGGTCATATTAGTTTACCGGACAAAATATCCGCCCAACAATGCGCTGCAGCGGACCCTCGCTACGCTCGGGCCGCTGAGCTTAATCGCTAGGACGAACAGGGAGAGTTCCATGCGTTACCGATGGTTGATGCTCGTGGTCGTTCTCATGCCTTGTGCTGGCTGCGGCCAGCAAAGCGCTCCGGAACATGTGCCTGGCCGCCCAGTAGTTTTCCCCGTCGATGCGGAGAGCTACCTCCTAAATTTGGCCCGCAGCGTGCAGGTTAACTGCAAGGCGGAAGATGCAACTGTTGAGGCTGCGTGCATTGCAAGGATTGAGAGGCGCTCAGTATCTTGCTTCAAGGAGCCACTCATTCCTTATCCGTCGGTCTTGGATGACCGAGAACACTCCAAACGAGTTTCGCGTCGCTATCTGGACTGTGTAATGCCGCACCCGATTTGTCACGGCATGGAGGTCAAGAGTTCTGAGGACGAATCGCGGCTATGCCGCAGTTCGTCCTAACTAGTCATCTATGGACTCCTCCCCCAAGTCAAGCGGAGCGTCGTTGATTTCTCCTCTGAAAGTGGGATCGGTTCCTTCGTCTATCCGTCTTGTTGATTGGCGCGGTTAAACGCCCGAACATCATGGGATCCGATGGTGCCGCGCCTATCGCTAAATCGGCCTCGAAGGACAGCCTAGGTATCGGCGTTCCAGCACCGCGGCCGAGTCGCAGGCCTCCATTACCACATGCACCACCGCGTGGTTCGCCCAGAACGCCAGAAACTCCGCGCGCTTCAGTCGCAGCCCGCGCACGACGTGCCACGACGCGTCCGCCAGGGCCAGCTGAAACACTTCTTTCGCGAGATCGATGGCAATCGTGGTGACAACGGCGGTAGACTTCATGCCAAACTCCTTCGGGTGGACGATGGTGGGAAGTTTGAAGGCCTTTCCGGAGCGTGAGGTGCCGTCTGCGCCCCGGGGAGGAGTCCATCCCATCACTCAACCGGACGCCGGGCAACTTCGTAGTTAGATTTCCTTCTGCACTTTAGTGAGAAATGTTATGAAGAGTGGTAAGCCTAGGGGGCCCGGAAAAGCGCTTGTGAGGTCTCAGGTGCCTACGTCTGGTGACAAGGAGTTGGTAAAGAATCACTATCAATCAGATTTAGAAGTGAGCGATGCAGCATTGTTCGTTCGGAATGCACTAAAGGCTCGTGAATCACTAGAAATGATCGTGCTATGCGCGGATATCAGAAAATCTACGTTTCTGATGAAAGAGGCAGCTGACTTTTCCAGATACGCAGAGATAACAGGAAAATTCGTTGCTGCGGCCGCAGCGTTGATTCGATCGAACGGTGGTTGGTTTGATAAGTTCACGGGAGACGGCTTTCTTGCATATTGGATCACAAAAGAGGGGAAGTGGTCTTCGGCCATAAGTCAGTTAATGACTGTTTCGCACTCGCTTCTCCTTACGTTCCAAGATCAGGTTATTCCTGACTACAGGAAGAACTCAAAGAACTTTCCTGCCGGGGTGGGGCTTTCTCTGGGGATTGATGCTGGAGCAACGCACTTTGCAAAGATCGCCAACGATCTGACGATTGTCGGAAGTCCAGTCGTGGGAGCTGTTCGGATGGTCAGTTGCGCAAAGCCGTGGGAGCTTGTTGCCAATGTTTACGTGGGGGAAATACTTTATCAAAGCCGCGGCCAGCTTGTTGAGAAGGACGTGCAATTGACAATGGAGCATCGTGGAACAAAGGAATATGAGATGCAAGAGGTCTATCCAATGGTGTTTAGGAAAAAAATGGGCGTGAACTGTTGAGGACTGGAAATCTAGCTATGCAATCGACCCAACGCCGGAACAGTTCCTTCGCTCAGGCCGGGCAATACTGCCGGCGCGGGTTATTGCGGCGTTAGGCGTCATCGGACAGGTCTCGGGGAGGGCTAGCAGTGAGCACGGAGTGGGAAGACACCTTCAATGCTTGGTCGAAGCCTCCGAGCCAGACTGAGGCGGACAAGATCGAGAACGCAGTTTCCGTGATCCGCAAGACACTCGACGCAGACGACTTTCTTGCAGAGCACGCGAGAGTTTTCGTTCAGGGATCGTACCGGAACCGGGTGAATGTTCGACAGGAAAGCGACGTTGACATCGGCGTTCTCTATACCGGCGAGACGTTCTATCCCTACTACCCACCCGGCAAGACCAAGGAAGACTTCGCCAATATCACGGGTACGTACAACTACCCGGACTTCAAGGACCGCATTGAGAAGGCGCTCGTTGCGCGCTTCGGCCGATCCTCAGTCGCACGAGGCAACAAGGCATTCGATGTTCACGCCAATACCTACCGGGTCGATGCGGATGTTGTCCCATTGTTTGTGCATCGCCGCTATGGCGAAGACGGCTGGTACGTATGCGGCACACAGCTAAATCCGGATAATGGCAGCGCCATCGTAAACTGGCCCGAACGACTCTACGATGATCCTCATTGGCCAAGGCAGCACTACGAGAACGGGGTGAGTAAGAACGAGGCCACGTCAAGGGCCTACAAGGGAGTTGCTCGAATCCTGAAGAAGCTGAAACACTTGATGATCGAGCGCGGAGTTCCTGAGGCCCAATCGATCCCTGGATTCCTCGTAGAGTGCTTGGTGTGGAACGTTCCGAACTCAGAGCTTGGTCACGACACCTGGGACGGTAATGTCCAAGCTTCCCTCCTCCATCTGTGGTCGAACACCAAGACAATCGAGACTTGCGCAGAGTGGGGGGAGGTCAGCGAGCTGAAGTACCTCTTCCGGGGCTCTCAACCTGAGAAGCTCCAGCAGGCTCATGCCTTTGTGAATGCTGCGTGGGACCACATTGGGGTCCGCTGAATGAACTTTACTCGTCTCCATATCAGTGCCTTCCTTGGTGTCGCCGCCCTAGCGTGGGCGGCTGTGCTCCTTCTGCAAGGCGTGCACTTGACGCTCGCACATTTGGCGCCGTTTGGCACCGTAGTCGGTGTGCTTGCGCTTGCCGCGCTCGCATTGGAGCACGGCCTATGGCGCCAACCGTGGCTTCATGGTTGGTTCGTGCAGCGGCCGAACCTTCGTGGAACTTGGAAGGTTGTGCTGCAGTCTGATTGGGTCAACCCAGCCACCGGCGCAAACATTCCACCGATCACCTGCTACATGGGCGTGGAACAAACTTTGTCCACTCTGCAGATGCACCTTATGACGTTCGAGTCGGAGTCGTGGTTCGTTGCACACAGCGTTCGTCCATCACCGAGCGAGAACGGCTATCAGATTTTTGGTGTCTACACGAATAAGCCCAATGTCCACCTGCGCAGTGCGACCAGCAACATGCACCTTGGTGCGATCGTTATCGACACGCATGGCGAATCGAAGGCGGTGCCGACTACCCTAACCGCCGAGTACTGGACAGACAGGAAGACAACAGGCCGAATGACCTTCTCCGATCGTTTGGACACTGTGTTTACCCGGTTCGAGGACGCTAGCCGCAAGTTTGGCGAAGTCCAGCGCCAAGAGACAGGGCCGGAACGTTGAGATGAGGCCTAACACCTCCTCTATGGACTCCTCCCCCAAGTCAAGCGAGGGTTGTTGATTTCCTCTGAAAGTGGGATCGGTTCATTCGTCTATCCGTCCCGTTGAGTGGCGTGGTCAAACGCCCGGACACCAGGGGATCCGATGATGCTGCGCCTATCGCTCAATCGGCCTCGAAGGCCAGCC
>Ga0075154_10001420_pt1 | contig 17214 bp, 15 predicted proteins | sample JI71714BDNA_FD_70965 | JGI IMG/M metagenome (GOLD analysis project Ga0075154, IMG submission 70965) | Wastewater effluent complex algal communities from Wisconsin, to seasonally profile nutrient transformation and Carbon sequestration -... | ecosystem: Engineered > WWTP > Effluent > Algae...
TTCACCGCGATTCAGGGAAGCGAGGCAACGGCTAACCGGTTTGACGTCACGTACCCCAACATGTGCTCTTACCCTGTTCGAGGAGATTTCGGTAAGGTTCTTCGGATCAGCAATGTTCCGTCGAACTACGCCTACATGCACCTGCACACACGCAAGCGCATCGCTCGATCCACCACTAAACGTTACAGGATCACCGCCAAAGTCCAGGTCCTGGGAAATGCTCCTCTTGGCAAAACCCGAGTGGTGGCAACCTGTTATGGGCTTATGGGGGATTACGTCGGGGTGACCTATGATGGGGTCTCTTATGCGGCTTCCCCAGGCAATATGCCCCAAATAATGGATGCTACGACTGCTGACGGGATCTTCGAGGTAGGTATCGACTTTTGGTCAGGTCCGACGACGAGCAACACCGTCTGGATTGTTCCCGGAATCTATATCGTGGGGTATGACGGGGGAAGCGCTACCGGCAACATTGGCACGATCGACGTCATCAGCCTGAAGGTCGAAGACGTAACAGAAAGCACCAGGGCGTTTACGCAGGCCACTATCGCAGATCAGCGAGCAACCTCAGCAGACGGCCACCGGGCTGCTGCCCAGGAAGCCTCGCGCCTGGCTGCCGAGTATCGAGATGCAGCTCAAGGGCATGCTGGGACTGCATCGACGCAAGCCGGTATTGCCACCCAGCGCTCAGCGGACGCAACCGCCGCAGCTGCAGCCGCGAAGACAGCCAGCAACCTTGTTGCCAGGATCAACACCGGTTCCATCAATCCCAATCCGGGATTTATTGAATGGGCTGCTGGTGTTGGTTATCCGGAATGGTGGGCTCAATGGTCCGGTCCCCTTCCGGAACGGGTTGTTGAGCCCACTGGAGACATCACGGCGCGCTTCGCTGCGCCACCAAACACCCACACAGGCATGGTTCAGTATACCTCTGGTGAGCTTTCTAAGATCACTCCAGGAAAATACGTGATCGAGGCCGAAGCTTCTATCAACTATGGTCCGACTACGGGTGCAGGGGTTCTCGTCTACTTCTTTAGCGCAGCTAACGGACTCCTTGGGGGAGAGACCATCGCCTTTAACAACGAGCCCGACATCGGTGGAAATGTCGCAACATGGTGGAATGCCGGCGAAATCAAGAGATTTCGTAAGGTGATCGTAGCGCCTGCTGGTACTGTGAGGGCCTACGTTTACGCTATGGCGAACTGGGATGGCTTTGGCTTTGCCATGGACAACAAGAGCATCGATTTTCATCGGGTCTCGTTGAAAATGGCTGGTCCTGCTGACGCCGGTTTCGGGGATGTGCAAGCCTCGATTACCAGCCTGCAGAGTGTCGTAGCAACTCTCGACAGCTCTGTTGCCCAGCAGATCAACACGATCAACACCACGCTGAACGGCAATTCTTCAACGATCAACATCCTGACCAGCTCGGTCAACGGATTGAGTGCTCGGTGGGGTGTCGGTATCGACGTCAACGGTCGCATTGGTGGGGTGCAGCTGAACGGCACAGGGCAGCTTATTGCTGCTCGCTGGCGAGTTGACCAGTTCACGATCGAGGGAACCGATGGCTTCAAGTATTTCGAGGCCACGCCCTCGGGTGTGAAGCTGCGTGGGGTAGAGGTCGATACGATCCGAGCCGGTGTCATCACCGCGGACAAGATCTACAACGGCGCTATGGGGGAGTCGGCCTACGTCTACCAAGAAGCTCAGGTGCAGTCCTCGGGCTTCAATTGGGTCGATGTTGTCGCTGTCTCCATGACACCGATCCACGGTAAGCCGGTGAGGCTGATGTTCTCGTCGCTGCTGCGGGACATCACGGACGCGAACACCAAGATCAAGGTTCGCGTGATCCGGGATGACGGCATCGTGATCTACGGCGGGTCGCCGTCCACCACGGGGGCTCACCTGCACATCCAGGATGAGGGCACGGCTCTGACGATCCCGATCATCGACGTTGTGGATGCAGGTCGAGCTACGACCTGGAAGCTGCAGATGGCCAAGGTTACCGAGCAGAACGTCACGGTCGTGGCTGAATACCGGTATGCCCAGGCCGAAGAGATGAGCCGGGTCAACATCCAGTCTGTCAGCATCGCCCTGGCGAGTGGTGACGGAGCTGGTCCGGGCACTGGAGACGGTGGTGGCAACTGGGATACCCAGCCTCCTCAGTGGCCTGGCGGCAACCCTAACCCGATCCCATAACGAAAAGAGTATCGCTTCCTGCCGCACTGGTTTATGTTGCGCGGCAGGAAGCAGTTCATAGGCATCCCTGGCTCCAATGAGGTCAGGTGACACGCCCACAATTGAACGCCCGAATCTCCAATAAAAACAACAATAAGCGGAGTTTTCCCAATGAGTGATGTTACCCTCACTGTCGAAGAGCTGAATGCAGCTCAGGCTGAACTCGATCGGCAGAAGGCCGTTCTGATGGCCGAGAAGATCGATGAAGCGCTGGAGACCCTGGCATCGGCAGACATCGAAAACCTGGCCACTGTTGTCGGCGACCTTGCCAACAACATGGTCAACGGCAATTCGCGCCAGCAGCTCAACAACCTGGTCTCGATGCTGCGGACGCTGCCGAACATTCTGACGCACGAACGGACCACTTTCCAGGCGATTCTGAACCCGCCGATTGCACCGATCCCGGTTCCGCTCCCGTAAGGGCGGAATGCGACGAACTCCGCGGTGATCTGATTGCCGCGGAGACGCCTTTCAGGTATTGAGCTTTCCAGCACAAAGCCGAAGACCAAAGAACAAAAAATAAGGTCCACGGGCATGTCATTGCTAACTGAGCTGGGCGGGATCATTCCCGCGCTCAAGTCCCTCGGCGGTATCTCATCCTTTGGATTTGGCGCCTTTCTAGCGTTCAAATTCATCCAGTGGGCAACCCAGACCCTTCACGGTCGGGTTGATAAGAGAGAAGCCGACCTCATGCAGAAAGAAGCGGACTACCGCTCCCGAACCGATGCTCAGCTCCAGGCTTTGGTGCTTCGCGTCGATCGCATGGAGCGAGACAACGATGTCCTCTTCGGCGTCGTTACATCCATTTTGGACCGACATCCGGTGGCCATCATCGGCCGCCAACTGCGTGCAGCCTATCCTGTTCCTACTGAAATGTCGCCTCGCATGGCGGCTCTCCTGGCTCGTCTTGAGACCCAATAACACAATCAGGTAAACTGAGGACTCCCATATGAAGATGAACCCGAAGGTCAGAGATCTCCAGCTCTGGCTCAACTCGAAGGGTGCCAACCTCAACCCCGATGGGGTCGGAGGTGGGCTCACCCGACAGGCGATCCTGGACGTCTTCCGGTATCGCTGGGCCAATGCCATCAACACAGCATCGATCGTGAAGTTTGCTGCCCGGCTGAAATGCACCACGGCGCAGATCCGGGCCGTCTCTGAAGTCGAAGCCCCTGGTGGTGGCTGGGACAGCACTGGCTTGCTCGTGGCGCTGTACGAGCGTCATTATGGCTGGAAGCGGTGGCAGATCCACATTCCCCTTCTCTCGAACCCCAAGCCCGGTGGCTACACGATCGACATCGATCGAGACGGGATCAACGACAGCTGGGAAAAGGTCGCCGATGCTGCCTGCCGGTTCGGTATGGAAGCCTTTGAGTGCGCCAGTTGGGGCAAGTTCCAGATCATGGGTGCCTGGTGGAAAAAGCTGGGATACCCGTCGGTGCTCGACTTTGTGTTCGCCCTCTCGCGTGACGAGACCGAACATTACGAGGCACTGGTCCGGTACATCGAGCGCTTTGGCCTGACCAAGGCTATCCAGCAGATCTCGGATGATCCCAAGGACTGCGTTGATTTTGCCAAGGGCTACAATGGCAAGAACTACTGGAAGAACCAGTACGATCTGAAGATCGCTCGCGCTCATGCTCGCCACAAGTGGATGGGCGTATGAAGCTCCCCTCGATCTTGAGCCATGACGGGCGCAGAGCATGGGCATTCGCTGCCCTGATCTGTGCCTGTGGCATCTTCACCGCCTTCGCATCGATCGGTGTCTACCTGGTCAGCGAGAACCTCAAATACAGCTTCTATCTGGCCCTGGCTGCCCATGCTCAGTTGTTCGTTGCCCTTGGTGGCATCGTCGCTCTGCTGGTCCGTCGCTCGGTCAAGATCACCCGTAGCGGTGCCGAGTTCGCTGACCAGGAAGTCAGGGGGGAGTCGGAACAGATCACGAAGTCCTGAGCTACCCAAACCCAGACCAAAGAGACCAGACCACATGCCATCGATCCTTGACCAGGCGGAACTCCGCCGAACTGTCGAGCTGTTTCACCAGAACGACCAGAATGTTCGCAAGACCGCCAAAGCCATGGGCTTGCACCCGAGCAACGTATCTCGCCGGCTGACTGCTGCCACCCGTATGGGCAATGCCCCCGGTCACTTCGACAACGGTGTTGCTCCCGGCAATGTCATGGGCAAGGTCACCATTGCCCGAAACAAATACGGGGAGATCGAGCGGACCTGGGAACGCCAACATCCCGACGAATGGCAGCATATCGAAGACCTGATCATGTCCAGGGTCGATGGCGTGAAGCCGATCGATCCCATCAAAGCTCCCAAACAGTTCGGGCCTGCTCAGCTGCTCAACCAGGTGACGATCGCTGATGGCCATGTCGGTGCCTATGCCTGGGCTCCCGAGACCGGTGGACCGAACTGGGACCTCGACATTGCCCACGATCAGCTCCTTGGTGGGGCAACCTGGCTCATGGACAACATGCCTGACGCCGAGAACCTCGTGCTCAACATCCTGGGCGATTTCCTCGACACCGACGGGTATTCACCTCTGACGCCTGCCAGCAAGCATTTGCTCGATGTCTGCGGCCGCTTCCCCCAGATCGCTGATGTCGGGGAATCCGTGATCGAGCAGGCAGTGCTCCATGCCCTGAAGCGTTACCGGCATGTCACGCTGGTCATCAAGCCGGGGAACCATGATCCCCTCTCCGCTTACTGGATGCGGAAGCTGTTGACCCGGATCTTCAAGAACGAACCTCGGGTGACGGTTGATCCCTCGATCCGGCCCTACTGGGCGATGCTCTTCGGCAAGACGATGATCTGCTCCCACCATGGCGACAAGGCCAAGATGGAAGCTCTGCCCGGCATTTTCGCTGCCGACTTCGCCGAGATGTGGGGACAGGCCCGCTACCGGATCTGCCACACCGGACACTTGCACCACAAGAACACCATCCTGACCCAGGGCAAGGAGCTCCGGGGAATGATGGTCTACCAGCACCCGACACTGGCGAAGAACAACGCCTGGGCTGCCGATCGTGCTTTCAACTCGGCCTATGAGCTGCTCGGCAACACCTACCACTGTGGTGGTGCCATGCCCCAGACGCTGCACTATTCCCGCGAACTGATGGAGCTGGCTGCATGAACCTGCTCCTCATTTTCCTCGCAGGCTTTGCCAGCGTCTTCGCCCTGGGATTCCAGTCCCGGAACGTCAACCACGGGAACTATGGCTGGGCAGCCAGCACATCGTTTCTGATCGGCATCAGCCAGGCAAATCTGTGGGGAGCACTGCTCAAGGACTTGTCCTGGCTCCCACAAATCGTATACGCTTTCGCTGGTTGCCTAGGCATCACCAGCTCGATGTACGTGCATCGACGCTGGATCGTGAAAGCTCCTGCAACCCCCTCCGACCAAAGGGAAACCCAGAAAATGAACCGACCAAAGATCTTGGTCCTTGGCCATGGACGACATGGCAAGGACACTGTCGCCGAGCTGCTGATGCAGCATTACGGCCTGACCTTCGAGAGCTCCTCCATGTTCGCCGGTAAGCAGATCATGTTCGAGCACTTCAACGGATCACCGAACCTGCCGACCTACCAGGACTTCGACGAATGCTATGCCGATCGGGTGAACCACCGAGGCGAGTGGCATCGTCAGATCTCCGCCTATAACACCCCCGACAAGGGGCGTTTGTGCCGGGAGATCCTCGAAGGCTCCGACATGTACGTGGGCATGCGCTGTTACCACGAGTACGAGGCCAGCAAACACCTGTTCGATCACATCTTGTGGGTGGATGCCTCCGATCGAGGCATGCCTCTGGAAAGCGCAGAGAGCTTCAACATCGGTTTCGATCCTGATGAGATGATCTGGATCAGCAACAACGGTGATCTCGATGACCTCAAGCGGGTGCTGTTCACCGTCATGTCCTTCCGGGATGTTGCTCCCGTCCTCTAATTTTGATTGGACTTTGAGAAATGATTGGTAGAATAGGGCTCATCAACACGCTGAAGGTGCTGTTGCCCCTCCTGGCTCTGGCCGGAGGAGTATACTGGGTCTACAGTTCAGGACAAAGCCAAGGCAAAGCCGAGATCCAGAAACTCTGGGACGAAGCCAAGCTGGAAGAAGCCGCAGAAGTGGCCAGGCTGGAGAAAGAGATTGCAGATTCCGAACAGGTTCACCGGCAGGAAAGCCGAGAAGTCGCCGACAAACTGGCCGACTCCGAGATCCGCTTTGCTGGCGCTATTGTTGCTCTACGTGGTGATTTTGCTCAACGCCTGCAGCAGCATTCCGAAAGAGCCTCGGTTTACCAACGTCTGTCCGACGGTGGAGCCCCTGAGCTCGCACACCTTGCGAGCCATGCAGCCGAACTCGACCGATCTCTTGAAGAGGGCCGACTCCTGGTTGGCGAGCTCCGATCAACTCTTGAACAGCGTGACCAGCAAATCGTTGGCCTCGCAGACCAAATCCGGGCCGACCGACAACTGATTGGGGGGACTCCGGACTAACCGGAGCCTCTCACTTTTTCACTTCAGAACCGCCGACAAAGAAGCGGGATGAGGACACGAGAATGCAGGACGAAACTGTCCAGCCCCGTATCGATCCGGGTCTGACCGCCAACATGACGAGCTGGGCCAAAGAGCCCGTGCTGCAGGATCTGAAGAACGATCTTCAGGTGGCCAAGCAGAGCCATGATGCTCAGATGACCAAGATCGCTGCCTGGCAGGCCCTGATGAATGTCACGGGCAAAGAGAAGCCAGCTGCTCGCAAAGGTCGATCGCAGGTCCAGCCCAAACTGGTTCGCCGCCAGGCAGAGTGGCGCTATTCGGCTCTGACCGAGCCTTTCGTCAGCTCCGACAAGCTCTTCAAGATCTCGCCTGTCAGTGCCGAGGACACCAAGTCCGCCCGACAAAACGAGATCATGATCAACTACCAGTTCCGGACGAAGATCAACAAGATCAAGTTCGTGGATGACCTGGTTCGTTCCGACGTCGACGAAGGCACTGCCATTGTCCGAACCGGTTGGGTCCGCACAACCGTTGAGGTCGAAGAAGACGCTCCGGTATTCAGCTTCTATACCGTCGAGACCCAGGAAGAGCTGCAAGCCCTTCAGCAGGCTGTCGAGCTGAGCAAGGCCGATCCCCGCACCTTCAACGAGCAGGCAACGCCTGAGATGAAGGAAGCGGTCGCCCATTACGAAGAGACCGGTCAGGCTGTCACCGCACAGGTCACCAGCACGCAGAAGGTCAAGGTCGAAAAGGTTCTGGAGAACCGCCCCGATCTGAAGGTGTTCAACCCGAAGAACGTCATGATCGATCCCACTTGCGATGGTGATCTGGAGAAGGCGACGTTCTGCATCTTCCTGATTGAGACCAGCAAAGCTGAGCTGCTCAAGGACAAGGGCCGCTACAAGAATCTCGACAAGATCAACTGGGAGAGCGCTGCTCCGGCAACCAACCCGGACATCGACAGCAAGAGCCCCAACGGCCTCGTGGTCAACGACATCCTTCGTCGTAAGATCGTGGCCTACGAATACTGGGGCTTCCACGACATCCGTGGCACAGGCGAGCTGGTTCCCATCGTTTGCACCTGGATCGGTGACACGATCATCCGGATGGAAGAGAACCCCTTCCCCGACGGTAAGCTGCCTCTGGTGGTCATCCCGTATCTGCCGATCAAGCGTGAGCTCTACGGTGAGCCCGATGCAGAGCTTCTGGCCGACAATCAGCGTATCCTTGGTGCCGTCACCCGAGGCATGATCGACCTTCTGGGTCGATCGGCAAACAGCCAGCAAGGCTTTGCCAAAGGCATGTTGGACCCTGTGAACCGTAAGCGGTTCGAGAACGGGGACGACTATGAGTTCAACCCGAACCTCAGCACAGCCAATGGGCACATCACCCACAAATATCCCGAGTTTCCGCAGTCGGCGATGATGATGCTGGGCATGCAGAACCAGGAAGCTGAAGCCCTGACCGGGGTTAAGAGCTTTGCTGGTGGTATGTCCGGTGACGCTTATGGCGACGTAGCTGCCGGCATTCGTGGTGTGCTCGATGCTGCCTCGAAGCGTGAGATGGCCATCCTTCGCCGGCTGGCATACGGAATGGCTGAGATCGCACGCAAGATCGTGATGATGAACGCTGTCTTCCTCTCCGACGAGGAAGTGGTCCGAGTGACCAACGAGGAGTTCGTCACGATCCGTCGTGAGGACCTCAAGGGCGAGTTCGATTACAAGGTCGACATCTCGACCGCTGAAGTCGAGGACCAGCAGGCCAAAGATCTGGCTTTCATGCTGCAGACCATGGGTCCGAACATGGACTTCGCCATGACGCAGATGATCCTCGCCGAGATCGCCCGCCTCAAGAAAATGCCCGAACTGGCTGACCGGATCATGCGCTTCAAGCCTGAGCCCGATCCTTTGCAGCAGCAGATCCAGCAGCTGGAGATTGCCAAGCTGCAGGCCGAGATCGAGCAGATCAAGGCGAAGACCCAGGAACACCTGGCCAATGCTGCGAAGAAGGCAAGCGAGAAGGACAAGGCCGACCTCGACTTCGTGGAGCAGGAAAGCGGCGTGACCCATGCTCGCAACCTTCAGCAGACCCAGGCCCAAGGCCGGGCGAACCAGGATCTTCAGGTGACCAAGGCGCTGACCACGCCTCGGAAAGTTGAAGAGAAGGATCCCGACATCGAGGCCGCTGTGGGCTTCAACGCTCTTACCGACGTGCGTGACCAGGAGATCACGCTCGGGGGTGCCTGAGGCACCCTGAATACCTCTCCTCAACGATAACCCAGAAAAAACGGAACCGACCAATGACCGACGTCACCGAACTCGAAGCTTACCGCGAAAACCAGCAGACCCTGCTCGATCGCCGTAACATGGCCCTGCGCCTTTCGAACAATCCCGACTTCAAGAAGCTGATCCTCGACGAGTTCTGCATGCGCGAAGCAGCTCGCTATGTTCACACCTCTGCCGATCCGGCGATGGGCAAGGAAGAACGTGCTGATGCGCTCGCCATGGCTCAAGCCTCCGGCCACCTGAAGCGCTTCCTCTCGGTCACCGTCCAGATGGGCGCTCATGCTGAACGCAGCATGCCTGAGGTCGATGCTGCCCTGGCCGAAGCCCGTGCCGAGGAGGGCCTCAACTGATGCCCGGTCTGGCCACCAACCCGCTGGGAATGTCCGACGAGGAGTTCCTGAACATGACCCCGCCTGTGTCTGCTCCCTCGGAGCAGGCACCTGCCGCCGATCCCGCTGAGAATGCCGAAGGTCAGCAGCAGGGAAACGAGGATCCCGCCGACCAAAACGCCGACGGTCAAACGACCGCCGAGACGGAAACGGACGGAACCTCGGACAGCGAAACTGGGGCGGCCGCCGAAACTGAGGGCGAAGATGGCGAGGGAGACAAGTCTCCCGAAAACAAAGACCCTGTTCCCGCATCTGGCGGCACCGAAGGCGCGGACGGCGGAGCCGTCAAAGCAGCCGTAGGTGACGACAAGGGCGGGGAGAAGAAAGCCGAACCCAAGCAGACCGAAGGTCAGGGTCCGAACTACCAGGCTTTCTATGAGCAGATCATGACGCCGTTCAAGGCTAACGGTCGCACCATCGAACTGAAGACGCCTGAAGAGGCTATCCAGCTCATGCAGATGGGTGCGAACTACACGAAGAAAATGCAGGATATACAGCCGCACCGCAAAGTGCTAATGATGCTGCAGAACCACAACCTTCTCGACGAGGGCAAGCTCTCGTTCGCCATTGACCTGGTGAACAAGAACCCCGACGCGATCAAGAAGCTCGTGAAGGATGCTGGTATCGATCCAATGGATATCGATAACAGCGTCGAGCCCTCATACTCTGAAGGCAATCACAAGGTCACCGACGAAGAAGCGCGGTTTCGGGAAACTCTGGAGGACGTCGCTTCCTCTGAGTCCGGTGCAGCCACGGTTCAGCTGATCAACTCGACCTGGGATCAAGCCAGCAAAGAGATGCTGTGGAAGTCTCCCGACATCATGTCGGTAATCCATCAACAGCGCGAAGACGGTGTCTACGACACCATCGTGGCCGAGATGGACCGACGCAAGGTGCTCGGACAGATCCCAGCGAACGCCCCCTTTATCGAAGCCTATAAGGCTGTGGGCGAGGACCTCTACAAGAACGCCAATCCTTCCGACCAATCCGGCAAGCCGGAACGTCAAAAGGTGGCTGAAAAGGTGGTCACTCCCAAGCCCAAGGTTGCGAACGGGGACAAGGCCAGTGCCGCCGCTCCGGGCCGTGGTGCTGCCAAGGTAGCCCAGGTTGTCGTGAACCCCTTGTCCATGTCGGACGACGACTTCCTGAACACATTCAAAGATCGCCTCTGATCGTCTCCAGGGACCAAAAACAAGATGTTGAACTACAACGCACCCGCTGAGGGCCAGAAGTCGTCGATCGACGGTGCTGGCTCGGACCAGATGAACACCTTCTTCTGGCTTAAGAAGTCGATCATCGAAAGCCGGAAGGAGCAGTTTTTCATGCCGCTCGCTTCCGTCACCAACATGCCCAAGCACATGGGCAAGACCATCAAGGTCTTCGAATACGTGCCGCTGCTCGATGACCGCAACGTCAACGACCAGGGCATCAACGCTGCCGGTGCCACCATCGTCAACGGCAACCTCTATGGCTCCAGCAAGGACGTCGGCTCGATCACCTCGAAGCTGCCGACTCTGGGCGAGAACGGTGGCCGTGTGAACCGTGTCGGCTTCACCCGTCTGCAGCGCGAAGGTTCGATCCACAAGTTCGGTTTCTTCACCGAATTTACCCAGGAATCGATCGACTTCGATTCGGACGACATGCTGATGGACCATCTGTCGCGTGAGCTGATGACCGGTGCCGTGCAGCTGACCGAAGCTGTGCTGCAGAAGGATCTGCTGGCGGCCGCTGGCACCATCCTGTTCGCAGGTGCTGCTGCTGACAACGACGAGATCACGGGTGAAGGCCCGACCCCGTCGGTGGTCAGCTACAAGAACCTGATGCGCCTCGATCAGATCCTGACCGACAACCGCACGCCGAAGCAGACCAAGGTCATCACTGGCTCGCGTCTGAATGACACCAAGACCATTCCTGGTGCTCGTATCATGTTCGTCGGCTCGGAGCTGGTTCCGCTGCTGAAGGGCATGAAGGACCTGTTCGACAACCCGGCCTTCATTGCGATCCAGCATTACGCTGACGCTGGCACGGTGCTGAACGGCGAGATCGGCACGATCGATGCTTTCCGCATCATCCAGGTTCCGGAAATGCTGCACTGGGCAGGTGCCGGCGCTGCCGTCACGGCCAACCCCGGCTATCGGGAAACCGACGACAATTACGACGTCTTCCCGATGCTCGTGATTGGCGACGACAGCTTCACCACCATCGGTTTCCAGACCGACGGCCAGACGGTGAAGTTCTCGGTCATGACCAAGATGCCGGGCAAGGAAACTGCACACGCAGCGACCGATCCCTACGGCGAGACCGGCTTCAGCTCGATCAAGTGGTATTACGGTATCCTGATCAAGCGTCCCGAGCGCATCGCTCTGATCAAGACGGTCGCACCGCTCTGATCGATCGCCTTATTGAGGGGGGAGCAATCCCCCCTCTTTCGGCATTTCCCCCCGAATAAGAGACCAAAAACAATGTCCGACGAAAACCAGACCACCGCTCCCGAGAAGTCGGAGCTGGATATGCTGAAAGACCGTGCCCGCCTGATGGGCATTCAGTTCTCGAACAACATCGGCGTCGAAGCTCTGCGAGCCCGCATTGAAGCCAAGATGAACGGCGAAGACGAGAAGAGCCAGGAAGCCGAGCAGGAAGCTCAGAACCAGGCTGCACCCAATTCCGAGCCCAATCCCCTGGGCGAAACGCCGACCGATCGTCCGCTGACGGAAGCCGAGCTCCGCAAGAAGATCATCGCCGAGCAGACCCGCCTGGTCCGCATCCGGATCACGAACCTGGATCCCAAGAAGAAGGATCTGCCGGGCGAGATCATCACCGTCGCCAACGAATATATGGGCACCGTAAAGAAGTATGTGCCCTTCGGCGAGGCGACCGAGGACGGCTATCATGTGCCCTATTGCATCTTCAAGATGCTGGACAAGCGCCGCTTCCTCGACATCCGCACGACCAAGGGCAAGAACGGCCAGCCTGTCGTGAAGTCGGGCTATGTCAAGGAGTTCGCCATCGAAGTCCTGCCGCAGCTGACGCCGGAAGAGCTGGCCCGCCTCGCTAACAAGCAGGCTGCTGCTGGCACTGTCGGCACCGAAGACTGATCCAAGAAGGACACCTCCCCCGATGGCAACCAACGGTGCAGATCTGATCGCCAACGATCTGTTGAACTCACTGGCTCCAGGGCCTGAGTTCGACATCCCGAACATCGACATCTCCGCTGAGGAGTTCCAGTTTCCTGGTTCTCTCACGGACGATCTCTATGTCGCGGTCCGGCGTCTCACGAACGAAGATCTGACCACTGGTGTCGTCGGGGGTAACGGTGCCTTTGATGCGCTCATGAAGAGCGCTCGGGCACACCTCCGGGAAGAGTATGAGAAGAACCGGATTACCGGTGCTGAATACACCAAGGCGTATATCGCACTCACTGAGAGTGCGATGGCCAACGCCACCCAATTTCTCCTGAGCCGGGAACAGGCATTCTGGGAAGCCCAGAAGGGCCAGATTGCTGTGATCAACGGCCTGACCGAGCTGGAGCTGCAGAAGCTCCGGATCACCCAGACCCGTCTCGAAGCATCGACGACACGAGCCAACTTTGCACGGGCAAAGATGTCCCTGGCTCTGGATGACGTCAACTTCGCCACGGCCAAGTTCAACCTGGACAGTCTGCTGCCTGTGGAACTGGAGCTCAAGGAGCTGCAGGGCGAAAGCATCACGAGCCAGACCAATCTGAACGTCAAGCAGCTGGAGCGCCTGACGGCCGACATTTCGCTGACCGATGCTCAGATCAGCAAGATGGGCGTCGAGGAAGCCCTGGTCGAACAGCAGGTGACCAAGCTGGTCAAGGACACCGACTATGTGGTGGCCCAGACCGGACAGATCCCGAGCCAGATCGAGCTCACCGAAGCACAGACCCTGAAGCTCGGAAGCGATAAGAGCCTGGTCGATGCTGAAGTGCTGAAGAGCGCCCAGGAACTGCAGGTGCTGATCAAGCAGGTCACGAAGCTCGACAGCGAGATCGAGTTGACCGACGCACAGATCTCCAAGATGGAGAGCGATACCGCGGTCAACACGGCTCAGATCTCGAAGATCAACAGCGATCGCCTGAACATCGAGGCTCAGACCACCAAGGTCCCGAGCGAGGTGCTGCTGACCAATGCCCAGACGGCAAAGCTCGGCAGCGACAAGCTCTATGTCGATGCCCAGATCACCAAGGTTCCCAGCGAAAAGTCGCTGCTGGATAGTCAGGTGGCCAAGGCTGGCAGCGAGAAGCTCAACATCGAGGCGAACACCAATCGCGTCACGGCCGAGGTCACGCTCCTTGGTTCCCAGAACCAGAAGATGCTTTCGGACAAGCTGCTGGTGGAAGCCCAGCGGACGAACCTGGCTGCCGAGAAGCTCAAGATCGATGCCGACACATCGTTCATCATCTCGCGCAAGCTGCTCAACGACAACGAGATCGCTCTGTTCGACATCAAGGAAGCCTTGATGCAGGAGCAGCTGGAAGGCGAACGAGCCAAGACGATGGACACCCGCTCTGACGGTGTGACCCTCATCACGGGTTCGATCGGCAAGCAGAAGGATCTCTACGCTCAGCAGATCCTGTCGTATCAGCGGGATGCCGAGGTCAAGGCCGGCAAGCTGTTCGTGGACAGCTGGATCACGCAGAAGACGATCGATGAAGGTCTCCTGGCTCCCCAGGGCTTCACCAATGCGAGCATCGATCAGGTGCTCTCGGCGCTGAAGATCAAGAACGGTTTCATGCCGTAATGGGGCTCTTCAGCAGCTCCAAGAAGATCTACGTCTCCTCGACGGTTTACAGCATGTCGGGAGACGAGAATGAGCGGGTCAACTTCCTGAAAACAGTGGTTGTCGGGAGCGTGCTCACGCCCCGGAAGATCTCGCTCACCGACGCTATGACCCAGGCCTATATCGGTGGGCCTGGGATCAAGCTGAGGAAGATCTACCGTTGGGCTGCTGCGAACTACAACACGATCGGCCTGCCACTGGGCAGGTCGCTCAGCTCCTATCGGATCAACTATTCGCAGGTCCGGCAAGAGATCCCGGACACGGATTCAGCTCTCATCGAGCTGCGTGCAGTCGAAACCGGTCCGGCAGATTTCAGCTGGTGGGCCGAGCAGTGGATCCTGGCGAATGAGCCTGAGCTCTTCGAGACGGAATGGTCAGCCGACATCGACGATGACTTCTCGGAGATCACCATCTTTCGGGCCGACGGTTCGTCAGTGATCTTTGCTCCCCAAGGGTTCGATCGAGGATCGCTGTACCTCTACGCCCTCTGGGGAACCAAGGATATGAGCACCCCGAGGGTGTTCATCTACGAGCACAAGAGCGGCAACGCCAAGCTCGACGTCATGATCCGCGAGACAACCGGGCCAGAGAGTGACTGGTTCCCGGTCATCCCAGTGCGCCTGGACAACAAGTTCGTCACCGAGCTGGGCAACGATGCCCTCTATTCGGATGCGAGCAAGCTCTACAAGAAGGCGACCAACGAACCGATCGAAAGCCTGATCGACAAGCTGGCTGACAACGAGGGTCTGAAAGACATCGACTATGCTCATGTGGTGTTCGGGGTTCCCCTCAACACCAAGGAGCCAGCTGGTCTGAAATACATCTACCAGTTCTTCCTGCAGCGTCTTGCTGGGCAGGCCACCGGATCGGCCTATTACGAGTCCTGGAAAGCGCAGCAGGAAGCTTATGAGACGGCCGCACAGGAATGGATCGAGTGGAGGGATGAGCAGGGCTTCATCCCCACTGGTTCACACACCTGGCAGCCGGGACAGCCCCAGTTCCCACAGCCTCCCCTGGCTCCGTGGTCGATGGCGTCTGTTCGTCATGATCCTGGCTCGCCGATCGATTACGACATCGACATCAACTGGGGGTCGATCTCTCAGCGGTTCGGTAATGGGCAGGCCAAGCCCGGAGCCAAGGCAGGCGAGATCTGGTGGGAGAACCGTGCCTCTTTCGACTACAAGCTCTTCGGCAACGATGGGAAAGTCGTCACGAAGTCAGTGAGCGGCTCGGAAAGCAACGCCACGCTCGTCTGGCAGGAGACGGCAAACTCGTGGAGAGCCCTGGATTTCAAGGGCCTGGTCCACAAGAACTTCGTCTACAAGGGCAAGTTCGTGGAGATCTCTGCGTCAGAAGCGCTGGCTGATGAGGACCTGAGCGGGTTCATTGTGCCTATGCAGTATTCGGTTCTGCAAAGGCTCTCCCTGGTCGAGTCCACCCAGATGGCCGGCTCGACGATGTACCTGGTGCTGAACTCCTACAAGGTCGTGAAGCGCAAGTGGTATCAGAAGGGCATCTTCAAGATCGTCCTGATCGTGGCGATCGTCGCCCTGATCTACTTCACGGGTGGTTTCTCGGCAACTGGTCTTGGTGTCCTGGGAACGAACGTCGCTGTGGGCACGGCGATCGGATTGACCGGTGTCGCTGCTGTCATTGCAGGCTTTGTCGCCAACGCCATTGCAGCGATGGTCATCACCTCCGTGATCACCAAAGGGGCGACTGCTGCTTTTGGTGCCAAGATCGGTGCGATCGTCGGCGTTATTGCGTCACTGGTGGTGGTCAACGGCCTGACCAACATGGCAGGCGGTAACGGCTTTGCGATCAACTTCGGGGATATGAGCAAGGCCGAGAACCTGCTCAGGCTGGCCAGTTCAGCATCGAGCGCGTACTCGGGCTATGTCGAAGCGTCTATAGCGGACATTGCCCGCGAGACGCAGGACATGCTCGACGAATACAAATCCGAGACAGAGAAGCTGTCTGCTCTCTATGAAGAGCTCATCGGCTATGATAGGGGTATGATTGATCCGATGTCGTTCACCGACGCGGGCAACGCCTTTATCGAGAGTTCCGGATCCTTTCTCGGACGAACTCTCATGACGGGAAGCGACATCGCCGATCTCTCCTTAGAGATGCTGTCCAACTTCGCCGACATCACCCTCAGCACTGAACTTTCGCTCGACGCATGAGCGGCATGTTGGAGCACATCCATGTCTCAGACCAATGATACCCCCTTCGGCCTTCGCACGCAGTTTCCCGGTTTGTCCGGTGACTTTGGAATGGGTGGCCCCACTTTCGCAGACACGATCCGCGGCTTCGGCAATGTCGGAGGCAGCGTCCTTTCTGGTTCTTCGCTTGCAGGCGACATCATCACGGATCCGGGAATGGTGGATCAACTGACCGCCCTCAGTATGACCCCGAAGATTTCGCCCTCGGGTGGTGGGAATGGCTGGGGCAGTGCCACGTTCACCGATAAAGCCAATATGGTGCTTTCGGGACTGGGCCTGATCAGCAATCTGTGGATGGGCTCGAAGCAGCTCAACTTGGCGAAGCGCAACCAGAAGCTGGCCGAGCAGACCACCCAGGCCAACTATGACGCTCAGCGCCAGGACACGATGCGTGGTCTGCAGGACATTGGCCGGACCCGTGCATTCACCGAAGGCCGATCGGAAGCGGACGGCAAAGCCTGGGCCGATAGCTACACCCCCAAGGATCTGAAGTTCGGCCGAGGCTGATAAGAGAGGATATTCCCTATGCGTGGACCTACGTGGCGCAGCATTGAAGCACCCGATCTCTCGGCCAGCCTGGCTGCGATTTCGGCTGCCAGCGACAATTTCAACAAGGGTCTGGCGGTTGCCAAGGCCGGTGTGAACGAGTTTGACGCCAGGCAGACCGAGCGGATGAACGCTGCGTTTCAGACGGCACTGTTGGGCCAGCAGGACAGCGCTGAGTTCGCTAAGGCGATTTCTGCTGATCCGACCCTGGGCTTTGATCCTCGCCGGCTCA
>Ga0075154_10001428_pt1 | contig 17158 bp, 12 predicted proteins | sample JI71714BDNA_FD_70965 | JGI IMG/M metagenome (GOLD analysis project Ga0075154, IMG submission 70965) | Wastewater effluent complex algal communities from Wisconsin, to seasonally profile nutrient transformation and Carbon sequestration -... | ecosystem: Engineered > WWTP > Effluent > Algae...
GAACAATACAATAGCGACAATATTGCAGTCATCAGACAACAGAATCTCATAGGTAATTTCCGAAAAGATAAGGAATTTAAAGATGTAAGGTTGAAGGATTTGGAGATAAAAATCACCAATGACAAACAAAGGTTGATGTCTGAAGACCGAGAACGAATAGATATCGAAGATCAACTTATCAAGTTAGATGGTGAGTTGCAGCTTTTATATACAGAAAAGAAAAACTACCAATCTACACTTGGCGAAGCTGAGCAGGATTATTTTAAAGCAAAAAATGTCATTAATGAGATAGAAGACCAAGTCAGAAATCTCACTAGAACACAATCAGCGCTTCAGCAATCTATCCAAACGCTCAAGGATCAGTTTACAGAACAAAAATTCCAAATCCAAGCCGTAGGTGAGCGATTAAGAATTGAATTTAATATCTCCGTTAATGACATCGTCAATAAAGAACCTGAAACAGGCATCGATTATGACCAACTCACAGAAGAGCTTGAAAAAATAAAATCTAGGATGCTTGGATACGGAGATGTCAATCCGCTAGCTGTAGAAGCATATAATGAGATGAAGGAAAGGTATGACAATATCAATGTCCAACGCAAAGATATTCTTGATGCCAAAGAAAGTCTCATGGATACCATCAAAGAAATAGAAGGTACTGCTACCCAACAATTCATGGAAGCTTTTGAGCAAGTACGTACTAGTTTTATTGAAGTCTTCAGAAGTTTGTTTACGGAAGATGATACTTGTGATTTGATCTTGCTAGACGAATCTAATCCATTAGAGTCGGATATTGAAATAATAGCCAAACCAAAGGGGAAAAAGCCAAAATCTTTGAGTCAGCTTTCAGGTGGCGAAAAGACATTGACAGCCACAGCACTTCTTTTTGCACTTTATTTATTAAAACCTGCACCATTCTGTATTTTTGATGAAGTGGATGCACCACTTGATGATGCTAATATCCAGAAATTCAATCGTATCATCCAGAAATTTAGTACAGAATCCCAGTTTATCATCGTCACCCACAATAAATCTACCATGGCCGAAGTCGATGTACTTTATGGCGTCTACATGGTAGAACCAGGCGTATCAGCAGTGAGTGCAGTCGATTTCAGAACATTAAAACATGAGCCAATTCTCGAAAACATAGATTAAATGTTTTTGTTCACATACTTGTAGTGTTTAAGATATTGTTACAATCTATTTTAGTTTTTCAAAATCAAATATGAATTTTCTTGCGCATATGCTGTTGTCTTGCAAAGATTCCAATCTTTTGGTGGGCAATTTTGTGGCAGATTTCATAAGCAATTCTGACAAAAAAGGATTGAATCCGCAAATTTTGGAAGGTATTAATTTGCACAAAAGCATAGATCATTTCACAGATAATCACGATGCAGTAAAGGAAGCAATTAAGCTGATAAGGCCTTCACAAGGAAAATATGCTCCTGTCACTATAGACATTTTATTTGATTACATATTAACCCAAGAGTGGAACAAATATTCCACACATCATCTAAAAGAGTTTACAGTCTCAACTTATGGGACTTTACAATCAAATGCTCATCATTATCCCGCCAAACTTCAAGAGATGTTGCCACGAATGATTGCAGATGATTTTTTGATGAGTTGTGCGACGGAAGAAAGACTGATTACTACATTCCAAAGGGTAAAAAGACGAGCGAAATTTGATAATAATTTTGAAAGTGGACATGAAGCCATGTTTGACCATTATGATTCTTTAAATCAATTATTCCACGACTTTTTTCCAGATATTATGCTTCATGTGCAAGAATATTGTGATTGTAATTAAATTATTATTAGCATGAAGAACTTCGGAATCATAGGTTATCCACTTACGCACACATTTTCACCGAGCTATTTTAACAATAAGTTTAAAGAAGAAGGTATTGATGCATTTTATGATAGATATCCATTAGAAGATATTTCTGAGTTTTGTATGTTGACAGAGACAAAAGAATTTGTAGGTATGAATGTCACGATTCCACACAAACAAGCCATCATGCCACTTTTGGATGAGATAGATTTAGCTGCTCAAAAAATAGGTGCAGTCAATACCATCAAATTTGTAAATGGAAGGTCGATAGGTTGCAATACTGATGCCTATGGATTTGAAATTTCGCTGCTCGATCTTATTGGATCACCAGAAAATATTGATGGAGCTTTAGTCCTAGGTGCAGGTGGAGCTGCCAAAGCCGTATGTTTTGTATTAGAAAAACTAGCTATTCCATATAAATTAGTGAGTAGATCAAAAGGAGATGTTAGATACAATGAGATTGACAAAGATATGATGCAGCGTCACCATTTGATTATCAATACTACGCCACTAGGTATGTCTCCTGATATAAAAAGTGCCCCAGAAATACCTTATGAATGGCTGAATGAAAAATATTTTCTGTACGACCTTGTGTATAATCCTGAAAAAACCATATTTTTGACCGAAGGATTAGCAAGAGGATGTAAAATAAAGAACGGATACGATATGCTAATCCTCCAAGCCGAAAAAGCTTGGGACATTTGGAACCAACCGGAAACGTAAATATATGACAGAGCCCGAACCTTATCAAAATCTCAATTTTTCTGATACAGAGATAGCTTTTAGCAATAAATCAGACAAAGAACTCAAAAAAACTGCATGGTTATTCAAGATGATGAATAATCAAAACCTTGTAAAAATTGGTTCAAAAATTGGTTTGTTTGCCATAAAATTTAAAGTGCCTTTTACGGAATTGGTAGTTCGAAATACGATTTTTCCACAGTTTTGTGGTGGCGAAAATCTATTGGATTGTCAGAAAACGATCGATAAACTATATGAATACGATACTTTGACCATCCTTGACTACGGTGCAGAAGGCAAAAGTGATGAAGATGATCTCGACGCCGTTACCCAAGAAACCCTAAAAGCCATCGAAATGGCAGCTTCTAATAATTCTGTACCTGTCGTAAGTACAAAGATAACAGGATTGGTAGATAATGTCATTCTCGAAAAACTCCATAAAGGGGACGAACTCAATGAAGGCGAAAAAAGAAAATACCAACATCTAGTAGAAAGGGTAGAAGAGATATGCGAGCGTGCAGCCGAACTTAGTGTGAGTGTATTTATAGATGCAGAAGAAAGTTGGATACAAGATCCGATAGACGAGCTCGTCATGCAGATGATGGAAAGATACAACAAAGAGAAAGTCATTGTTTACAACACCTATCAGATGTACATCTCCTACAAATTTGAGCATCTAAAGCGAGATCACCAAAGGTGTATAGCCAAGGGAGTACTATTCGGTGCTAAGCTTGTACGCGGTGCCTACATGGACAAAGAAAGAGCAAGAGCAGAAGAGATAGGCTATCCATCACCTATCCAAAAAGACAAGGCAGCTACTGATGGGGATTATAATGCAGCGATCAGATATTGCATTGATAATCATACCACTATATCGTCATGCTGTGCATCTCATAATGCTGAAAGCAATATGCTCCAAGCTCAGCTGCTACATGAGAAAGGTATAGACAGGAATCACCCACACATCAATTTCTGTCAGTTATATGGCATGAGTGATAACATCACATTTAACCTTGCCAATGCAGGATATAACGCCGCAAAGTACGTAGTATATGGACCTATCAAAGATGTCATACCATATCTGATCAGACGGACGGAAGAAAATGCGTCTGTCACAGGTGAGATGAGTAGAGAACTGACATTGGTGGATAAAGAGATGAAACGTAGAGGGATGTGATGAAACCGTTGTATTTGTAAAGGTGTAAGATTTGTAAATTTGCTGAAATGCTGCAATAATGGGTGTCCAAATTCATTTGGACAATAAAAGTATTTTAGTGTCCAAAAAAGCAATTCTCCTTATTCCTTTCTGATCGTTTTGATAACAGCTTCTACCTCATATAAAAGTTCAGCTCGGAATGTTACATTTAGGCCTTCATAATACCAATCATTATGTTTCATGTAGAGTTTACCATAAGATGTGCTATTTACATCTAGGTTATAATATAATATGGCTTCAATCTCGTCATTAAGGCAAAACTCTTTTTTTAAAGCTAGATTTTCTGTCAATGATTGAGAAGCACTTTCTAGTTTGTCAGGGATTGGGTTAGCAAGTTTTTGTCCAAAATAAATCAACCCATCTATAGGAGAAGAATAGAGATAACTAAAATATAAATCGGATCCCGATTTTTTTTCAAAAGTAACACTTTCATCTATTAGTAATCCATCTCCAGTATAATGACTTGGAAACTGTATGGTGTACCCATCTTTAAAAGCTTCGGTAGTGAAGCTTGGGTTAGCTTCCATATTGATACAATTGATATTTGTATCAATTTTTGTTTCTTCTTTACAACAAGAAGCTAGAAGCAACATAAAAGGAATGAATAAGATTTTCATATATTAAAATTTTAGTGAATAAGCTTTGAACACCATTTTCAGATTTCATGATGCTAATCCATGATGTCTCTCACATTAATGACGTATTTTTGATTAGGAACGTTGGTGTTTATGTCAACTGTGTGTTCATTTTCAATGACAGGATTTGGGAGGAAGACCAGAATGCTATGTTACAAGAGAGATTAATTGCAAGTTGATTAAGGTAGATAAGGAGATGAAGCGTAGAAGGATATTAGGAAAAAATGACAATAGAGATAAGCTGAAATAATTTTTGTTCTTATTTGGAAGTTTGTAGTATGAAGCAAGTAACGAAAGGTTATAAGTTTTGAAATAAAATATCAAAGAAAGTAATAGAGACTACTTAAGAATTTGTCTCTATTACTTATCTATTATTGGTTAATGACTAAAGCTATTACCTAACTGCAATCGGATAATTGACACCACTAAATGTTACTGTACCATTTGTCAAAGGTGCTGCATTTCTTACGTGCATGATACCAGCAACGTGAGGTGTAGCCATACTTGTACCTGTCAAAGTAGCATATCCACCATTTAAAAAAGTACTTAAAACACTGGTTCCTGTGGCTATAAAATCTACTGGAGGTCTTCCCCAGTTTCCTCCTGTATTAATATCATCGTAGTAAGTCCCATTACATCTCATATTTGTCACTGTAAATATATTAGTGCCATTTATACACGCTGGTTGCACATTTGCAGCATTTCCAAAATTATTTCCTGATGCTATGGCTACACGTGTACCTGAGTTTGCAATGTTTGTTACAGAAGTGAAATAATTACAAGTGGTGGCACAATTTCCTGCATTCCATGCGCCTCCTAAACTAAGATTGAGTACATCACCAGGACTATCATATGTGGCAACATGATTGATTCCAGAAATGATTGTCGATGATGGACTGCCTCCTGAGCACCCAAAAACTTTTACAGGTACAACAGGTGCACCCGCTGCCACACCTACAACCCCTATAGAATTGTTTCTTGCAGCAATAGTGCCTGCCACATGCGTCCCATGACCATTACAATCATCAGCATTGCCACCTACAAATGACTTGGCATAAAGTGAATTGGTTACAACATTAAGGTCAGGATGATCCAAATCAATACCAGAATCTACAACCCATGCCCATCTTGATGTATTTGCATTTGCAAATCCTCCAGCGTTGGTAATGCCACAAGGTGTTGTTTGCATTCTAAGTCCGCCACTTCTCTCGATAGACTCCACTTGATAATTAGGAATGGATATCATCCTGTCATAACTTAATGTTTCAATATCTTGATTAGTTTTGAGCTTTTCAAACTTTTCAGAACTGATGCGTACAGCTGCCCCAATGGTTGCAGCTGTATAAATATGCAAAACTTCCTCTTCAAATATTCCATTATTTGCTAACCATGCCTTAATTTTAACTTCAGTCTCTTTATTCAACTTTTCCATCAAACTCCCCTTTTCTTCTCTACTATAATTTTTGGATCTATCTAATTTTAACAATGATGGTGGTCCAACCACATCATTTTTTAATTGTACAATGTATTGATCGGGTATGGCATCTTCCACAGTACCTAAGGGTTTTATGACATCTCTTGAGTCATTTGTAGATGCGCTGTCTGAGCAACTTTCTAGTGTAAAAAAAGATATAATAATTATTGAACAAAAAAATAAATATTTCATAATAACGATTTTTTAAAAATGATTAAATAAATTTACTTAGAATTCTTAGCTGAGGAATTCATGAAAAATAAAAAAATAAAATTAAGCCTTTATGCTTACATCCGTCTTCTATGTAAGGAACTTACTCTATCACAGTTACATCTCCACCCATCACTACTTCCTTCTCGTTTTCTACATAACTTATCAGATAGACATAGACTCCTAGTTGAATACTTTCATTGGGTAACCATCCTTGGGCTGCATCATTCGATATTGCAGTATTGGTAAAAATCTTATTGCCCCATCGATCATAGATACTCATTTTGTACTTAAAATCGATTTCAGACTTTATGTAGAATATATGATTTCCAGATGATGACTTTTTTGCAACGATATTTGGAATGGCGAATTTGACATTTTTAAACCGAACCAATAATTCGTCAGCATCTGTACATCCGTGTTCATTTTCTACCGTAATATGATATATACCTTCTTTTGGTCGGATTAATGCAGGATATGGACACTGACTACAATCTATTGCGTCTTCATTATTCCATTGATAACTCATGATGTCGCCACTATATGAAACTGGAAGCAGGATGCCAGGAGCATACCAAATGTCTAATAGATCGTCTGCCACTACATCTGGACTAGGGTAGGCTGTGATTTGAAAGGTATCGATATACTTACACAAATTTTTATCATTGTACTGAAGGGTATAAGTACCAGGCTCTGTAATAATTCTGTCTCTATCTCGATTTCCGTCTTGCCACTCTAAGTTAAAAACTTCATCAAACACAGAAATTACGGTGCCCCTTTCTGGACAAACTCCCAAATCTCCTAAAATAGTTGATCTTCTATCCTCAAAATACTGGTAAATAATGTCAAAAAATATAGAATCACATCCATTAATACCCTTCAGTGTATCACGATACGCTCCGGGGACTGCATAATTTTTACCCAAAAACTGCGTACTATCTGATGGACAAGAAAAAATGTCTGCCTTCTGATAGCTAGGGTCTATAAGGTACTTGACATCAAATGATACAGTATCTTGACAAGCACCATTAGAAAGAATATAGCTGTAAGTACCTTTGTCTTGTAAAACCCTTGTACTACTACTGCTTCCATCATTCCACGTCACATCATACTGTATCGGAAGGTTTATAGTCACAGATGCTCCTGCACATATAGTGGTATCCAGAATAGGCATATGAGAGATAGCTGGCAGTACAGTCACAGCACCCACAAAAGTGCCTTGATACCTGCCCGTGCAGTGCTCTACATCTAAAAAAATATCATAAGTACCTGGCGTATCATAACAGACTGTGACAATTGAATCTCCGCTGCTAATAGCATTGCTTCCAGGGAGTGACCACACAAACTCACCTGGTATTAGTGAGTGATTGCTGGATATGGTGATACACTGACCCGCACAAATCATATACTGCTGACTATCTAGTCTGACTTCTTGCTCTATTTCGGCCAAAAAATAATTGTCATACCCGACAAAGGTAGTGTTGAACGGAATGTTTTCTGTGCCTTTGACACTGTCCATGTGAGCAAAAATGCCTACCGTCATTACGGTATGATCTTCCTCTGCGGTAAAACAATGTCTAAATTTCTGCCACTCGCCATATTTAAGATCAGGTACAGTATCTATCTCTATCTGCGGCTTGAGCAAGATAGGTCCATAATTATTTGGATCTAATGTCATATCATATAGGGTATCAGAAAAGTAAATGCCATAGTGTGAAAGTGGCGTACTTGTGATTGGTAAAGGCATGGTCATATCATAGGAAATATAATAGTCCCTTCCTTTTTTTAAGGTGTCCAATAATCTGACTTCTATATAACTCCTATACTCCCTAAATCCGACACCACCTATGAAACGAGGATTTAATACTGCTGCAAGGAATCCATTACCTTCGCTTGGATCACAAAATTGTTTTGGGAAAACATTTGCGTACTCAACTGTTCCCATTGTGAGACATTCCAAATTAAAATATTTAGAACTAAATTCTCTTGATTTCCAATGATGTAAGACTTCTCTTAAATTTAAAATAGTATTATTGGAATAATTGCAGGTGTAAAAGTCTTCAAAACTAGGATTTGGGATCAAATTCTTTTGTCCTTGTATGGTACTAGTTATTATAAAAGAGAAGAAGATTAAGATACACCATTTCATATATATAAATTATGCTTTGATGGAATCAAAATATACCCAACCTACAGTCGAGTAGGTTGAGTATATCTTTATATAATAATTACATCTTAATAAATTTGCCTGTCAATTCAGATCCCACACCTTTGATGACATAATAATAAATACCGCTCACAGCATCAAGTTCTATTTGCAACTTAGGCTGACCTAAAAGTTGTATAGACTTTACAGTGCGGCCTTGACTATCAAAGATATGAATATCTACATTTTGATCCAACCATTCTCCTTTCATGTCAATATTGATATGGTCAGTCACTGGATTTGGGCTTACTATGCACATAGACTCATCTGCATTACTTCCAGCGCTTCTATTTTGTGTGCCTCCACCATCATGAAAGGCATTTGGCGGACAGTTAGTACCTTCTTTGAAGTAATAAAAATCTGTAATCAAGCCTGCACCACACCCATCATCATAGGTTAAATCCAATCTATAACACTGACAAGAAGTAGCTGTCGTGATTAATATTGGCCCTATATTAAAATTATTGACTGGTGTAAGGCTACCGGCTGATACTTGTTGAGGATCATTATGAGTATTGCAGTTTACTTGATTCAATTTCCAGTTTAAAGAAGTGTTATTGCTGTTTTGGACATTATAACCGATTAGGGTCAACTGGTTTATTTTAATGTTTCCAATAGTAGTACCACCAGTCAACAAAGAACTTGGAGGTGACGTGGCTGGAATAAAGCTACTTGTATTAGGTTCAAATCCAGAAATTGCATAAGCTCCATAAGCAAACTGCCCTTGGATATTAATGTATGCAAATTTATATGTATTGAATGAACATTCAGTAGGTCCATTACAGCACTGAATTCGCATTTCTATCTTGTAAGTACCAATGGTTAGATTGCTTATTAAATTTGAGATATTTAGTATGTTACTGGGAGAGAAATATGTCTCAGAAGCCACTACTGTATTGTTTAGGTCTTTAATGATAATAGATAAACACATATCTCTAAGAAGGCTCATTCCAGCAATATTTAATTCAACAGGATCTCCAGGGCAAACTAAAATATCAGTAGCACTAGCGAGAACGTTTAGTGCTCCAGAATGAAAACGTCTTCCACAATGTGTTAAAGCAGTGGTTTCACCAGGAGTTATAGGTGCAACGCCCAAATTTATACCATTTATTCTAATGTTTGTCGGTAAAGACTGACTTAAATAAACAGTACAACCTACTACCTTACAAACTTCCCAATTTCCGCCATTAATACAAACCGTAGCACCGGGGCACGGCTTGCCAACCAAGCAGACTTTACCATCAATAATTTCATAAACTCTTGAACGTTCTTCAGGGCAACTAATTGTGACCATTGCGCCTGGGAGTGAAGGAATTACTCTTCCTCCACAACTTTCGACAAAAGTTAAGCAGGTGCAATTACTAGGCACTGAATTTGGTATGGAAGTCGTAGTGGGATCAGTTTGGCCATTTACACCAAAATAAGAAATTAATAAAATGAAAATTAATGAAAATACATTTTTCATGTTTTAAATTTTTTGATTACTTAAAATAATATTTGTTCAAAAAAAAGCCAAACAAATTAAGTAAGAAACCATATCTTTGTCTCTCCGTTCACGCGGTACGGGAGCTTACTCCATTTTTCACGAAATGGGCCAAAGTAGGCTTCTTTTTTATTTGTATGGATTTGAAATGTAATAAAATAAATAGCTACAAGGCACTGTCTCCTGAGACACCTCTTCCTTTAAGTTTAGTTTTTGATATACTTTTTTTTGATTTTATAATTTTAAAATGTTAATAATTGTTTTTTCTAAAATTCATGTTCTTTCGAAAACACGTATACTTTTTAACTACAGCACAACCAGATACTTTTACCAAGTTATAATATCAATGACTACAAGCAGAAATGAATCACCAATCTACTTGATTACTAAAAAAAAACATTTAGCTTAAGGAAAAATATTTATAACTGTAGGTTTGTACTATCATCTCTTCTGGAATTTAAGAAAGATAACAAAACTCACAAACAAAAAACTGATTTCTTCAAATCATCTTTTTCTGAAAGCTTTACATTTTGTTTCATAAAATTAATTAAAATTATCTTTTAAATTAACTTCAAAAAACACCCAACTTATTTCTCAACAGGTGCTGTAGTTTTAATGGTGTATCTTTCTATAAATTAATTCACTTTAATCTTTCACCATTAAAAGCAATTCAAAGGTAAGGCTTTCCAATTTGAAAGTCAAATAATTTTGTTATTATTTTTAAAATTCATTTCGTTTTTTTATTTTTTCATAATTTTTAATTTTTAAGTCACATATAATCAGCATGATAGAGCGTATTTGATTGTGAAGATTAGAATCAACCGTGATAATTATAGCGGTATCATGTCTTAGAGTCATACTACTACGTGAGGAACTTTAATGGCTTTGTTATATGCAATTGCAATACTTTTTTATACTTCCAGACATGTTTTGGAAACCCATTAAAACAATTACCTTAATAATGCAAAGCCGACTCTACATAACCAATCGTGTGCAGATTCAACAGTATCAACAAACGTTTGCAGCTTTAGCGGCATCAACAAATTAGCAGATCAGCAAAATCTTGGATGTGGGTAGGGGATAAAACAAATGGTAACAAAAGCAATTGTCTTATTCCTTTTTAATCATTTTGATAACCGCTTCTACCTCATCTAAAAGTTCAGCTAGGAATAGTTAAGTTAAAACAATTATTCAAAAGCCCAAAAACGAATTATAGTAACAATCAAACTCATACGTATGGTTTAGTTTGCGCTTGAATGATTTATTATTTTTCAAACCTTTCAAATACCCATAGTTTGTCATTCTCATCTCTAAACCCTACAATACCCAAAGATTTTGAAAAATGTAGTTCAGAAAATATCTTATATTCTTCAGAAGGAAAACTTGAATAGACTGAATCAAATGTTTTCCCCAAAAGCAATTTGTTATGGTTGCAATTACAAAAAAAATGGGTCTCCTAGATGATCAAAACCTACATTAGGTGTAAAAGGAACTAGGTTTGTGAATATACTTGCACTAAAATTTGCATTTTGTGAAGTACCATTTTTTGTAATATTTGTAGTTACATAAAAGTACAAAGCAAATTTAGTATCTGTGGGTTCATAGTAATTTACTGCCACTTTTGGAAGAACTATATCTTTGCCGTTGACATTTTGTTTCTGAGTCGAATCTGAAAAATTAATGTACAGTATTCTTTCTGACCCTTCTTCATTCTTAAAAATAACTTGGCTGTTGTTTTTAAATGGTTCTAAATTTATACTACTCAAGAGTTGTTCATATTTTACAAATTTCAGGTTAGAAAAATCTAATTCTTGGCTTGAATCCATATCTTTCGTACATGATATGGTAAAAGAAATACAATTGGGGTCAACATTAATGTTTTCATGAATTAATTTATATTTGATTAATTATAAATGTCCTTATGAACTAAATTTTAACTAATTTTTGTGTCGTGCCGATTAGGTTACCTTTATTATCTATAAGTGAAATATAGTATATTCCAGTACTTAATGCTGATATATCCATTTCTGTGTTGGCTTTATTGAAATTAGTTTTGACAATTAATTTTCCATATGTATCGAAAATATGAACATAACTAACATTGAAGGGTTCAGTCAATGAGACAGTAATGTAATTATAAGTTGGATTAGGATTTATTGAATATCCAAAATTGATAAAGTCATTATTTATCGTGGAGGAGATTAAATCTAAATCCCGCCCGTCTATCAACATGTAATGTAACCAAGTATTTTTAACCAATTTATCTGCTTCAGATTTTTTATAATGGACTGTTGATACTACAAGATTGTTTTCTTCAGTTAAAAGCAATCTCGAAACGAAAATATAATCATTAGGCATATCTGCTGATAGTTTTTTAACAAGTCTTTTATTCCCTTTTCCATCTGTCTTGTAGATTAATATAATGGATTCTTCATTTTCTACTGTCGATATGGAAATAATCATAGTTTCATCATTTTCAATAAACTCTGCAAATACGTTTGAAGGTTGTGCGTTTTCTACCGTTATTTGTTCCACTATTTTACCTTCAGTGTTGAAACTACTAAGAGTGATGTTTTGCGGGAAGTTAAAATCATCAGGATTACTTTGTATGATAAAATGCTCATCAGTATAGCCTCGCATCCAGTGGCTATAATAGTTTTGAGGCAGATTTTCTTTTATACTAATATTTTTGAATAAATTAAAATTGTAATCATACTCCAATACAGATATAAGCTGGTCATTTTTAGTTTCACTTGAGCTTGAAAATGCAAACGTAAAAAACCTTTCATTTTGCTTTTGGAAGGTAAACCCACCTCTTCTGAACCGACTCACAATGGTATCTCCGAATGTTATTTGCCTTTCATTTATACGGTGACCTTCTTTATCAAAGATTCTAAACGTTAGACTATTCCCTACATGAATCAGATGATAGATACTATCTTTTGATTGAAAATTTTGTGTTTTACCAAATGTTGTTTCTGTTTCAACGAAATTTAAATGTGGTTGAATACCAGTTGTATCAGGTAAGAAATATGAAATTTCAGAACCATTTTCTGCATTATACACCCTATGCCCATAGTATGACTGGTTCCATAGTGCAGGTATGAATATATAATTATACTCTTTATCAATTAAAAAAGAATACTGATCACCTATTAACCTAGGTGCAGTTGCCATTTCACGAGTTTTCACTTCAGTAAAATATGCTTGGTCTTTCCATAATACAGTTCCGTCCGTCAATTTTAATTTTTGTACAATATAACCGTCTGAAATTGAATTAGTAAGAATATTATTTAATAGAAAAATATTGCCATCTTTAATGATGGGTTTTCCTACTGTGGGAAATCCAAATGTCGTTCCTAAAGTTATATCCTCTGGAAATACATGATGAAGCCAAATTGGGTTATAGTCCTTAAACTTGACGGGTTGATACTCTTGTGCTATAGTTAGATTGGAAAGCAGTACCACAAAAACGAATATACTTAATTTGATTTTCATTATGATGTTTTTGATTATTTTACAAATAAATTTTACAATAAGCTATGGTTCGATTTAGTGTTGAACCATACGCTTTGTTACTGTATCTACATTTTCAATTTAACATAAATCTAGCTTTTTAAAGATGAAATCAAGTCGTTGCAACTTTTTCATAATTTGCATATTATTTTAAAGCACACATTCCTACACTCTAATTTACCTCGGGCTAACTCTATCTAAATTTTTTTTTTTTTTTCTTCATATCCTTAATTAGAGCCAATCATTCTGTATTAATGTTTTACAAATTTATATTTATGTGTAAAATTATTATTAATCACTTTTAAATGGTAAACTCCGTTAGGTAATGACGACACGTCAATTTGATTATTGTTTATAATGTTTGAATTTAATAGCTGTTTACCATCCATTGAGTATATTACCGCTTTCATATTATTCTTTAATTCTGGCAGTGTGATATAATCTGTTGTAGGATTTGGATAAATGGTAGGAATTAAAGTTTCTCCTTGTTCTGATGTAGATGAAATAATGCCAAGCTTTCGAGTATCAATTAGGACATTGGAGAGCCAATCCATTCTTGTAAATTCATTTAATTGATTAATATCTATTTGGCTGATGTGCAAAAGTAAATTTTTGTCTGGTGTCCAAAATAAACTACTAATTCCATAAGAATCAGTTGGGTCAGCCGATTTTAGTTCTTCTTTCAAAGTTAAATTTCCTGCACCATCAGATTGGAAGATTTTAAAAGAGGTCTGTTCGGGTTTTTGTTCGCTGATACATACTATGCTACCTTTATCACTTTGCATTGGAAGACTTCTTAATGTACTAATGGGAAGAGAAAGACTTATTTCTTCTAGTAAATTTCCTTTGATATCAAAATTATATATAACTAAATTTGAATCAATATATTGGGCGTGAAGATTGAACTTATCTCCAGCTAATGCACTTATATCTAGACTTAAATTGCTCAATTTTTTACGTGGCGGCAATTTATCTGCTATGTCAATATCACTTTCGACATTCATATCATAATCTGTTACCATTATCCTCACTATATCTTTTTCTCCCTCAATGGTAGCGGGACACTGCACCACTACTAAGAGTTTGTTCTCTAAGATCATATAAGTTTGGATTCTATCAATAAACCGACCCATATTTATGACATTAATCGAACTGTCTATCGCATGACCATCATTATTTAGTACATAGGAGGCAAGATTCAGTTGTTCACAATTTACTGGACATAATCTATTGATAACTACATAATTGGTGGTACTATCTTCTTCAAATAGAAATACATCTCTAAAAAAACCTGGTTTTCCTGTAAATATAATTTTATTTTTTGAATCAGTAGGGTCTGTGAGCTGATAGTCGGTTGGCTCTCCATTATTTACATCGTAGCCGGCTTTCCCTAAGCTACCTCTCAACCACAGAAAAGATCTATTTGGCGCAAACTCTTTGAAAAAATGAAAGGCCAAATTGCCGTTCTTTAGGTATGGACTAGCAGCATATTCTCGATCAGGATTCGAATTGTTTACAAATTTAAAAAACCTACTATTTTGCCAAACTTCGGTGCCAGTCTCCATATCAATTTTTTGTACAAAATAACCATTATAATATTGATCGCCACTAAAAATGTTAGCTACATTATAGATATATCCATCTTCCATCAAGGGCAGATTATGATTGTGAAAACGCATCCTAGGATAAAGTACCTGTGTCTCGATTTCCGGAACTATTGAGTAAGTACTCCAAATGATATTTTCAGATGTCCAATCAATAGGTCTGAATGTTTGCGCATAGATTTGCAATGAAATAAAGCAAATGATGGAAATGATTACTGATCTCATAATTTATGATTTAAAAAATATGAAAAAATAGGTAAATAATGCGAATAGAATCCGAAAATCTATAGCATTAGCACTTAATATTTTAATAATTTAGCGATAGATTAAAGGGTTTAACTTATCTGTTTGTAATTAAGAAGTATAGTTAGATAATTACATTTTCATAAATGAAAAATGGACAACAAAACTTACAAAATTTAAAACTGATTTCTTCAAAACATCTTTTTCTAAAAGCTTTTCATTTTGTTTAATAAACTTATCTTTTAAATTAAATCGCATAAAAACGCCCAACTTATTTCTCAAAAGGTGCTATAGTTTTAACGGTGTATCTTTCTATAAATTCATTCACTTTTTTCTTTCACCATTAAAAGTTAAACAAAAATATGCTGATTGGATTTAAGAAACAAATAATTGTCCGACTTTTTTTAAATATTTTAGATGTTTTTTTTACCTTAGTTGCTTACAAGTGAATTGTGATCAATTAATTGCAAGCACCTAAAGAAAGACTTTAGGGTGTTGTAGAAAGATTGAAAGCACCTGAAGAAAGAACTTAGATTGTTGAAGAATGATTACAGGCACCTTAAGAAAGATCTCAGGCTCTTGAAGAAAGATTGGAGGCATCTTAAGAAAGATTTTAAGCTGTTGCAGAAAGATCACAAGCACCTAAAGAAAGAACCTAGGCTGATGTTGAAAGATTGCAGGCACCTGAAGAAAGAACTTAGGTAGTTGAAGAAAGATTGTAGGCACCTTAAGAAAGATTACAGGCTGTTGAGGAAAGCTAACAAGCAACCGAAGAAAGATCTCAGGCTGTTGTAGAAAGATTGCAAGCATCTGATGAAAGATTTCAGGCTTGTGTAGAAAGATTAAAAGCATCTGATGAAAGACTTTAAGCTGTTCCAGAAAGATTGCAGGCACCTGAAGAAAGAACTTAGGCTGTTGAAGAAAGATTAAAAGCAACCGAAGAAAGATCTCAGGCTGTTGTAGAAAGATTGCAAGCATCTGATGAAAGATTCAGTGAAGTTGGAGGCAGATGGAGAGAGTGTAAAAGACTATGAATAGTGGTTAAATCGGCAACTCGTCCTAAGATTTTTACAGATTGCACAACAGCTAGATATCCTGACTTTACATCAGTATAGGGAGTTTACAGTTCAGTCGATTCTAATACATCACTGATTTTCGTTACCATTTCATCCGTTATTTGTAAATGAAAAACAAATCTGATCGTATTATTACCAAATGCAGTAGCTAAGATTCCTTTTGATTTGAGTTTTTCTAAAAAATCAGTATCCTTGATATTGTCTTGTAATTCGAAGATTAGAATATTGGTAAATACAGGTTTTATACTTTTGACATATGGCATTTGGGACAATAGCAAGCCAATTTTTTTTGCTTTATCATTGTCTATTTTTAAGTTGTCAATATGATTGTCTAAAGCGTAGATACAGGCAGCAGCGAGATATCCTGCTTGTCTCATTCCACCACCCATCACTTTTCTAAATCTTCGGGCTTCCCTGATGGTCTCTTTATCTCCTAATAGCAATGAACCTATAGGCGCACCTAGTCCTTTGGACATACAAATGGAAATGGTATCAAAATGTCTTCCCCAATCTTTTGTATCTTCTCCTGTCTCCACCAAAGCATTAAATATCCTAGCGCCATCCAAATGAAGTTTTAATCCTTTGGATTTGCATAAGTCTGCAATGGGAGCTACTTCATCCAAAGTGTAATAACTACCACCACCTTTATTGCAAGTATTTTCTAATACTACTAGTCTTGATATTGGTTGCCAATCATATCCTGGTTTAATGACAGATGCGATTTGGTCGGCAGTTATTTTTCCATTTTTGCCTTGGATTAGATTCACGGCGACACCGCTATGAAAAGCATATCCGCCTGTTTCGTATTGGTATACATGTGAGTCTACATCACAGATCAATTCATCTAGCGGTTTAGTATTGACTTTTATGGCTATTTGATTGGTCATAGTACCTGATGGACAAAACAAAGCTGCTTCTTT
>Ga0075154_10001429_pt1 | contig 17157 bp, 17 predicted proteins | sample JI71714BDNA_FD_70965 | JGI IMG/M metagenome (GOLD analysis project Ga0075154, IMG submission 70965) | Wastewater effluent complex algal communities from Wisconsin, to seasonally profile nutrient transformation and Carbon sequestration -... | ecosystem: Engineered > WWTP > Effluent > Algae...
TTCGTCTGCGACACCGGCAACAAGTACCTGTCGAAGATGTACAACGACTACTGGATGCTGGACATGGGCTTCGTCGAGCGGCCGCGGCACGGCGACCTGCGCGACCTGATCTCGCGCCCGGCCGCCGACCGCGACACGATCACGATCAAGCCCGAAGACCCGCTGACGATCGCCTATCAGCGCATGAAGCTGTACGACATCAGCCAGCTGCCGGTACTGACCGAGGGCCGCATCGTCGGGATCCTCGACGAGAGCGACGTGCTGCTGCATGTCCACCGGGATGAACAGCGCTTCCGCGACCCGGTGTCGACCGCGATGGTCGCCGACCTGACCTTCGTGGACCACGATGCACCCATCGAGACGCTGATGCCGATCTTCGATCGCGGTCAGGTCGCCATCGTCCGACAGGGCGAGACCTTCCTCGGCTTGATCACCCGGATCGACCTGCTGAACTTCCTGCGTCGCAAGGTGCAGTGAGGCTTGCTGCGCTGGTGAGTCGAGTCGCAGGAGCTACCCTCGACGGGCCGCCAGCTCATACCCGGATGGAGTGACCCATGCGCGTCGTTGTCCTGCTGCTCGCGCTCGTCGGCCTGCTTGGTCCGGCGCCGACCTTCGCCACCGAGATCTACAAGTGCATCGGGCGGGATGGGCGGGTGGCCTACTCCAGCACGCCCTGCCCGCGCGGCACCGATGGGAAGACCATTGCCGAGAACGGTCCGCCGGCCTCGGAGTGGCGCTGCGTCGGGCGCGAGCGGCTGTTGCTGAAGCCGCTGAACCGGCCGGACTTGCCCGCGGAGCAGGCCGAAGCGTTGGCGAAGCTGAATCAGCGTGAACGCCTCGAAGGTCTGCGAGGCGATCTGCTGCGGGCGCCGGATGGCGTTCTGCATCGCTGCTATCCGCAGACCCCGACCGCCGAGTCGCGGATCGCCAAGGACGGAACGATCCGACTGAAGCGCGGTGAGCAGATCGAGGAAATTCCCTACGTCGTCAACCGGCTGGGTCTGCTGCAGCGCTGCACCCAGGCCCTGCTCGCCTGCCGGGACGACCCGGAATTGCCGCGTGCGGTCGGCGGCTGCTTCAAGCGGGTCGGCTACTGCCAGACCGAGACGCCCGAACGCGAACCCGGCACTTGCTGCCCGCGGGATTGCGCCGAACGTTTCAGTGCCTATCGGCAAGGCGGCATGAATGACTCCGAAGCCTTCTACGCGACCTTCCACAGCACCGACCGCTGCATCGACATCGGCGAACCGATCCTGCCCTGACCGCCGGAAGTCACGTTCCGTCAACGATTCAGCCAGCCCGAACACGGTTTGTTGATCCTCCGCGGCTCCGCCCACCGAGCTCACGCCCATGCGCCGCACCGCCCCGCTGCTCCTGCTCTGCTGCACCCTGTTTGCTCCGCTGCTGCCGGCCCAGGAGGCCGAAGTCAGAGAGGCCCTGCGCAACGGCAAGATCGACGAGGCCGTGACCCTCGCCGAGGCCTGGACCGAAGCCGCGCCGCAGAATTCGAAAGCCTGGAGCGCCTACGGCAACGCCTATGGCCGCAAGGCGACCTCGGTCAGCATGTTCCGGGCGATGGGCATGGCCGGCGACATCCGCGAGGCTTTCCAGAAGGCGGCCGAGCTCGATCCGAGCAACATGGACGCGCAGTTCGGGTTGATGGGGTACTACCTGGCCGCTCCTGCCATCGCCGGCGGCGGCATCGACAAGGCCAAGGACCAGGCGCGCGTGATCGCCCGGATCGATGCCGCGCAGGGTGAGCGCGCTCAGGCGCAGATCGCCTTCCGGGAAAAGCGCGAAGCCGACGGACGGCAGCACCTGACGAAGGCGCGCGAACTGGCGCCGGAGAACATCGATCTGCAGCTGATGGTGCTGTCGGTCGCGATCGGCGGAAAGCAGATGCAGGATGCCGAGGCGATCCTGACCCATCTGGGCACCCTGGCGCCAAACGACCCCCGCGTGCGCTATCAGCAGGCGGTCTGGCCGATCCGGGTCGACCGTGGCGATTTCGCCGCCGCCCGCGACACGCTGGCCGCGCTGATCGCAAGCCCGGAGAAGCCCGCGAACATCAGCGACGCGATCCTGCACTGGCGCCTCGGGCAGGCGCAGGAAAAGGCCGGTGACACGCCTGCCGCCGTCAGTTCCTGGAAGACCTCGACCCGACTCGATCCGGAATTCGAGGAAGTTCAGGCCGATCTGAAGCGCGTCGGCGCCTGATCGGGCTCTGACGTTTCCTGGAGCGCCAGTGTCCTCGTGAGCATCGAGCCTTGATGCCCACGAGGACTTCGGCCCTTCAGGGAAGTCGCAGGCTCGGCTTGGGAGACACTACCTCACGCCACCCGGTTTGTACCGGATTCGGCAGTGCCTGGCGTTTCAACGACCGAAGTCGTCGCCATCCGCGTCGGCCGACGGGATGTAACGCACAGGCTCCGGCGTGACCACCTCCCGCTCGGGTGGCACGGCTGCCGCCTCGACGGCGTCCATCGTCGCGTAAAGCAGGGGCTCCAGCCCGCTTTTCGCCAGGCCGGACACGAGAAACCACGGCCCCTTGTACTTCAGGCTGCGAATGCAGGCCTTGGCCCGCTTGAGGGCCTCGGCCTCCGGCAGCACGTCGGACTTGTTGAAGACCAGCCAGCGCGGCCGCTCGGCCAGTTCCGGGTCGTATTTCTTCAGTTCGGCAACGATGGTGCGGACCTGCTTCGGCAGCGTCATGCCCTCGTCGTAAGGCGTCAGATCGACCACGTGCCAGAGCAGCCGGGTGCGCTGGACGTGGCGCAGGAAGTGATGGCCCAACCCCGCGCCCTCGGCGGCGCCCTCGATCAAGCCGGGGATATCGGCAACCACGAAGCTGCGATCGACATCGACGCGAACGACGCCGAGGTTCGGATGCAGCGTGGTGAAGGGGTAATCGGCGACCTTCGGCGTCGCCGCCGAAACCGCGCGGATCAAGGTGGACTTGCCGGCATTCGGGAAACCGAGCAGGCCGACATCGGCGAGCACCTTCAGCTCCAGCGCCAGGCGTCGCGCATCGCCGGGCTGGCCATGGGTGAATTGCCGTGGCGAGCGATTGGTCGAACTCTTGAAGGTGCTGTTGCCGCGACCGCCGCGGCCGCCCTGCGCGACCAGCAGGCGCTGACCGGAACGGGTCAGGTCACCGATCAGCTCCCCGGTGTCGGCATCGCGCACCACGGTACCGAGCGGCACACGCACATCCATGTCCGCACCGCCGCGTCCGGCACAGTCGCGACTGGAACCATCCTCGCCGTTGTCGGCGAAGAAGCGACGCTGGAAGCGGAAATCGATCAGCGTGTTGAGTCCCTCGTCGGCACGCAGCCAGACGCTGCCGCCGTCTCCAGCGTTGCCGCCATCCGGGCCACCGAAAGGCACGAATTTCTCCCGACGGAAGCTGACGCAGCCGTTGCCGCCCTTGCCGCCGCGGACCTCGATACTGGCTTCATCGACAAACTTCATGCTGTCTCCCGGCCATGCACGGCCACTGGCTGACGAACCGACGGCGCGTTACTGCGCCGCTTGATGCGGGATTGCCGCAAACGAAAAGGCCCGCACGCGGCGGGCCCCTACGCAGACCATGGCGTTGACGTCAGGCAGCGCTGACGACGCTGACGATGCGCTTGTTGCCCACGCCACCGCGACGGAAATGGACGACGCCATCCGTCAGGGCGAACAGCGTGTGATCCCGACCGAGGCCGACATTCTGGCCCGGGTGGTACTCGGTCCCGCGCTGACGCAGAATGATGTTGCCGGCGACGCACTGCTGGCCGCCGAACAACTTCACGCCCAGATACTTCGGGTTGGAATCGCGGCCATTACGGGTAGAACCGCCTGCCTTCTTGTGTGCCATTGCGTCTTCTCCTCAGGCCGCCGAGATACCGATGATCTCGACTTCGGTGTAATGCTGCCGATGCCCCATCTGCTTGCGATGGTGCTTGCGGCGACGGAACTTGACCACCACGATCTTGTCGGCGCGTCCGTTGGCACGAACCTTCGCCTCGACCTTGGCGCCGTCAATCATCGGCGCGCCGATATTGATGTTGTCACCGTCACCGATCAGCAGCACGTTGTCGAAGGACACCGGCTGACCGGCCTCGACATCGAGCTTCTCCAGACGCACCACGTCACCGGGTGCTGCGCGGTACTGCTTGCCGCCACTTGCAAAAATCGCGTACATCGCTCGAATCCTTGAGCCTGATCGACTGACAGAGACGCGGGAGTATCGGGCGTGGTACTGCAGACGGTCAAGGCAAGGTCCAGGCTCGCGGTTCAGCTCGGCACCGGCACCGGGGGCACGACGGCTGTGGCCATAATCCGTGCTTCCTCGCTGACCGGCCCGACCCCCATGTTCGATGTCCTGCTGAAAGATCTGGCCCAACGCTTCGGATTGGGTGACCAGGCGCGCCCGCTGCTGGGCCTGCTGCTGGCCCTGATCTTCGACCCGCGCCGCGGTGGCTTTCCGGGCTTCGTCGACCAGTTGCGCCGCGGTGGTGCCGGCGACCAGTCGGTCAGCTGGATCGGTCGCGGCGAGAATCGGCCGATCAGCTCGGCCGAGGTCGAGCAGGCGCTGGGTCTGGAGTTGCTCGACTGGCTGGCCGGCAAGCTGAATCTGCAGCGCGGCACGCTGACCACGGCACTCACCGCGATGCTGCCCGGCGTGGTCGACAAACTGACGCCGGATGGCGTGACGCCCAGTGCAGCCGCCCCTGCTTTCGCGGAGTCGTACCTCAAGCCCTACGTCGATGAAGTCGCGAGCGCACCGTTGCCCAGCGTGCCGGTCGCCGGCCTGCCGAAGTCCGATGCACGCGTCGGTGGTCGCCCGGCTCTGATGCCGTGGATCGCCGGGAGTCTGCTGTTGCTCGGTGGCGCTGCCGGCTGGTACTTCTGGCCCGCCCCGGAGCCCGCGGCACCAGCTCCCGCAGCGACCGCGCCTCTGCAGCCCGCGCCTGCGACACCCGCCCCGTCAGAACCGACCACCGAAACCGCACCCGTCGACACCGTCACGACACCGCAGGCAACCGGCGCAGTGACGCCCGACAACCCGATGGGCCTGCCCCGCGTCGTGTCGCCCATCGAAAATCGCGCTCTCGAGTTCCTGAATCTGGAGCTGGGGCTGGATTCGGGCTCTATGCTCAAGCCGGGTGACATCACCGCACTGGGCGAACACGTCATCGACGGTCGCACGACCCAGTGGTGGCAGTACCGTTGCCCGAACGGCGGCGACTGCTATGTCTATGCACGCACGGTCGGCAGCACCTGGGAGTACGTGCGCAGCAGCACGCCGCCACCGGCGCCCTGAAGCCAGTGGAGCCAGCTCAGGACAGGGCGTTCTGGCTGGCGCGGCGATACAGCACCGGCCTCAACAAGACGGCGATCAGGAAGCCGGCGACGAAACCGATCACGTGCGCCCACCACGCAACCGTGGACAACCCGGGCGCCGCAATGGTGTAGAGCACCTGCAACAGGAACCACAGCCCGATCAGGTGCTGGGCCGGCACGCGCACCAGCTGGAAATACAGCCCCAACGGCAACACCAGTCCCAGCCTGGCACGGGGAAACAGGTACAGATACGCGCCAATCAGGCCGGACACCGCTCCGCTGCAGCCAATGATCGGCGCGGTGGTGTCCTTCAACAGCAACGCCGTGCAGAGATTCGAAAGGACGCCGCAGAACAGGAACAACGCGAGACACAGGCGGCCGCGAAACAATCGCTCGACTGCCAGACCGAACACGGCCAGAAACACCAGGTTGCCAAGCAGATGCGCGGCGTCGGCGTGCAGGAAGATCGCGCTGAACAGCCGCAGCACGGTCCATCCGGCGTGCCAGTCCGGGTGCGACCAGGCATTGAGCTGCGCTGGCACGACACCCCAGAGGTACATCGCCTTCAGCTGCTGCGCATCGTCCAGTCGCAGCACCGCCAGCGACAGCGTCACGCAGAGCGCCAGCAACAGCGGCGTCGCCCAGCGAAACAGGGCCTTGCGCCGATCACGCAGCTCGATGAACACGAAACCTCAGGCCGCCGCCGGACGGCGTGACGGCAGCACGGCCATGCTCAACGGCTCCGCGGCAGCAGAAAGCGCTGACCGTTGAACTCCAGCACTGCACCATCGCCGCGGATTTCCAGCAAATCGACCTTGTCCTCGATCTTCGTGATCCGTGCGCCGGTGGCGTCGCTGCGCGGGTAGCGCTTGCCGCCGATGATCACGAAACGCCGCGCCGGATCGGCGTGGTAAACGTACATGCTCACATCCAGCGCCGGCAGTTCGCGGCGGATGCTGTAGTCGAGCTGGTCGATGGTGATCAGGCTCTCGACCGGCACCGATGCGGGCGGCGGCGCGGGCGCTGCGGTTGCGGGAACCGCCGCGCTGGCCGACGACATGGCTGATGCGGGCTCGACCGAGGCGACCGGCGAGGGCTCCGGCACTGCGATGGCCGTCGACGGCGCGGCCTGGATCGGTTCGGCAGCGGCGGCGGCCATGGCCTCGGGCGTGTAGACGGTTCCCGCCGGCAACGGCAGCGCGGCGCCACCAGATCCGGCCACCACGCCGCCAGCCACCCGACTCTGCGCCTCGCCCATCTGCGGCGCGAGATCGTCCAGCGGCAGCTGGACCGCCTCCGGACGCAGCTCGGGCGCCGAGTCGGCGAGTGCCGGGGCACTGGCCAGACCCTGCTCCATCGTCGCGTCCGTCACAGCGAGCACCGGCGTCGTACCGCCCGCGCCCGTCGGCTCGCCGCGATCGGCGAGATCTGTCGGGACCGAGCTCTCGCCCAGACCCAGCCACCAGCCGGCACCGGCGGTCCCCGCCAGCAGCGCCAGAGCGACCGGCACCCGGGCCGGATGGGCGCGGCGCCGCGGCGTCAGCCCAACCGAGGAGGCCAGCGTAGGCGCCTGACCACGCTGGCGTTCGCCCGCTGATTTCCGCAAGGCGTCGAGGATCAGACTCATCGGGCTTCCTCCACGACAGCGGCGAATTCGAACGAAGCGCTCATTGTAGTCCTCCTGCAGCTCCCGCGTCGGCGATTGCCGGCGCGCCCTCCAGATAGCCGACCAGCGCCAGCACGGTCCACGGACCGAGCACGCCATCCGCGTCCAGACCATGCGCCTGCTGGAAGCGCACCAGCGCTTCCGACAGGGCCGGCGCACGCGCCGCGACCGGCTCGCCGAGGGCGCGACCGAGCAAGGCCGCCAGCCGGGCGCGTTCTGCCGCGCTGCCATCGACCGCCAACTGCTGTTCCGGCATGCGATAGATCGCGACGAACTCCCCGAGCCAGTGCTGCTCCAGCGCGTCGTCCGCCACCAGAAAACTGCGCGGCCCGACTTCGAGCCGCACCGGATCGTCACCGCCCCGCCAGAGCACCAGCTGCGGACTTGGCGTCGCCGGAAGTTGCAGCAGAACCGGCAGCTTCAAGCGCTGCAGGCGTTGCAGATTCCCGGCCGCGCGCAGACAGCGCAGCTCCGCGGACAAGCGGCGCGGACAGCGGCTCAGTCGCTCCAGCAAGGCCGAAGTCGGTTCCACGCCCCAGGCTCGGATCAAGGTGCGGGCCGCGCCCTCCGGCTGCTCGGCCAGTGCTGCGGCGACTTCGGACCACTCTGATCGCGGTGCGACCGCCGGTGACAGCACACCGATCGACGCGGCAGGTACCGAAGCCGCGGCTGCGGGCGGCGGCGCGACCGGCGGCGGCGGCCGCAACCACCAGAACGCCGCGAGCAGCGCCAGTGCCAAGCCAGCCACAACCAACCCGCGCAGGTTCGCGGCCCGGGGCACCGGCACCTGCGCCTCGCGGATCGCCGACCGGACCATGCCCGGATCGACCGTGTAGCTGCCGGCCACATATGCGGCGAGCAACGCCCGATCGGCCAGTACATTGATCAAGCGCGGCACGCCGGCACTGGCGCCCGCAATCGCCGCCAGTGCCTTCGGCAAAAATACTTCGCGATGCGCGCCCGCCACCGCCAGACGATGCCGGACGTAGTCAGCCACTTCGTCGGCGTCCAGCGCGGTCAGGTGGTAGCGCGCGGTGATCCGCTGCGCCAGCTGCTTCAGTTCGGGCTGGGCGAGGATGTCCTTCAGCTCGGGCTGGCCCAGCAGGATCACTTGCAGCAGCTTCTGAGTCGCGGTTTCCAGATTGGTCAGCAGCCGCACTTGTTCGAGCGCGTCCATCGACAGCTGCTGCGCCTCGTCGATCATCACGCAGCAATGCCAACCCTCGGCGTGGCGGGCCAACAGCCAGGCGTTCAGCGCATCGGTCATCGCCTTCAGCGAGCCACGCCGCCCGTCGAGGTCGATGCCGAATTCCTCGGCGATGGCCTCGACCAGATCGAAAGCCGACAGCCGCGGATTCAGGATGAGCGCGACCTGGGTGCGCTCCGGCAATTGCTCCAGCAACAGCCGCGACAAGGTGGTCTTGCCGGTCCCGATCTCGCCGGTCAGCAGCACGAAGCCGCCGGCGCCGCCCTGGCCAACGCCATACAGCAAGTGCGCGAGCCCATCGCGATGCCGCTCCGACAGCCACACGAAGCGCGGGTCGGGCGTGATCGCGAAGGGCGCGTCCTTCAGGCCGAAATGGTCGAGATACATGCGGGAACCTTGAAAAACCCCGGTTGACTTCGGGTTGAATATCGACGGATCAAGAAGTGGAGACGATTCTTGATGCTGGCACCGGGGGTTTTCGGGAAAACCATTGCAGTTTCCGGGCGAGAGGAGGCCGACGACGCCCATCGGGCGAGTCGGCCGGACAGCGACCGCGGTCGCTGTCCGAGGTTCCATGTCGCGCCGGACTCAGCCGCGGAAGATCCAGCCGCGGGTATCTTCGATCTCGCCGCGCTGGATCCCGAAGAAGCGCTCCTGCAGGCGCCGCGTCAACGGACCCGGTTGCCCGCCACCCACGGTCTTGCGATCGACGCTGCGGATTGGGGTGATTTCGGCCGCGGTGCCGGTCATGAACAGCTCGTCGGCGAGGTACAGGATCTCGCGGGTGATCTGCATCTCGCGGACTTCGACGCCCAGGTCTTCCTGCAGCAGCGTGATCGCGGTATCGCGGGTGATGCCGTGCAGGATCGAGGCGGCCAGTGGCGGCGTGTAGACCACGCCCTTCTTGATCACGAACACGTTCTCGCCAGCGCCCTCGGCCACGTAGCCGTCCACCGTCAGGGCGATGCCCTCGTGGAAGCCGAGCCGCTTGGCCTCGCGCGAGATCAGGATGCTGGACAGATAGTTGCCGCCGGCCTTGGCCGCGGCCGGCAACGTCGCCGGGGCGACCCGGCGCCAGGTCGAGATGCAGGCATCGACGCCTTCCTTCAGCGCGGCCTCGCCGAGGTACGGCCCCCACACCCAGGCCGCCACGGAGCACTCGACCGGGTTGTCGGCGCCAAGGCCGAAACCGCCGGCGCTGCGGAAGGCGATCGGCCGCAGATAGGCCTCGTCGAGGCCGTTGGCGTTCAGCACGTCGAAGCAGGCCTGCTTCAGCGTGGCGAAGTCATAGGGCATCGGCATGTCGTAGATCCGCGCCGAGTCGAACAGGCGCTGGATGTGTTCGTCGAGCCGGAAGATCTGGTAACCGCCGCCGGTGGTCCGGTAGCTGCGGATGCCCTCGAAGACCGAGGAACCGTAATGCAGCGCGTGGGCCATGACGTGGACCGTGGCTTCGGCCCAGGGCTTCAGCCGACCCTGATGCCAGATCTGTGCGGGAAAGTTGTGGCTCATGGGGCCTCCGGAAGACTGGCGCGCGGCGCCGGGGGGCGGATCGTAACCGCTGGCCTCCCGAGCGCGGCTGGGCTGCGGCCGCGTGGCATCCTCCGCCGCCGTTTCGTCTGAGGGATCCCCGGCATGAAGAGCGCCCTACCGACCGTGCCTGTACCGGTCATCACGATCGACGGCCCCGGCGGTTCCGGCAAGGGCACCGTGGCTCGCGCGGTGGCCCGACAACTGGGCTGGCACCTGCTCGACAGCGGCGCTCTGTACCGTGCCGCCGGCCTGCGCTGCGCGTGGCATCAGGTGGACCTGGACGATGCCGAGAATGTCGCCGCCTGCGTGGCCGACGCGGTGATCGCCTTCACCGACCTCCCGGACGCTGAACCCGTGGTGACCCTCGATGGCGTCGACGTCAGTGCCGAGATCCGCAGCGAAGCGGCCGGCGCAACCGCCAGTCAGGTCGCGGCCCTGCCCGCCGTGCGCGCCGCGCTGACCGAGCTGCAGCGCGCCCAGCGGCGTCTGCCGGGGCTGGTCGCCGACGGCCGCGACATGGGCACGGTGATTTTCCCCGATGCCGGACTGAAGATCTTTCTTGAAGCCAGCGTCGAGGAACGTGCACGGCGCCGCTACAAGCAATTGAAGGAGAAAGGCTTCGGGGCTAACATGGACGGCCTTCTGCGCGAGATTGCGGAACGGGATCGCCGGGATCGCACCCGGGCCACCGCCCCTCTCGTCGCCGCCGCCGACGCCATACCGGTCGATTCGACCGGCATGGCCATCGATCAGGTGGTCAACGTCGTACTGGAGCAGGCCTCGCTGCGGTTCTGAAGCGGGCCCGCCCACAGTCCCGCAAGGAAGCTACCCGCCGGTCCCCCGGCATCCCACCCTCCGACCACAAGGATGGAGCGCACAGGATGTGCCTCCTAGACACCCACCCATGACCGAAAGCTTTGCCGAACTTTTTGAAGAATCCGAGCGCCTCAGCAAACTGAAGCCCGGCGCTATCCTGGTTGGCATCGTCGTCGACATCCGCAACGATGTCGTCGTCGTCAACGCCGGCCTGAAGAGCGAAGGCGTCGTCCCGCGGGAACAGTTCCTCGACGAGCATGGCCAGATCACGGTCAAGGTCGGTGACGAGGTCAAGGTCGCGCTCGACGCGGTCGAGAACGGCTTCGGCGAGACGATGCTGTCCCGCGAGAAGGCCAAGCGCGCCCAGGTGTGGGACGACCTGGAAGAGCTGATGAAGGCCGACACCACGGTGACCGGGCGCATCAGCGGCAAGGTCAAGGGTGGCTTCACGGTCGATATCCGCGAACTGCGCGCCTTCCTGCCGGGTTCGCTGGTCGATGTGCGTCCGGTGCGCGATCCGGCCTACCTCGAAGGCAAGGATCTCGAGTTCAAGATCATCAAGCTGGACCGCAAGCGCAACAACGTCGTCGTCAGCCGCCGCGCGGTCGTCGAGACCGAGTTCTCCGCCGAGCGCGAGCAGCTGATGGAGCGTCTGGTCGAGGGTGCGGTGGTTCGTGGCGTGGTCAAGAACCTGACCGACTACGGCGCGTTCGTGGATCTGGGCGGCATCGACGGCCTGCTGCACATCACCGACATGGCGTGGAAGCGCGTCCGCCATCCGTCCGAAGTGGTCGCCGTCGGCGACGAGCTGGAAGTCCGCGTCCTGCGCTTCGACCGCGAGCGCAACCGCGTCTCGCTGGGCCTGAAGCAGCTGGGTGACGATCCCTGGATCAACATCTCGCGCCGCTATCCGGTCAGCACGCGGATCTTCGGCAAGGTCAGCAACGTCACCGAGTACGGCTGCTTCGTCGAGCTGGAGCCGGGCGTCGAAGGCCTGGTCCACGTGTCCGAGATGGACTGGACCAACAAGAACGTCAACCCGTCCAAGATCGTGCAGATCGGCGACGAGACCGAAGTGATGATCCTCGACATCGACGAGGACCGTCGCCGCATCTCGCTCGGCATGAAGCAGTGCGCGCCGAACCCGTGGGAAGCCTTCGCGTCCAACTACAAGAAGGGTGACAAGGTGGCCGGCCTGATCAAGTCGATCACCGATTTCGGCGTCTTCGTCGGCATCGAGGGCGGCATCGACGGCCTGATCCACCTGTCCGACCTGACCTGGATGGGCACGGGCGAGGATCTGGTCCGCAACTTCCGCAAGGGCGAGCGCATCGACGCCGTCGTGCTGGCGGTGGATCCGGAGCGCGAGCGCATCAGCCTCGGCCTGAAGCAACTGGAGCAGGATCCGTTCGCGTCGTACCTGGCCCAGAACCCGAAGGGCAGCGTCGTTCGTGGCCGCGTCCGCGAAGTCGACATGCGTGGTGCGACCATCGACCTCGCCGAGGGCGTCGAGGGTTATCTGCGCGCGTCCGACATCCGCAAGGAACGCGTCGACGACGCCACGCTGCACCTCAAGGTGGGCGATGACGTCGAGGCGAAGTTCATCGGGATGGACCGTCGTGGCCGCACGCTGCAGCTGTCGATCCGCGCCCGCGAAGAGCAGGAACTGGCCGACGCTCTGGAGGAATACCAGAACGCTGCCGCCGGTACTGCCAAGCTGGGCTCGCTGCTGCGCGAACAGCTGCGCCGCAACTGACCTCCGCACGAGCCGCGACCGCCCTCGGGCGGTCGCGGTCGAGGACTGGCCGGGGCGACGCGTTGCCCCGGCTTCCGTCCCGCGCTCCAGGCGCGGGCAGGCCTGAAACCGGAGTGCTGGCGATGACCAAATCCGAGCTGATCGATGCCCTGGCGACCCGTCATCCACACTTGAACGGCGCTGACATCGAGCTGGCGGTCCGCAATGTGATCGAACAGATGGTCGCGGCCCTGGAAAGTGGCCAACGCATCGAAATCCGCGGTTTCGGCAGCTTTTCGCTGCACCACCGCGCGGCCCGCACCGGCCGCAACCCGAAAACCGGCGAGCCCGTCCAGCTGCCGGCCAAGCATGTCCCCCATTTCAAGCCCGGCAAGGAGCTGCGCGAACGCGTCAATGGCGGTCCGCTGTCTGCCTCGGATGAGGACGGCGACGCGTGAGCGTGCTGCGCCGCTGGACCTATCGCGTCGCGCTGGCGTTGATCGTCGGTCTGGCCCTGCTGTTCGGCATGTTCAACGGCCGTCTGGTCGAGCTCGACTTCGTCTTCGCCGTCTGGCAGCTGCCGTTGGGCGTTGCCCTGCTCGGCTTCCTGTTCATCGGCGTCCTGATCGGTGGCGTGGCCGTGTGGCTGGATCAGAAGCTGCAGACGCCGCGCGCACCCGGCGTCTGATCCCAACGTGGACCTGACCAGCTGGCTGCTGCTCCTGCTGCCGGTCGCAGCCTTCAGCGGCTACCTCGCCGGCCAGCGCCGCCGCGAACAGGGCACCGAACAGCGCGTCGCCAAGCTGTCGTCGAGCTACTTTCGCGGCCTCTCGCTGCTGCTCGACGAGAAGACCGACGCCGCCATCGAGGCTTTCCTCGAAGTCGAAGATCCGGACGCCGACACGGTCGAAACCCAGATCGCGCTCGGCAGCCTGTTTCGTCGACGCGGCGAAGTCGACCGGGCGATCCGGCTGCATCAGGCGCTGTTCGACCGCGCGTCGATCTCGGCGACCCAACGCACCCATGCGCTGTTCGAGCTGGGTGAGGATTTCCTGCGCGCCGGCCTGCTGGACCGCGCCGAGGAGCTGTACCAGAAGCTGCTGCAGATCGAGGCGCAACCCGATCGCGCACTGAAGGCACTGCTGTCGATCTACGAGCAGGAAAAGGACTGGCAACGCGCCATTGCCGCCGCCGAGCGCCTGCAGTCGCACAGTCGCGAGAGTCTGGCGGCCCGGATTGCCCACTATCACTGCGAGCTGGCCGACGCCGCGTTGGCCGGCCGGCGCTGCGAGGCCGCGCGCGAATCGGTGCGGGCCGCCGTCGCCGCCGACGCCCGGTCGGCGCGGGCCCGGCTGATCGAGGCGCGAATCGCGCTGCAGGAAGGCCACACGCTGCGCACCCTGGATGCGCTGGCGGCTGCCGCTGGCGTCGATGCCTCGGTGATCCCCGAGGCCCTGGTGCTGTGGTGGCGCGCGTATGCCGACACGGCCTACCGCCAGGCCGCCCGGGCGACCCTGAACAAGCTGGTCGAGCTGGATCCGGGCGTCCGCGCCCTGCTCGCACGGGCCGAAGTGATGGGTGAGGAGCAGGGTCTGGCCGAGGCCGAGCAGTTGCTGGCCGACAAACTGGTGGAGCGACCGTCGATGGCCCTGCTGCAGCGGCTGCTGAAGATCGACGCCGGCCGCGAGGACCATTCGGCGCTGATCGGCAAGCTGACGGTCGCCAGCGAAGTGATCCAGCGCGCCATCGACAAGAGCCCCGGCTACCGCTGTCAGCGCTGTGGCTTCGGCGCGCGGACCCTGCACTGGCAATGTCCCAGCTGCAAGAGTTGGTCCACCGTCAAGCCGGTCGATCCATGAGCCCGCTGAGCTGCTTTCTCCTCGCCGCCGCAGCGGGCGTGCTGATTGCCGCCAGCGTCCGCCGCTATGCGCTGGCTCGCGCCCTGCTGGATCCGGTCGAGCAGCGCCGACTGCACCGGATTCCAACGCCGCGCGGCGGCGGTCTGGCGATGGTGTTGCCCGTGCTGGTTGCACTGCTGGGACTGGCCGTCGCCGCCGGGCGACCTGGTGACTACGCGCCGGCCGCCGCGCTGGCGCTGGTCGCGCTGGTCGGCTGGCTGGATGATCACGGCGGGCTGCCGGTCCTGCCGCGTCTTGCGGCGCATGCACTCGCCGGCGTGCTGATCGCCGCCTGGCTGGGTCAGCTGCTGCCGGCCAGCCTGCTGGGCGTGCTCCTGATGCTGGTGGCCTTCGGACTGACCGTCACCGCCATCAACTTCACCAACTTCGTCGACGGGGCCAACGGCATGGTCGCCCTGCCCACGCTCGCCGTCGCGGGCGTGGCGGTCTACGGTGCCAGCCAGCTGCCGGCGGTGCTCGGCGCCGAAGCCGCCTTGCTGTCGACCGTCGGGGCCGTGCTCGCCGGGTCGACGCTGGGCTTCCTGCCGTGGAACTGGCCGCGAGCCCGGCTGTTCATGGGCGATGTCGGCAGTGGCGGGCTGGGTCTGGTCCTCGCCGTATTGATCCTGCAGTCCGTCGTGGTCGCACCCTGGCTGGCGCTGGCGCTGGTGCTGATCCTCGCGCCACACGCGCTGGACGCGACGCTGACGCTGGCGCAACGCGCCTGGCGCCGCGAGCCGGTCTGGATCGCCCACCGCCAGCATCTCTACCAGTGGTGGGTGCGCTGTGGCGCCAGCCACGCCGCCGTCAGCCTCGCGTACCTCGCCGTCGGCATCGTGGGCATGCTATGGATCGTGCCTGCGGCGCGTGCCGACGGAACGTTTCCGACCTTGCGCAGCTCCGTCTGGGGCGCGCTGCTGGTCCTGCTCTGGCTCTACGGGAAACACCTGCTGTGGAAAAGTCGTCGACGCCGGCGCCGAACTTGAGCCGACGGCTGCTGCTCGCGCTGCTGCATCCGCGCGCCGCAGTGATCGCCCATGACCTGACCATGGTCGGGCTGGCGTGGACGCTGGCCAAGTCGGTGCGGCTCAGCTTCCTCGACACCACCCAGATCAAGAGCTTCGTGCCCGAGGAACTGGCGATCGTGCTGGCCATCCAGGCGCTCGCCTTCTGGTGGACCGGTCTGTATCGCGGCCTGTGGCGCTTCGCCAGCGTGCCGGACCTCTGGAATATCGGCCGCGCCGTGGTCGCGGGTGCACTGGCCATCGCCGTGGCGCTGTTCCTCTACAACCGCCTCGAAGAAGTCCCGCGCTCGGTCGCGATCCTGTATCCGCTGATCCTGTTCGTGTTGCTCGGCGTGCCGCGCCTGCTGTATCGCGGCTGGAAGGATCGCCGCAGCGCGCTGATCGGCCATGGCGAGGTCAAGCGTGTGCTGGTGATCGGCGCGGGCCAGGCCGGTGAGCTGCTGGTCCGCGACCTGCGCCAACTGGGCCGCTACCGGCCGGTCGCCTTTCTGGATGACGACCCCAAGCTCAAGGGCGCGCGGCTGCACGACATTCCGGTACTGGGCGGTACTGCCGAGCTGGTTCGGGTCGCTGGCGAGGTCGCTGCCGAGATGATCCTGATCGCGATCCCGACGCTGGATCGCGCCGAGATGCGCCAGCTGGTGCAGCGCTGCGAACAGACCGGCCTGCCCTTCCGCACGGTGCCGCGCCTGGAGGACATCGTCGCCGGCCGCAGCCACTTCAACGAGCTGAAGGAAGTCTCGATCGACGACCTGCTCGGCCGCGCGCCGGTGCAGCTGGACTGGACCGCGATCCGCCGCGAGCTGGCCGGTCGGCGGATTCTGGTCACCGGCGGTGGCGGGTCGATCGGCGGCGAACTGTGCCGGCAGATCGCCCGGCTCGGCCCGGCACGACTCGGCATCCTCGACCAGTCCGAATACAACCTCTACCAGATCGAGCGCGCGCTGCGCAGCGAACATCCGGATCTGCAGCTGGATTGCATCCTCGGCAACGTCTGCGACGGCGCGACGATGACCCACGTCATGGGCGCCGTGCAGCCGGAGCTGGTCTTCCACGCCGCGGCCTACAAACACGTGCCGATGCTGGAGGCGCAGGTCCGCGAGGCGGTCCGCAATAACGTGCTCGGCACCGCGCAGGTGGCCGAAGCCGCACTCGCCGCCGGCGTCAGCCGCTTCGTGCTGATCTCCACCGACAAGGCGGTCAATCCGGCCAACGTGATGGGCGCCAGCAAGCGCGTGGCCGAGCAGTACGTCCAGGCGCTGGCCCGCGAATCGGCGCTGCGCATCGTCACGGTGCGCTTCGGCAACGTGCTGGACTCGGCCGGTTCGGTGGTTCCGCTGTTTCGCGAACAGATCCGCCGCGGCGGACCGGTCACCGTGACGCATCCGGAGATCTGCCGCTACTTCATGACCATCCCGGAAGCCTGCCAGCTGATCTTCCAGGCCGCGGTGCTCGGCCAGGGCGGCGAGATCTATGCGCTGGACATGGGCGAGCCGGTACTGATCCGCGATCTGGCCGAACAGATGATCCGGTTGGCCGGCAAGGAGCCGGATCGCGACATCGCGATCGTATACACCGGCCTGCGCGAGGGCGAGAAGCTCTACGAGGAGCTGTTCCACGCCCACGAGAACTACGCGCCGACCCGGCACCCGAAGATCTTCGAGGCCCAGTCCAGTCCGCCCAGCCTGACCGAGCTGCGCGAGCGACTGCGGCAAGCTGCCGCGCAGGTCAGGACTTACGACAGCGATGGTCTGCTGGATACGCTCGGCGCACTGGTGCCGGCCTTTGACGCCACCTCGCGCAAGACCCGCGCCCCCGAACCCGCTGCCCCGGAGCCATCGCCATGAGCACCCGCATCCGCAAGGTCGTCTTCCCGGTCGCCGGCCTCGGCACCCGCTTCCTGCCCGCTACCAAGGTGGTTCCCAAGGAGCTGCTGCCGGTGGTGG
>Ga0075154_10001430_pt1 | contig 17153 bp, 15 predicted proteins | sample JI71714BDNA_FD_70965 | JGI IMG/M metagenome (GOLD analysis project Ga0075154, IMG submission 70965) | Wastewater effluent complex algal communities from Wisconsin, to seasonally profile nutrient transformation and Carbon sequestration -... | ecosystem: Engineered > WWTP > Effluent > Algae...
TTTAGTATTATTTGTATCATAAACCGTTTTAAACATCATCAAACAAAAGTTAAATATTGAGCGAAATAATTTTAACCATCGAGGGCATTGACCCACTAGATCTATACGGTGAAAACAACGCAAAGTTAAATTTATTAAAGAAGGCATATCCCGAAATTCAGATCACATCACGAGGTAATCAGGTAAAACTGAAAGGCGACAAAAAAGGTACAGATGAGGTCAAAACCAAATTAGAGATCATGATCAGAATGATCCAAGAGAAACATGATTTTAGTACCCAAGTAGTGGAAGATCTCTTAGTGAGTGACCATGCTGCTGATAATAAAATAAGTCAACACTCAGCGGGCGGTGTCATTGTATATGGTAAAAATGGCCAACCAATCAAAGCCAAGACTAAAAACCAAAAGCTACTAGTAGAATGTAGTGAAGCCAATGATATCGTATTTGCCATAGGTCCTGCAGGAACTGGCAAAACCTATACTGCAATGGCACTTGCAATCAGAGCATTAAAATCGAAATTGGTCAAAAAAATCATACTAACCCGTCCAGCTGTAGAAGCTGGTGAACACCTTGGTTTTCTTCCTGGTGATATGAAAGAAAAAGTAGATCCATATTTGAGACCATTATATGATGCACTTGACGATATGCTGCCAGCTGAAAAACTCAATTTTCTGATCACTAATAGAATCATCGAAGTTGCTCCACTCGCATTTATGAGAGGACGTACCTTGGATCATGCCTTTATTATATTAGATGAAGCACAAAACTGTACTACTACGCAAATCAAGATGTTTCTCACAAGAATAGGACCTTCTGCAAAAGCTATCATCACAGGAGATTTATCTCAGATAGATCTACCAGGGCACCAGAAGTCAGGTTTGAGAAAAGCCTTAAATATTTTAGCTCCCATAGACGGTATAGGTCAGCTATTCCTTAGTGCTGAAGACGTGGTAAGACATAGGCTTGTAAAAGAAATCATCAAGTCTTATGACGAAGCTGACGAACTAGACCAAGCTGAAAAACTTAAAGAAAGAGAAGCCAAAGACGCTGCAAGAGAAGCATATAGAGATTCAAAACAAGATCAAGAATGACATCAAAAATTAAATATCAAGGTGACCTACGTACCGAGTGTACACACATCAGATCAGGACAATCCTTCATTACGGATGCTCCCATAGATAACAATGGCAAAGGTGAAGCTTTTTCTCCAACAGATTTGACAGCTACATCTCTTGGTACTTGTATGATGACGGTGATGGGGATTTCTGCTCGCAACCATGGCATAAATATAGATGGGGCTGAACTAGAAATCACCAAACATATGGCCGCAGATCCCAGGAGAATATCGCAGATAGATGTCAAGATACTGATGCCTTCATTGCCATATACGCACAAAGAGAAAAAAATATTAGAAACAGCTGGTAGAACTTGTCCAGTCGCATATAGCCTTCATCCTGATATAGTGCAAGCATTAGATTTTGTTTGGCCAGAATAGCTATGAAAAGTTTAACCATTTCTTGTAAAAACCAAACCATAAAAGGTGAAATAACCCTTAGTGGGTCCAAAAGCATTTCCAATAGGGCGCTACTTATTAGGGCTTTATGTTCAGAGTATTTTGAAATTTTAAATCTTTCTGATAGTGACGACACGGTCACGATGGAAAATCTTTTAAATAGCAATTCAGATGTTTTGGATGCACATCATGCGGGTACTACTTTTAGGTTTTTGACTGCTTACCTTTCAACACAAGATGGAACTCACGTTCTTACAGGTTCAGAAAGAATGCAACAACGACCAATAAAAGCCTTAGTTGATGCTTTAAATTTCCTTGGTGCGGACATTACCTATACAAAAAACGAAGGATATCCGCCATTAAAAATAAGTAGTTCTAAAACTGTTTGGAAAAATGACATCACCTTACCTGCAAATATCAGTTCACAGTATATCACAGCGCTATTACTGATAGCCCCTACCCTACCTGATGGATTGACTATCAGGCTAGAAGGTGAGATTGTTTCAAAACCATATATCGAAATGACACTAGGTATGATGGATTATTTTGGTGTAAAAGTGATAGTAGATTGGCAAAACCAAATGATCTCAATAAGTCATCAGGCATATGTTGCTAAAGACTTTTTTGTGGAGGCAGATTGGTCGGCGGCATCCTATTATTACATCATTGCTGGGCTAAGCAAAAGTGCTGATATTGTCCTACATGGACTACAAGAAGACAGCCTTCAAGGTGATGCAGCAATAGCACAAATTGGACGCAAATTTGATGTAGAAACTGTTTTTGGAAATAAAAGTATTCGGATTGTAAAAGATGAAAAGGCAAATATTCTTGAGTTTTTTGAATATGATTTTATCAAAGAACCCGATATTGCGCAAAGTGTATCTATCTTGTGTGCTGGTCTTGGAGTCAATGCACTTTTCACTGGATTACAGACACTTCGTATAAAAGAAACAGATAGAATAGCTGCATTACAAAATGAACTTCAAAAAGTAGGTGTTTTCATCTCCAAAATGCCAGCCAAATTCTCAAAGAAAACAGGAGTAGAATATTATATGCAAGAGGGCAAAGCCATGATTGAACAAGACGATGCACCAGTTTTCGAAACTTATAACGATCATCGGATGGCTATGGCATTTGCACCATTAAGCTTACTAGGAAGTGTAGGCGTGCAAGATCCCAATGTTATATCAAAATCATACCCAAATTATTGGAAAGACCTTATAAAATTAGGGTTTCAAATGGAGACTAATTGAATTTTAGGTTAAAATTAGCTATAATTGGTTTGATTTGGTACTTTAGTTTATCTTTGTCCTAATATATAACAAGGATTAGGGATGTACTATATTATATTAGCTTTTATCACTTCATTTGCATTGACGTATCTCGCTATACCGTCTATCATCCATATAGCTGTGAAAAAAAACCTAATGGACGAGCCCGGAGATAGACGTTCGCATAAGGTTAGTACGCCATCTTTGGGAGGAATAGGTATATTTGCTGGTACTGTTTTTTCTATTATTTTATGGACTCCATTTAATTATTTCGGAGATCTTCAGTATATACTTTGTGCTTTTATCATCATTTTCTTGATAGGTGCCAAAGACGATATTGATCCAATGTCACCTTCCAAAAAATTCTTGGGTGAGCTATTTGCAGCAGGAATTCTCGTATTTAGAGCAAAAATAAAGTTAACTAGTTTGTATGGGTTTTTCGGTATTTATGCTATACCTGAATTTGCTAGTATAATATTATCCATCTTTACCATCATCGTCATCATCAATGCATTCAATCTTATAGACGGTATTAATGGGCTTTCAGCTAGCTTGGGATTGCTGATTACATTTGTATTGGGAATATGGTTTTTATTGGTCGGCAGTATAGAAATATCTATTGTAGCATTTGCATTATGTGGTGCATTAGTCGCTTTTCTAAAATATAATATAACGCCAGCCAAAATATTTATGGGAGATACAGGTGCATTACTGCTAGGTACTGTATGCTCGATTTTGGCGATCAAGTTTATTGAATTACATAATGTGATTACAGATTCGTCTTATACATTCAGTTCGGCTCCTTCCGTTGCTATTGCTATTTTGATATTGCCATTGTTTGACACTTTAAGGGTTTTTGTTTTACGGCTTATGGAAGGCAAATCACCTTTCAATCCCGATAGAAAGCACATACACCACATCATGATCGATCTAGGTCTTACGCACATGCAAGCTACAGGTGTATTGTTTTTGACCAATATATTGTTTATCATTTTGGCAATCATGCTTCAAAATGTTGGAAATCTGATGTTACTGATTATCATACTAGGGCTTGCGTTAGGTATGTCATATTTTGCATCGATGATGGTAGCTCAGAAAAAATCAAAAACAAATGTATGATGCCTTGGATAGCTGTATTTGTGGGTGGTGGATTTGGTAGTTTATTGAGATATTTATTAGCAAAACATTACAACCCAGTCATAGATGGCTATATGACATTTCCTTACGGTACTTTTATAGCTAATATCGCCAGCTGTTTTCTGTTAGGAGTTTTGATGCAAAAACATATGAATGGACAGTTGGGTGATCATATTAAGTTTCTGCTTGTAGTTGGTTTTTGTGGTGGCTTCAGCACGTTTTCAACCTTTGGTTATGAGATTTACTTATATCTACAAAAAGGGCAGTTTATGATCGGGTTAGGATACGTCTCTATTAGTTTATTGTTTGGTATGATAGCAATTGTGTTAGGGTTGAAGGTTGCGACGGTATTGTAAACTTTTTTATCCGATTTTACCAATCTACTTTATCCTATTCTTTCCATTCTCATCTACACCTTAATAGTTTTCCATCTACCTTGCTTAAATATATAGTAAGCGACCACTGCTATGAGTGTCTCTGCAATCGGTACTGCCCAAAAAGCTCCTTCTAAGCCGAAACCACAATACTGTGTCAAAAAATAGGCAAGTGGTATTTGGACCAACCAAAATCCAACAAAATTAATAACAGTTGGCGTCTTGGTATCTCCGGCGCCATTCATAGCCTGCATCATTACCATTCCTATACCATAAAAAATAAAACCTGATCCTATGATTTGCAAAGCTTGAACTCCAATCCTAATTACTTCAGCATCGTTTGTAAAAAAAGATACGATAGGCTGCGACAAAAATATAAATATTGCCATCACCATTGACATAAAAATGGCATTGTACTTAGTCGCTAGCATTACACTTTTTTCTGCTCTGTCTACTTGATTAGCACCAAGATTCTGACCTATGAGCGTAGCTGCCGCATTACTGAGCCCCCATGCAGGCAAGATAAAAAAGACTACATTTCTAATTGCGATCTGATATCCAGCAGAAGCAGCTGTACCACCTGTATCTGCAACCAATCGAGTCAAGACAATCCAACTACCCGATGCTATCACAAACTGGAAAGTAGCAGGCCATGCAAGTTGCAACATAGATTTTATAATCTTCCAATCAGGCGTAAAGTCCGATAGCTTTATTTTAATAATACCACTACCTTTGACCATATGAAAGACTTGATAAGCTACTCCTGCGCCTCTACCTACACATGTTGCAATAGCTGCACCTTCAAGTCCCCATCCTTCCCAACCGTTTAGACCATAGATAAAAAGTGGGTCTAATACAATATTTATGATACTCGCTATCCACAAGCTTTTCATCGCCAAAGCAGCATTACCTGCACCACGGAATATACCATTGATCAGAAATAAATAGACGATCACTGCACTACTTCCAAACATAATCCGTGTGAAAGACTTTCCTTCCGTGATTACATCAGTTGACGCACCCATAAATCGCAATAACTCATCCGCATAGATCACGCCCACGATACTCAACAACACGGAAAACACACCAGAAATCATCAGCGCTTGTGCTGCAGATGTTGATGCATCTTCTGTATCTTTTTCGCCCACTCTTCTTGCTATAATGGCAGTAGCTGCCGTACTTAGCCCGATAGCCAGTGAGTAAATAATAGTAATCATTGATTCAGTATATCCTACTACGGCAATAGCGTTTTGACCTAATTTACCTACAAAAAACATATCTACAAGTGCAAACACACTCTCCAAGCTCAACTCAAGGATCATAGGAATAGCTAATAGAAAAATAGCTGTTCGGATATTTCCTTGCGTATAATCATGCTCATCACCTCTTAAGGCTTCTTTGATGAGACTAAAGAATTTTACGATCTTGGTTGCTACCAAAGTTTATTTATTTTTTATAATTTCAAATTAAAAATTGACCATTTTTATAAATCAATGTGCTATCGGCAATAATTTCTCCTCCATCTTTCATGTCAGTAATCATATCCCAATGTATAGGTGATTGATTTTTGCCTCCTGTCTGTTTGTAAGATTGGCCTATAGCCATATGAATCGACCCGCCTATCTTTTCGTCAAACAATATGTTTTTTGTCGTACGCTGTATATTGTAATTAGTACCAATAGCTACTTCACCGAAATATCTTGCACCTTCTATCTTAAATATATCGTCTAGGAAAGCCTTCCCTTTTTCAGCTTCCCACGATACCACTTGACCTTTTTCTACATGCAAAGTGACACCTTCTACTTCGTGTCCCATATAGACAATTGGATAATTAAAATAAATATATCCTTCCACTGTATCTTCTATGGGTCCAGTAAATACTTCACCACTCGGCATATTGGATCTTCCGTCTGAATTGATCCAAATACGATCTTTAACCCTAAATTTAATATCTGATTTAGGATTTTTATATTGGATAATATCTGCTTTATTGAGATAATCGACGATGTGTTGCTGACTTGCGCGTACTTTTAACCATTCTGCTTCTGGGTCTGCGGTGTAGAGATTGCAAGCATTATAGACAAAAGCTTCATATTCTTCTAGGCTCATTCCTGCTTCTTGAGCAGCAGCTATAGTTGGAAATTGGCAGAGACATCTTTTCAAACTTCTATCAGCTGTTCTATCAAAGTAGATTTGATTGATCTCGTTCATTGCTTTTTGACGCCTTGATGATTTTGTTGCGTCATTTTGCTGATCTTCTCTTACATTAAATGGTGCTCTGATGACAAGATAAGCATCAAACGTTTCCATCATCGTCTTTGAACTCGGAGATACATAATCCAACTGATGGTCTTGTGCTTCATTAATAAATATTCTATTCTGCTCTCTGAATGTCATTTGATATTCAACGTGCACACCTTTTTTGATAGCCGCTCTATACACTTCACGAAGCAAAGGCTCTGCTAGTGTTGTGGTTTGTATAAATAATTTTTCACCTGACTTGAGTTCAAGGCAATAATTGACAAGCAAATGGGCATATTTTTCCAACATAAGTCTAAAATCATTTTAAAAATAAAATTACCAAGTTTTTACTTGAAAAGGATATCTTACAGTGTATTCGTGGGATATCATTTCTTTTAGTGTATCTCTTAGGAGGTCAATATTTTCCTTTTGAGTAGCTGAAATTAGGACATTTGGAAAGTTATATTGATTACTAAATTTTTCTTTGATGTCTGCCATGATTTCGACCTTCACATTTTCATCTAAGTAATCGTCAAAATATTTTTCACGATACAAATCTACCTTATTAAATACCATAAGAGTGGTACGATCTGATGCCCCTAAATCATTTAAAGTGTTTTGAACTGTGAGAATATGGTCTTCGTGTTGCGGATGTGAGATATCGACGACATGCACGAGAATATCACTTTCTCTTACTTCATCCAAAGTTGATTTAAAACTCTCTACCAAATGGTGCGGTAACTTCCTAATAAACCCAACTGTATCTGATAATAAAAAAGGCATCGTATCCCAAACCACTTTGCGCACTGTCGTATCCAAGGTCGCAAACAATTTATTTTCGGCAAATACATCTGACTTACTCAGTACATTCATCAAGGTAGATTTGCCCACATTGGTATATCCTACGAGCGAAACCCTGATGAGTTCACCACGATTTTTACGTTGGGTTTGTGCTTGCTGATCTATCTTTTCCAGTCTTTTTTTAAGCATTGAAATCTTATCTCTGACAATCCTTCTATCTGTCTCTATCTCCATCTCACCGGGACCTCTCATCCCGATACCACCACGCTGACGCTCCAAGTGCGTCCAAAGTCCTCTCAATCTTGGCAACAAATACTGCATCTGAGCCAATTCTACTTGGGTTTTTGCTTGTGCTGTTTGAGCACGGTCTGCAAATATATCTAGGATAAGCGTACTACGATCTACAATTTTTACTTTGAGATATTCTTCTAAGAAACCCGTTTGTTTTCCTGTAAGGTCATCATCAAAAACTGCGAGAGTGATATCCTCATTGCGCTCGATATAATTTTTTATTTCGTCTAGTTTACCCGACCCTACAAATGTTTTTACATTGGGATGTGGCATCCTTTGGGTAAATACTTTTTTGGTAATCGCTCCAGCTGTAGTGACTAAAAAATCAAGTTCGTCAAGGTGTTCTAATACCAGACTTTCATGTTGGTCTCCAGCAATGACACCTACTAGAATACAGTATTCTTGTTCTTTGCGAATACCTTTTTTATCTTCTTTCCCTACTTTCCACGCGTCGCTCATATGTATATATTGTATGTTTTTGAATAATGTTAATTAGTAAAGATCATTTTACATTCGTTATTATTCATCTTAACTAATAATAAAGATATTTGTAAAAAAATAAACTTAACCAAATGACATTGTATTTGTACTGCAAAAGTAAATCTTTTTTAGGGCAAAAACTTAAAATTGATTGTGGCATTTCATTTTCTTGAAATATTAATCACATGGTAGTTATCCAATTTTCTAAAACAATACTTAATAAGTAGCCCACATTGATAAAAATAAAAAGAGAGTCTACTTTAGTCCATTTCGTAAGAAACGGAGCAGACTCCCAGTCCGTCGGAGTACGGAAATGTAAAGATATGATAATTTTTTGTGAACTTTCATGTTTTAACCACATTTGTCATTTCCATCTAACCGTATTTATATTTTATCAAGTTTAAGTTTAAAATCTATATCTTTGCACAATGGATACAAAACAATGGTATATCATAGCAGGTTGTAATGGAGCAGGTAAAACTACTGCGTCATTTACGATTTTGCCAGAGATATTGCAATGTTACCAATTTGTAAATGCAGATGAAATAGCACGGGGATTGTCTCCCTTTAGACCAGAAAGTGTGGCATTCGAAGCAGGAAGAATCATGCTGTCCAGAATAGAACAGTTATTTGCAGAGAACCAGTCATTTGCTATAGAGACTACCTTGGCTACCAAAATATACAGGAATAAAGTCATAGAAGCTCGTAGTAAAGGTTACGAGGTGATTCTTTTGTTTTTTTGGCTAGAAAGTGCTAAAATGGCTATCGATAGAGTACGTACTAGAGTAGCAGAAGGTGGACACAACATACCTGAAAATGTGATCATCCGAAGGTATTTTAGCGGAATTAGGAATCTTTTCGATTTGTACATTGACATTGTAGATCAGTTAATTGTATTCGACAGTTCTGATACACTTCCAAAAACAATAGCATTTAAATCAAAGGGAACAGATTTTACAGTTAATCACACAGAAAAATTTAATAAACTTAAAGACATTTATCATGGAAGCTAACAATTTGACGCAGACAATGCAAAAAATTATAGACGGAATGCAGTTAGTTCGCACCCGTCTCATAGCCTACAAAATAAAAATGAATAGCGAACTCGTAGTCTTCCAAGATGGCAAAGTGGTCAGAATTAAACCCGAAGATGTGTCGTTGAAATCTGATCAACCATTATCGTAGTTCAATTGGTTTAAACCGATTTAGCGATGGGGTAATTTAATGTCAAAACTTTTCAAAATAAACTTATGTTCGTGATACTAAACAATGGATGATTGTACCTTTTATCTAATTTTCCCAAAATTGCATAACCAATTTTATACATTTGTTGTTTATTGCACTAAATTTAAAGTAAAGTGATAAAAACAGATATATTGGTAATAGGCGCTGGAGTGGCAGGATTTTCGTTTGCAATCAGAATGGCAGAAGCTAGGCCTGATCTTAAAATCACTGTCCTTACCAAAACCAACGAGAAAGAATCCAATACGAGTTATGCCCAAGGTGGCGTCGCTGCTGTATGGGATAATGATATCGATAACTATGCAAAACATGTTGCTGATACACTAGATGCTGGCGACGGCATCTGCGATGAAAACATTGTAGATATAGTTGTAAAAGAAGGCCCTGAAAGAGTTAAAGATATTATAGAGTGGGGCGCTCGATTCGATAAAAATAAAGCTGGGGAATATGATCTCGGTCGTGAAGGTGGACATTCAGAAAATCGTATTCTTCATTACAAAGATATCACAGGTTGGGAAATACAACGTACACTGAATGACAAAGCAAAAACATATCCCAATATCATTTTTCATGAGCATTATTTTGCTATTGACATCATCACTCAGCATCATAAAGGTCGAAATATCACTCGACTCACGCCTGATATTGCATGTTATGGTGCTTATGTTTTTAATAAAGTAAGTAAAGAAATAGAAACATTTCTTGCAAAAGTGACTGTACTTGCGACAGGTGGCGCAGGACAGGTGTACAAAAGCACGACCAATCCGACCATAGCATCAGGTGATGGCATAGCGATGGTTTATAGAGCAAAAGGACGTGTAGCCAATATGGAATTCATCCAGTTCCATCCCACTTCGCTATACAATCCAGCTGGCGAGAATCCAGCTTTTCTGGTTTCGGAAGCAGTGCGTGGATTTGGTGCCGTACTCAGGACAACTGATGGTAAAGAGTTTATGCATAAATATGATGAGAGATTATCTCTCGCACCAAGGGATATTGTAGCTAGAGCAATCGATAATGAAATGAAACTACGTGGTGATGAACACGAATATTTAGATTGTACACATCTCGATCAGGAAGCATTCTATAATCATTTTCCTAATATAACTGACAAATGCAAAAGCCTAGGTATAGATCCAGCTAAGGACTTTATCCCTGTAGTACCTGCATGTCATTATTTGTGTGGTGGTATATTGATAGATGAGATGGGAAAGACATCCATTTCTCGACTATATGCAGCTGGTGAATGTACAAATTCAGGGCTGCACGGTGCGAATAGATTAGCGTCCAACTCCCTGCTAGAAGGTCTAGTTTTTGCAGATAGGATTCATCAAGATATTTTATTAAAAATTGATCAAATCGAAATCGAAAAAAACATCCCAGAGTGGAATGCAGAAGGTACCACTGAACCCAAAGAAATGGTCTTGATAACCCAAAGTCTAAAAGAACTTAAAGAAATCATGAGCAATTATGTAGGTATAGTAAGGACAGATGTGCGTCTAAAAAGAGCGATGGACAGGTTGCACTTATTATACAAAGAAACAGAAGTGCTATATACTACAACCATTATTTCGCCACAATTGTGTGAACTGCGTAATTTGATCACTAATGCTTATCTTATAACAAAAGCAGCTGAGATGCGCAAAGAAAGTAGAGGATTACATTATAATACAGACCATCCAGACCAATTTGAATACACAGAAACCACTTATATGTAACTTAGCATGTCCAATCAAAACCAAAACACCAACCCACCAAATTCGATATTTAAAGAATGGCTCGAGAAGCTTCAACAAGAATCTTGGCAACTAGAGCTTTTGATTTCCGGATTTGCGATATATGGTATTTATGAATCAAGAACACTCCTTGCGGATTTAGAATTTTTTAGAGACAATGAAGTATCTGGCGATGTAAACTTTATTGTTAGTATGCTTTTATTCGTATTTAAAAAAGGATGGTTAATCTTTTTTTTCAATCTTATTGTCCATGTCATATTACGGGGTCTATGGATTGGAGCTATTGGATTGAGGTATGTGTCAGAAGAAATTGAGTATGATTCATTTGGATATACGGAGCGATTTACCCAATATCTAAAAACAAAAGTTGGTACTTATGATGACTTTATAGAGCGGCTGGAGAAATTATGTAGTGTATTATTTGCCTATACATTTTTATTGTTTTTGCTCTTTTTTTCATTGATGATCTTCGTTTTACAAACTTTTTTATTTGCAATTATTGCGCAAAAATTTAATGAGACTAATAGTAATTTCGCATCGTTTCTAGGTCTTTTGGGGACTATTTATTTTTTAGGTGGTGCGATCGTTTTTTTTGATTTAATCACTTTAGGTGGTTTCAAAAGAATCCGTGAAAAGTCTATTTCGAAGATCTATTTTTATGTGTATCGGTTTTATAGTTTTGCAACATTGTCATTTCTTTACAGGCCACTTTTGTATAATTTTATTGACCACAAATATACTAAACGACTATTTTTCCTATCCATTCCCTACATTATGATCGTCATATTTGGGGCATCATTTTTTGAAAACAATCCCAATCCTTATTTACCTTCTAAAAGCACAAGCCAAGAACATGGATATTTAATAGATAACTATAACTATGATGATTTAAGAGACAAAATGCTTTTAGAATTTCCTAATGAAGAACGAAAGATAAATAAAAACCGTTTAGGTGCCATCACTTTAGACCAGTTTGAGATTACAAAAAGTACATCCTCAGTATTTATAAAACTTGATAATAGTTATAATAGGTTACTTGAAAGAGATACCACATTACCAGCGTCAAAAAAGAAAGGTATATCTATAGGTTGGTTTAATAATAGTGACCTTGATGATAAAAATATAGAAAAGTTGGAAGAACAAAAATCTTCTGATATAGCCTCTCTCTATGAAGAACGAAGAAAAATAACTAAATTATTAAAGACAAAGGATGATATAAAATTACGTCAAAAAAAGGATTCCATTACGTCAAAAATAGATGAAAAAGAAGCATTTTGGACAGCAAAATTTAGTGATGCAGAAAGACAAAAAGTTTCAGGAGTATTGAATGCATATCTATCTCATGTTAAATTATTCATAGACTCTATTCCAGTACCATTAAATAATTGTTTTTTTTATACACATCCACATTATTCAGAACAAGGTATTAAATGCATGTTCAATACAGATTCGCTAACAATTGGAACACATATGGTGAAGTTTGAGCAAAATTACTTAAACCAAGAAGAAGAATTATTAAAAGAATATATATATTTACCCATTATTAAACAATAAAATCAAAACGAAATGGATTTTCAGACACCTTGGATTAAGTATGGCGTTATTTATGGATTGATAAGTACAGTTGTTTTAATGATTTCAGTATATCTTTTCAAAATAGGTATTTGGTCTCAGTTTTTAATAAGTATTGTAACGATGTTAACGTTATTTTTTCTTGCTAGCAAGGATCAAAAGGAACAAAATAGTGGCTTTTTACCATACGGAGAAGCACTCAAAGTCACTTTTTTGACTGGTTTTACAGGTTCAGTTATTTATGGGTTGATTACAATAATTATGATTTTTCTTATCGATTCTGATATGAAAGATTTTATGATACAATTAAATTTAGAATTTGGTGAGTCAATGATGAGGTTTCTTGGAATGTCCGAAGAAATTATTGAAAAGAGTATGGAAGAAGCAGAAGAAGGGATTGAAGATCAATTTACACCGTTAGGTTTAATTCTAAATATTTTAAAAGGGAGTGTTTTAACTTTATTTTTTGCAGCAATATTTTCTATCTTTGTAAAAAAGAACGAAAACATCCACGACATAAAGTTATAATACATGATGTAGTACGGCTTTCAAGCGCCTTATCACTCATTACATTTAAGTCAACTTTGGAAGTATTTCTTAGAGCCATACTTCCAAAGTTTATACTTTACTTAAAAAATAGATTGGATACTTGAGTCATAGCAATCAGTATTATAAATCTGGTATTTCGAATTCTTCAAAACTATCTTCATCTTCAGGACTTAACTGAACAGGCATATTTCGTGTCACAAAATTACACCACTTGCAAGTATCTTCTCCACATCCTGGCGTAAATATATGATTTTTGATATCTTGATAAGCTTGAACAAGCTGCGCGCCAACTATCTCTGTTTCGAAAGATGCTATTTCAAATTCTCCTTTTCTATATTTATCATCTTTGTCTTTTTCTATAAAATCCATAACACCCTTAGCCATCACCCAATTGTGTTTTTTATCTCCATCCAATAACAATCGATAGAACATTATTTGTCTCCAATAATCACCACCAAGATCATCTTCGCCCATAGAAGGTTTGAGTTTTTTGGAATCATATCTACCCGTTTTATAGTCTGTCACAGATATATAATTGTCATAAATATTAATTCTATCTAGCTTTCCAGATATTGGCACTCCTTGGTATTCAGTGGATTTTATTTCATATTCTACTTCATATTTTCTAGGGACCAACCATGATTGACTATTCTCATTATAATATTCAGTAAGGATATTTTGACCATGTTTGGTAAGATTTTCAAACTCCTGACTTGTGAAGTGTGATTTATAATATTCTAATCCTTTGGTATAAAAATCTACTAATTTCTGGACACTACCCATAGAGCGTGGCACAGCATTTTCTATATCTCTAAAAAAGTGTTCTAAAGCATAGTGTATAGCATTACCAAATCCCATCGTAGCACTCCTACCTAATGGCACTCTCAGTATCGTCTCAAAATAGAAAGTCAGTTTGCACTTAAGATACTTATTTAGACTCGTTGCACTCAGCTTAAAATTTTCTAGAATATGATCAATTAAATCATGCTCTATAAGCTGTGGTACTCCCCGACTAAAACGCATCAATTCAGCTTTGTATAACAAGACGTCATCATCAGGTATATTGATTTCTTTGATTTCATCTTCGCTTAAGATGGATTCGGCTACAAATTTTGATGGTTCTAGTTTTTTGTCTTCGTCTGAATGCAGTGGATAAGATATATACAGATAGTTTTTTGCTCTTGTCATGGCAACATACATCAACCTTCTATCATCTTCTTCTTCGACCTGACTATTGGAAGTAGTGAGCGTAGGCGGTAAGGCATATTGTCCGTTATTTCCTATCTTTTTCTCCCAGTTTGAACTGTTAGATCTAATGATAAATACATGGTCAAACTCGAGACCTTTGGCTCCATGGGCAGACATAAAATTGATTCCCTTTTCATTACTTATGATGCGATATATCGGTAGTTCTAGATTATTGTCTACCATAATATCAATCATTTGGATCAACTGTTTTAGGGAGAGTGTTTTACTTTTGGAAGCTTCATTTTTTACAAAATCAAAAAACGTATTGAGTAACTGCAGTCTCCATGCTTTGTCGGGACTATATAAGACTGTATTCAGAATATTACCATCCGTCAATACTTTTTCTATCAACGTCTGTATGGTGACATTAAAGATATCAGAAATCCAGGTTTCTATTGTATTGGCCACTTGTATGATGGTGTCGGCATCTTTGACACCTGCTTCTTGCAATAAGGTCTTATCCTTTAGGACATCTCTCCATTTCAGATAAGCATCTTCTTTATCCGTCGACTTCCTTTTGCAGTAAATACTGATAGCTGCGATATCTAATGCTGATATGGCAAAAAAATCATAATGCAATATTTCAAAAAGTATGTCTTCATTTCCGTAAGGCCTTACTGTTTCCCCTTGGATATATCGTAAAATGTTGATCAGTTTCACAACATCTACTTCACCCAATACATTGACTCGTTTTTTAACATTGATCGGTATTTTCTTTTGAGAAAAGTACCTAATCAAGTTCTCTACGATGCGATGCTTGGTATAAATGATCGCAATTTCGTTATAAGGCACACCACTTTCATACAGTTCTGATATTTTTTGGATGATTCCTGCTTCTTCTTGGGTTTCATTTTGATAGGCCAAAAACTGTGGTTCTGGAGCGTTTTCTATTCCATTACGTCTTGCCTCAGATAGGTCCTTAGTGAGATATGAATATCGATTTACAAGTCGTTCTATGTTATTCTCGATGAGTCTTTTTGCTCTATCTAGAATCTTCTGACTAGACCTATAGTTGGCTGTTAGTACTATTTCTTTGGGTGAGAATTTATTTTTAAAGTCGATGATGCTATTCATATTTGCACCTTGAAATCTGAATATACTTTGGTCATCATCTCCTACAATAAATAAATTAGGGTCCTCCCAATATTCTGCAAGTAGAAAAAGCAATTCATTCTGAGCACCATTGGTATCCTGAAACTCATCTACCAAGATATACTGAAACCTTTCTTGATATTTACCCAAAAGAGCGTCATCTGTTTTAAACTTGTCTATGACCCACAAAATCATATCTTGGTAATCAAATCGCTCCCTTTTGGCCATTTCTTCATTGTACCTATCGAACTCACCACATGCAGCAAGTACATTTTCGTATCTAGCTAACTCAGTATTTACATTTTTGGGATTAAGGTCTCCTTTTTCATATTGGGTATTGGTGGATTTATCAAAGTATTTCCTTTGATAAATAAATGGGGATAACGCAGGGTCAGTCACAATGCTTTTATGGCTTTCATAAGCATCTTTTATCAGAGAAGGCGTCCATTTCTCTTGTTTCATGGTACTGAACAGAGATTTTAACCTTTTCCATTCATAATATACATCACCTTTATATCTTTTGAGTGGATGATTATCTCCGAATGTATCAATAATGCTCCGATAGACGTCTATTTCTTCTATTTCTGATATGGATTGTAGCTCTCTAAAATTGCCAAAAGACTTAGGATTCTCCTTAATGACCGAGTTGCAAAATGCGTGAAATGTTTGGATATTGACATTGTAAGCATCTGGACCTATAAACGAATTAAGTCTCTTTCGCATGGCAATCGCGCCTGCATCCGTATATGTTAGACAAAGGATATTATGGGCAAAAACATCTGTCTGTAGCAATATATTACCGATACGGACTGCAAGTAACTGAGTTTTGCCTGTACCAGGACCAGCTATAGTCATCACAGGACCATCGATAGTATCTACTGCTTCTTTTTGTTTTTCATTCAGTGCATCATAGGCTTTTTGCCAGACAGCTTGATATTCCGATTTTATCTTTGACATGTATTACTATAGTTGTGGAATGGTAAAGATACTACCAAAAAATTGATAGTTGGCTAAAAAGTCCTTATAAACACCTAGCTGATTTGCATATTCCCTTTACAATGGTGATCTTATCGATTATTACTAAACAGTACATTAGAAATAAAAAAGGCGGCTTGCTGAGAGACACCCAACATACCGCCTTTTTGTTATTTTAAATAATTGATTATTTTTTTATCTGAGCATCATACACCATTTTGCTCAATCTATTCATAAATGGAAATCCTTTTTCGTTGTACTCATAAGTCCCATCAAATAGTTGGTCTTTATTGACATATATGACTGCGGTCAAAAAGAAACCAATATTTTTATCTTTATTTTCTATGTAAGCACAATCTACCAAATATCCATAAGATTCTCCTGCCTTATTGAATATTTTGACTTCGCCTGGGATTCTGTCTTTTGTACCACCTACTAAAAAGTACTTCGCGTAACCATCTACATATTTTTCGTCTTTGTAAAAATCATATTCGCTAGGCACAGCAGATATACATTTTCTCAAGTATTCATAATCTTCTTTTACTAAGTCAAATCTTTGATTAGCAGGAAATTTATTAGGGAAGATGATTCTTTTTAAAGTGTTTTCCATATCCTGCAAGCTATAGAAATT
>Ga0075154_10001431_pt1 | contig 17136 bp, 10 predicted proteins | sample JI71714BDNA_FD_70965 | JGI IMG/M metagenome (GOLD analysis project Ga0075154, IMG submission 70965) | Wastewater effluent complex algal communities from Wisconsin, to seasonally profile nutrient transformation and Carbon sequestration -... | ecosystem: Engineered > WWTP > Effluent > Algae...
GAAAACGAGTGGTGAGTTTGTGGGAGCGTACTCTAGTACGTGACCGCAAACGAAACCCGAAGTTTGACAACGCAAATCTTGAAATATCAAAGGTATATTTGGAGCATTACTTTAGCGGGGTAATCTCTACCGTTCTATCTACTCCTTGTACAGCGCCTTTTCTTGGTAGCGCGATGTTTTTCAGTTTTCAAAGTAGTGGGTTGTTTATATTTACGATATTTAATTTTATAGCTATTGGGTTTTGCACTCCTTATTTATTGTTGCTTATGTGGCCATCGTTATTGAAGTTTTTACCAAAATCGGGAAAGTGGCTAAATAAGTTAAAACTATTTTTAATAATTTTATTAATATGCACATTGATGTGGCTATTAGGGATATTAAATTCTCAATTAGGTTTTAGAGTTGCGTTAGGGCTTTTTTTACTACTTTTGTTAATTAAATTTGTCCTGGAAAATAGTCTGTCAATATTCAAGAAAACGATAATCAAATTCACAGTCCTTACTAGTTTAGTTTTTTTCAGCTTTTCGTTAAGCTCTTTATTCAAGTCTACTAATGATGGCTATATTGATGAAACCAGAAATCTATGGCATTCGTTTGAACCAGATAAAATCAAACAGTTGGTTAATAGCGGGAAGGTAGTGTTTATTGATATCACCGCTGACTGGTGCATTACTTGTAAGTATAACAAGTATTTTGCTCTGAATTCTTCCAGAGTAATTAAAATACTATCTGACGAAAGAGTGGTAGCTATGCGTGGTGACTTTACTAATTACAACCCAGCAATCAATGACTTTTTAGCAAAGCAAAAAATTCATGGTATACCTTACAATGTAATATTTTCTTCCGCGCATCCTAAAGGCATAATGCTACCTGTCGTTTTGTCTATTAAGGACGTAGAACAAGCATTTGAATCTTCTTTTAGCCATGTAGTTTCATTAACTCCTTGAAAGATTATCTTAGTTCTTTTAGTTGGCTTAAAAGGCTTTGTATTGATACTTAAGTTATATTATAATAATGCGTAAATAAAATTTTTTAAAATAATAAAAATATGAGATGCTCGTCTTACTGTACATCTGAAGAGTATGTACTAAACCAGGATACGATAAAAACTTTAGCAAACTTAAATGTAAACCCCGAATTTATTGAAAAAGTTCTTCATTATCAAATTATTAACGATAAAGGAGCTAACTCTACACACCGCCCTATAGATGTTTTTTTATTTACTTTTGGTTGTGTAATCATTTGGGGAGCAACTGAACAACAAGAGGAAGCGGTTTTAAAGACCATTTCGTTTTTAGAGCGGAGAAAATTGCCTGAATTTCATTCCGAATTTATCGATTTTGAGTACAATACCGAAAGCAGGACTTACATCAACGAAGAAAAAAATGTAATAATTCTTGGCGATGATTCAACTTTTGTAAAGCTCTCTGTGTCTCATGCTCTAGCACAATCTGTGAAACTAAATGAACTCGAGGAGTCGGTTGTAAGTTTACTGAAACAAACAAAACCTATACAGAAAGAACTTGCAAGATCAGGTAGGGTATCTTTATCTAAAGCGGATTTATTCAAACAATTAGGGAAATTATTTAATACCAAATACTCTGTTAACTTACATAGTGACATACTTGATATTCCAGAATTTTTTTGGCGCCGACCAAGTTATGAGCCTATATATAATATGACTACAGAATTTCAGGATATCACATTAAGACAAGGAATACTGAATAATCATTTAAACCTGATCCATGAGCTTTATAGCATGCTTGCGGAAGATTTAAACCATCGCCACTCAACTAGATTAGAAATAATTATTGTTCTGCTAATTACCATTGAGGTTTTAATTGCCCTAACTCATGATAATGTTATCAATAACTTACTGAAATTATTAAATTTTCTATAATCAAGGGGTAATGCTAAAATAAAATCTATACATTTTCTTTAAAACATAGTTGATTGTAAGCCTTATGGTGTAAGCTATACAAGTCGTCACCCCGAGCCGAAGGCGAAGCAATCCAGAAAATAGTACTAAAACGCAATATATAGTTCTTAGATCCCCACGAATTTATGACAATAGTGTAGACCTGTAAGCCTTACAGGATAAAGCTTAACCGTCGTTGCGAGTGGGCATTGCTCGCGTGGATCGCCAAAGCCAGTGCAGAAGAGTCATTGCTGAGCGACCACAGGGAGCGTGGCAATCCAGTACTTATACTATAAAACGGCTTAACTCTGCGGTTTTATTTTTTCTGGATGACCCTTGTAATATAAGGCTTACAGACTTACAAATCTCCACGGAAGCAATGCCTTGCGAACGTTAGTGAAGCAACCCAGAAATAACTAAAACACCGCATTTAGCTTGTTCTGGATGTCCGCGTCGCCTTTCAGGCTCCTCGCTAACCGCGCCTTGTATAGCTTATACCATAAGGCTTACAGGTCTATATACTATTGTCATAAATTCGTTCGGATGGGTCAGCTTACGAGAGCATACTTAATCTAGAGTTCATTGCTTCCGTGGATCATGTAGACCTTATGGTGTAAGGTCCGAAAGGTCTCGTTACGGCGAGTCCTTATAAAGGGCGAAGCCATCTTAGAAAATAGTACTAAAACACATTAGTAATTATCTTTTAGCAAAGTAGACAAAGTCAGAGCCTCCTTACCTTTAGCTTTCAAACTGATTTTTTCTAGAACTTAATGACTTTGCAAGGCAAGGCTATACGATACACCCCATAGCTCTTTTCTATATGCAGGCCTAATTCCCTCGTGCATAAAAGAATTATTATCTTTCAAAGGCCTTGTTATAGTTCCTGTTTACTAAGAGCGCAAACAAAAAAGACTCAGAACAGTTCCAAGTCTTTTTTTTCCTTACACCTAATAAACAGACCTAATCAGAGATTATAACTCTGATTAGGTCTAATATAAACATCGCTTAATTTATATTATTAGAAGTTAACACGTATTTTTAAAGTACCTTGGTGTGCCAAGTATTTCTTAGCAATATGTGCATCATAACCAATACCGTACTCCATGTAGCTGTAAGAAGAGTTCAAACCAACACCAGCGTTAAACTGAAGTCTGCTTGGTTTAGCAATTTTAGCAACTAATGGTGTTTTAGTTCCATCTAGCCTTATTGTAACTTTTGGTCTTTTACCTAATACATCGTAATTTACAAAACTATGTACTTCTGGTGTTACCGCTAGTTCAGCTATATCAAACGTACCGCCGGAAACCCTAACACCCGCAACTAAATCAATGTTGTTAACTGATTTTTTGTGGATAGATAAGTTCTGGTTTGTAGTACCTGTTTCTTTGTAGCTATCATCATTAACTCTAGTGTATTTGAATCCAGCCATTGGAGTAATAGAAACCATTTGATCTGCTACGTAGTTGTAACCAGCCAAAGCCTCAAAGCCAAGAGATATTGAGTTATACTTACCTTTCGCTTTTTGGAAACTAGTATTACCTGTAATTCTCTTCTCGTCAGTTTCAACTCTGTTAGTACCAAATGTCGCAACAGCCTGAGCAAATATATTATTAGTAATTTGCTGCATACCATAAGCAGAGAAAAGGACACTATCAGCTTTGGTTTTATCACCAGACTTAAAGTTTTTGAACTTAATCTCAGTATTTAATAAAGCAAGCGCCGCACCGAAGATTGAATTATCGTTAACTTTAGTGTCAAAACCAAACACTCCACCAAATGTTGTAGCCTTGTAACCAGCAGCCTTATTCAAAGACTTTTGTTCACCTTGAGCATAGAATGGATTCAACCAAGCACCATACCTGCTTGCATCATCACCAGCAGAAATACCGCTATCACCAGCAGAAGAAATTACTCGCTCTTGCGCCGGAGCACCTTGGAAGCCAGCTAAATTAAACAAGTGATCTCCCAAATCGCTTACTACCGATGAAGTAATATCAGAAATTACCGGTTCAGCAACAGTTGGAGTTACGCGCTCTATGTACTCTTTTCTAGATTCACTGTTAGTGATTTTATTTAACTCCTGAACGTTAGGGCCAGATTTACCAAGTATATCCGCATTTTCTTGATCTTCTATCGCAGCATTAGCACCTAAATCTTGACTTAGCACTTTTATAGATTCATTGCTTTGAGTCAAAATTATGCTACCAGTACCATTGAAAGAAGCAACCCATTTTGTTAACGCAGCTTTACCAGCTGCTGCTGGATTAAAGGCCGCTGGAGCAACGTAAGCACCATCATTTTGTAACAAAGTGAATACACGTGAAACTTCTGGAACATCAAGATCTGAGTCATCGATACTGATATTAGCGCCAGTCAAACCAGACATATCTGATTTAGAATTAACAGCATTCTTGATTTGGCCACCAGTAACCGCATTACCACTGCCACTAATTATTGTACTAATCTTGACATTCTTAGTTAGAGCTAAGCTCGTACCACCAGCATTATTGGTTGTTAGAACTTTGTCTTGCAAATCCAATGAACTAAAACTTGTTGTACCATTAAATGTCAAGTTCTTGTCTAACTTTAGGGTAGTGTTTGCATTACTATTGATGTTAGTAGCTGAAACATCAGCACTTAAACTCACCACCGCACCAGTAGTAGCACTAGCAAAGGTCACGTTTTTCAATCTAGCAGCATCCAAACCGATAGCTTGATTTATAGTCGCTGAACCATTAAATGTAGCAATACCTTCTCCTGGTACAACAGCAGTAATTTTAGTACCTAAAGTAGCACCATTACCAAAAACCGCAGTAGCTCCAGCTGCTTTCAACTTCAAATCATTACTTGAAAGCACTCCGGTAAAGGTAGCAGTCTTAGTACCTTCCACTTCAATTAAGTCAGCATATGTGTCACCAGTTGTACCACTTGCAGTAAATGTAACTTTAGCCAAGTTTTTACCTTCAGCACCTATGCCTTTTAATGCTGCCACATCAACAGTAAATTCTACGCTGCTACTACCTCTAACAGCATCGGTAGCAGTAATAATCGCGCCACCTGTATTGACAGAAACCTGTGCATTTGTATTAGCCGCACTCAAACGAACTTCAACAGGTTTAGCATTTGAGCCAATCGCTGTATTAAATGCTAAATTACCTGCTCCTTTAGACAATATAATGACATGTTGTGCATTAGCAGAATTATTCTCAACAATAGCATTAGCAAGATCTGTAGTATTATCAAATGTTACTGTAGTTGGAGTTGCTGCATCAAATACAAATTTATTACCAGATTGGTTCACATTAGCTGCAAAGGTCACATCACCACCACTAAACTGCATAGTAGCAAATTGTTTTGTTCCGCCAAATGTTCCAGCAACATTCAAAGCACCCTTGTTAACAAACTGCACAGTACCTTGGTTATTAGCACCAGCATCAACAGCTCCTGTTACGTTCCCCGCAAAAGCTAGCGTACCTGCACCACCAGTAATATTAGTTGCGTTAATATCGCTAATAAAAGTCAGTGTCTTGCCAGCTGCCAGAGCCTTAGCATCTACTAATCCTATTTTACCAGTTGATTTTGCGTCAAATGTGCCGCCACCTAAAAATAGTAAAGTACCATCGCCGGGAGTAAGAGAGGCTGTTAAACTATTCGCTGAAACATTAACTCCATCTTCAATGGTTAATATTCTATCAGCCACAAAATCAATCTCTTTCAGTTTATTAGTACCATTTGAAAGATTCGTTCCTGCCAACAACGTTGCATTATTCTCAACTTTTAGAGATACGACATTATCGACCATCTGAACAGCGCCGATCCTTAACTGCAGACCGTTTTTACTCAATGCTAGGTTTGTAGCGCCATCAAATATCGCAGTGGCGATATAAGCATTTTCCTGTAGTATAACGCCTTTAGCGTTATCAGAAGCAACTCCAGCACCAATTTGGAATGTGTTCAAGCTTTTTCCATCTACGCCAATAGCTTTAGTGAAGGTTACGCTTTTGTCAGAACCGATAGAGGCATCAAGCATCACTCTTGCCTTGGCAGCGTTAGTAATTGCCGAGCTAATATCTTGGTCCTGGTTACCACTAATCACTAAAACTGCGTTTTTACTATCAAAGTCAATACCAGCATTAGCGCCTATTACACCAGCAGCTACACCAGAATCAACAGTTAAGGTAAAATCTCCACTATAGAGCACCTTGTTAATGGAATTAGCATCACCAATTGTACCCACAAACCTAGTATTGCCATCAACTCGTAAAATACCTTTGTTATTGGGTGCACTATCATCTGCACTACCGGTAAACGTACCATCTGTAGGAAGCACAAATATACCATCGAGACTATTAAACTCCAGCGCGGCTGTAACATCTTTTTGCGCTATAACCGTACCAGCATTGGAGTTAAACTGCAAAGTGGTAGCATTAACAGCACCTTGTAAGGTAGCTGTTTTACCAGCAGCTTTAAAATCAAATTCAACTAATTTTATTTTGTCCGCAGTAGTACCGATGATATCGCTAACTGTTGTCGTACCTTTAATTATTAAATTACCATTACCACCACCTACAGATAAAACCTTACCTGTGATATTTTTAGTATCATCAACTGTGAAATCACCATTGACACCGTTAAAGTCAATATCACCAATAACATTACCCTTAGCAACCACAGCACCAGCATTAGTGTATTTTAATGTCAAAGCCTTAACATCAGAATTTAAAGTAACAGTTGCGCCACCACCACCATTAAAATCTAACAATTTAACAGCTCTTGCAGCGCCGATTTCTCCAGTCACTGTGCTAGTACCTTTAAACTTAACAGTACCTAATGGCACAGATCCTTTATTATCCACAGAACCTGTTATATTGCCATTATCAGCCAACTCAACTACGTGGTTTATATCACTATCACCATTAAATTCCACAGCTCCAGTCAGGGTTTTATCAGCGATTTTTATTTTTGTACCACCAACACTTTTTCCGTCAAAAGTAAGGGTAGTAGCAGAAACATTTTGCGTAAATTCCACTATTTTCTGCGCTGCATTGGTGTTTTCAAAAGTAATAGATGTTAAGGCTTCAGTATTACCAACTTCGCCTGTAACTACAGAAGCTCCTTTGAACACTAACCTACCAGCTACAACTTTACCACCAGTACCATCACCTTTGATTACAGCTGTGATATCACTACCATCAGCGACAATAAGCTTCGAATCTTGACCTTTAAAGTCAATATTTGTAGCATCTATATTACCACCAGCGGTTACATTAACACCAGCTACAGTAAAATTAATATCTGCTGCTTTTGTTGCCGCATCCAAGCTTACATCTCCGGCGCCATCGAAGCTAATTGCAGTTAGGTTGTTAGCAGCACCTATAGCACCAGTAACCCTTCCTGCGCCTACAAAACTTAGCGTTCCAGCATCTCCAGTTGAAGCATTTACAGCCCCGTCAATAGTTTGTCCGGCAGCTAAAATTAACTTACCCTCTTTGTTAACAAAATCCACATTTCCTTTAATCCCACCAGAAGCGGTCACACTACCAGTAGCATCATAGATCACATTACCTGTAATTAGCTTATTAGCTACAAGTTTTGTATCCTTATGTTTAATATTAATGGTTGCGGCATAAACTTGATCTTGGAAGGATACATTTCCTCCGGCTGCTGTACCAACGTCAATAACTTGAACATTATCAGTAGCGCTACTACCAATCGCTCCAGTAATAGTAGAAGCACCTTGAATATCTATCTTACCTTTACCAGCACCACCTGCAAAAATACCACCAGTAACACCAGCTTTGTCAGCAAGAACTAATGTGCCATCTGCCTGACCGCTAAAGTTCACATCACCGGTCACGCCAGTGCTAAGGGTTACTTTACCTTGTGCATTATAGACGATACCGTTTCCATCAGCTTTATTACCGACTGTAAGAGCCCCTGCAACAGTTGCATCAGTACCATCATTGCCAACTGTGATTTTCTGGGCAAATACGGCATTACCAGCATTATTTCCTAAAGCAATAACTCCAACATCAGCACTACCTAATTTGATCAAACCTATGCTTGCACCAGCACCAGCACCAATCGCACCATCAATTGTACCGGCTTTCTGTATATCTATAATACCAGCACCAGGAATAGTAGTCGTAACAGCACCAGTTAGAACTTTACCATCCTCTAAGACAAAAGTACCGTTTGAGTCAAACCTAACTGCGCTGGTAACAGCATCTTTAGCAGTAAACTGACCAGGCTGGCTAAAGATGATGTTCGTAGCAGTAACCGCGGCATCAGCTTCAACTTTAGCGCCTTTATCGGCAATATCAAGAGTATCAGCAGCAACAGTACCTGCGAGTTGCACAACACCACCAGTAGTAGCGCCTTTAAATCTTAGGGTATTTACAGCAGCTGGACCAGCACCAATTTTGCCAGTAATTTTACTTTTTCCAAGGAACTCTACTGTACCTTTTCCAGCGCCTGCAGCTCCATTACCTGTGATTGTAGTGGTAACTTCTGCATCATTGCCGAGAATTAATTTAGCATTAGCATTATTACCAAAAGCAACAGAACCTGTAATAGTTTTTTCAGCAGTTAACGTACCTCCTGCTGTGTACGAAACAGCTCCAGTAATCGTGTCAGTTACCCTGGCATTAGCTTTTGCATCAGCAACTTCGATAGTAGTTGCATAAACCTTACCAGCAACCAAAGACTCACCAGTAGTGCTGTTAGCGAATTGGACTAAAGTTAATGCTTCATCAGGTGTAGCAGAACCGACCGTACCAACCACCTGGCCACCACCATTACCAAACACGAGCTTACCAGCAGCAGCAGCTGCTGCAGCGTTCTGGATCACGCCTTCGATCTTACCGCCGTTTTTTATCGTAACAAAACTCTCTAGGTCATTAAAATCAACCGCATTTCCAGTTGACTTAAGATGTGCATTAGCGCCATCCACAACTATACCCCTACCGCTATTAGCAGAAGCAGCAGTGGTAAACTGAACAGCTTTAGCACCAAGATCTACAAAGCTTTTAATGTTTAGGATCGAATTTGCATTATCGAGAATAAAATCACCAGCAGTTGTATTAGTTGCCCCGCCAGCAAAAGTAGCTTGACCGGAGACAGTAAACGTACCAGCAGCACCACTACCAACAGTAACAGCATTATTGAATGTTGCAACACCAGTTGCAGCAACGGTAATAGTTTTTGATTTTACGACATTGCTAAAAGTTGTCGTACCATCAAGGGTCATCACCTTCAACCTTGATGCCGAACCAACAGCTCCATTAAAAGTCACAGTGTTACCAGCAGTAGTATTTAAAGTACCATGATCATCACCAGCATCACCGTCAATTTTGCCAAAAAGCTGGGTGGTTTTACCGACGCTAGCAAGATTAACAGTCAAAACAGCATCGCCAGCAGCACCGGTACCAAGGGTGATCTTACCAAGGGCAGTGTATTTGTCGGCGGCACCAGCAAATGGAGCCCCACCGAACACTTGACCGTCCAGAGTCAAAGTTTTTGCGTCAGTCACTACAACCAAAAGATTTTTGTTAACGCCAACCGAGTCAATCACAGAACCAAGAGTCACGGTTCCATCGGCAGAGAAGGTTGTTCCAGCCTTATCTGCTATATCATAACCAGCAAGACGTCTTGTATCGTCTCCAGCACTACCACTATGCACATCTGTCAAAGTCAAGGAACTCCCGGCTGTCACTGCGGTAGGGCCTCCATTTAGATTAGCACCAGTGCTCAATACAAAACCATTAGCAGTCGTAGTTCGCGCAGCAGCAGCAGCAGCAGCAGCAGCAGACTCAATACCGTGCACCCCGCCGATGAGAACAGTGGCTGCGGAAGCCGTTGTTAATAAATTTTTTAAGAATTTCGATTTTTTTGCCATAATTATTTTCCTTTATTTATGGTTATTAAAAACTCATCCAATATGAATTACGTTTCATATTAATGTTCCTTTGGGTATTAAAAACCTTGTTGACCTTAACTTTCACACCAAACTGGCTAAACCAAAAAATTTAGCTAAAAACCCAGCCACACTAAACGCTTTGTAGCTCAAGACGCTGGAATGGGAATTAAGGCAAAACAAAGCAAGGTAATAAAAAACCCCACTATGCCACGAGTATAAAGAAGGCGTAGAAGTGCTGCAATAAATTAATATGGTTTTATTCACTATACCATAGTATCGATGCATTTTTACCACATCGCTGGCTAACATCGTAACACTTTTACGTTATGGCGAGTCATTAAAAAAGCGAAGCCAGCGCTCCTACTTCGTACTTCCTTAAGTATAAGGAGGGGAGGGCTAGGAAATGAGTTCTTTTGCAGCATCAAGTGCTTTTTGAGTGATTTCTTTACCAGAAATCATTCTAGCAATTTCCAATTTTCTGCCTTCCATATCAAGATTTTTTACTTCGACTTTCGTGTCTATAGCATTCTGGGTTTTGTGTACTAAAAGATGCTGATCCGCCTTGCCAGCGACTTGTGGTTGATGAGTTATAACTATCACTTGAGCAAACTTACTTAAAGCCTTCAAGCGTTGGCCAATACTATCTGCAACGCTACCGCTAATTCCTACATCAATTTCGTCAAAAATAATTGTTTGCTTAAGAGATTTATCAAAAAATGCCGCCCTAAAAGCGAGCATGAATCTCGATAATTCACCACCAGAAGCAATTTTATCAATCGGTGCTTTAGGCATGCCAGGGTTGGTGGAAGCTAAAAACCTTGCTCTATCAAACCCTTTTGCGCTAGATGAATGCTCGTCCTGGTCAATTTCAATAGTAAATATGGCCTTATTCATTTCCAGCAGGGAGAGCTCCCTCATTGTTTTTTCTTCCAGATCTTTAGAGCTTGAGAGTCTGTTTTCGCTAAGTAATTTGGCTTTGGATAAATATATGCTTTTTGCGTTAATAACTTGCTCTTTAAGATTTTTACTATGTTCTAATTTGTTTTTTAAAGTTGACAACTTCTCTCTGTTGTTCTTCATGAATGTAGCAAGTTCACTGCTATGACACCCATGTTTTCTAGCCAAAGATTTTATCGTATAAAGCCTATCTTCTATGTCGGCAAGCGAATAATCCGATGAATCGAAATTTTGCATAATAATGCCAAGTTCTGACTTTGCTTCTTCTATTTTGTTGTATATGTCCTCTAGATAGATAGATAGTTTATCATATAAATTAACATTTTCTGACTTAGCTATATTTTTTTGACTCTTAACTATCAAGTGCCCAAAATTGCTATTTTCTATGTCTTTTGATATGGAATCGATCAGACGTAATTCTTTTTCAGTAGTTTGCGCGCGCCTTTTGATTTCAGATAGTTCCTCCTCTTCCGATTCTTTAGGGTCGATCTCATCAAATTCCTGACAAATATGAGTCAAATAGTCTATCTCTTTAATGAGATTTTCCTTCTCTGATTCTATGATACTTGCTTCTTTTTCTAGGTTTTTCCACGTTTTATAGAAACTTGCAACCTCGTCTCTTAAATCATAATTATCGGCAAATTGATCCAATATATCTAAATGCGACGAGCTATTTAAGAGCAAAGTGTGGTTGTGTTGACCATAAATCTCTAAAAGATAAGTAAATAAATCTGAAACTATTTTTTGTGTAACTAAAGAGTCGTTAATAAAGAATTTCTTTCTACCATTCCCGTACTGCACTCTTTTTATAATCAATTCATCATCAACATCAAGCTCTACAGCAGAATCGCTGGCAGAATCACTGTCGTTGCTTTGGTTAACATCAGAAACATATTGACCAGAAATATAGTGGTTGCGAATATAACAGCTAATTTCAGAAGTAGCAGAAAAAGTAACAGAAACCACAGCCTTGTCCTGGCCGTATCGAACTACATCGCCATCAACTTTCCCACCAAGAGCAAAGATTATCGCATCAAGTAACACAGACTTACCAGCGCCAGTTTCGCCAGTAATAACGCAAAAGCCATCTTCAAAATCCAAGTCTAATCTTTCAATTAGTATAAAATCTTGAATTGACAGGTTTTGTAACATAAATCATAGCATCATTTAATAATATAGTATTAGCTTATAGCATTACTTTAAAAGCTGTTGAGCCTTGCGATACCATATTCCATCCGGGTTGTTGTGCTGAAGCACCGCAGCGTATTTTTGAGCATCCTCCTTTAAACCTAACATAAGAGTAGCCTCGATTAATCGATAAAAAGCTTCCTCAGCATGAACAGTAGTTTTATATTCTTCAATTACAGTTTGAAATCTTTTTACAGCAGCTATAGGATTTTTACGGTTTAAATAATGCCTACCAACTAACATTTCTTTTCCAGCTAGGTGGTCGTTAAGCAGATCCAGCTTAAGCTCTGCATCGATTGCGTATTTACTACCAGGAAAACGCCTGATTAATTCTTCAAACCCCTCTTTAGCGTATCTAGTTCTAGATTGATCCAATTTAACTTCTGAAACTTGGGTGTAATTAGACAAAGCCTTCATATAGTAAGCATAAGCAATAGATTCATTTCTTGGATGAAGCTTGATGAATATATCAAGCACATCAACAGCCTCGTCATATTCACCAGCAAGATAGAGAGAGTAAGCTTGCATCAACTCCGCTTGCGGAGTTATTTCGTTCCCAGGGTGCTGAAAAAAAACTCTTTCAAAATGTTCAGCTGCTTTTTTATATTCCCCTTTATTGAATTGATTAATTCCAGAATCGTAACTCTCTTGAGCTGGAATTATCGGATCGTCCTTAAGTTTACTTTTGCAAGCGCCAAGACCTAGCAAAATTACGGCAAAAGAGATCAACGTTAAAATAGATGTCAATTTTAAAATAGATGTCAATTTCTTGGCAAATGCTAAATTTTTGGATAGTAAATTTTCCATTTTCATAAATTAATTTAACTTGAATTACTGTTAATGCTTATATCGATTTAACATCATTTATTATCGTTCTTATTGTTGTCCTGATTGTCTTTATCGTCCTTCATGCCATCTTTAAATGACCTAAGACCCTTGCCTAAATCAGACATCACTTGAGGTAATTTTCCTGCCCCAAATAGCACCAAAATTATCAGCAATATGACTAGCAATTGGCTAAAACCGATACCCATAATGAAATTCTTATAAATTTTGTATTTATCTGTCCAGATAATAGCTAATAATGTCGATTTTATCTACAAAAATATCAGCTTGAGCTATAATATTTGATTAGATACTGGATATTAAAAGTATTAATTTTTTAATGTTTAGTTAAAAAAATTGTGATATAATGGTTAAATATGGTAAATTTAGTTATGGTTATCTTATGAAAGTTAAAGAATTTTTTGAAAAATACCTAAGCTACCTAATGCGTTTGAGAGAAGAGCACAAAAATCAAAACGCAGTTATACAAGTAGGTCAAGATACCTATGTATTAGCTAGAATGGAAGCTAAAAAATACTTGTATTCCGAGCTAGAACCAGAAGAAGACGAACCAACAAAAACAGAATCAGTAGCATCAGAACGATTTAGCATAGCTGTTATTGGTAGCACAGAGGCTACAGACTAGATATCTTAACCCTTTAAAGCTTGAATATTTGCTTCATAATTGCCACTAAAAATATAACTACCAGCTACCAACATAGTTGCACCATTTTCTTTGCATAGCTTCGCCGTACTTGGATTTATTCCACCATCTACAGAAAGCAAGATATTTGTACCTTTTATTGTTTTTGAAATTTTTTTTATTTTTCCTAGTTGACTATCGATAAATTTTTGCCCTCCAAAACCAGGATTAACAGACATCACTAATATTAAGTCTATTTTATCCAAAACATATTCTAAAATAGCTTCGCTAGAGGTTGGTAGTAGAGCTATACCAACTTTAACACTAGAGGATTTAATTAAGTCTATGGTTCTGCCCGGATGAATTGTAGATTCTGGATGAATGGTGATATAATCTGCGCCAGCTTTGACATATTCTAAGATGGATTTCTCCGGTTGGTTAATCATCAAATGAACATCAAAAGGAAGAGTGGTATGCTCTCTAATTTTACTAATCATACAAGGTCCAAAAGTTAAGTTTGGCACAAAATGTCCATCCATAACGTCAATATGAATTAAGTCCGCACCAGCTTGTTCTAATTTCCGAATTTCATCTTTTAAATTAGCAAAGTCAGCCGACAATATTGACGGAGCTATCTGGATTTGAGCTATTGCATTATTGTTGACTCTATTATTGACCATATTAATTACCTAATCTTCTTCTTTTTTGATTGTTTTTCTATCGCCATTACATAAGAAATAATTTTTGCTACGGCTTCAAAATGTTCTAGTGGTATTTCCTCGTCTATCTTTACATCTTTGTAGAGAGCCCTAGCAAGCGGAGGGTTTTCAACAATTGTCACTTCATGCTCTTTTGCAATTTCTTTTATCTTCTGGGCCATTAAATCCCCCCCCTTAGCAACGCATATAGGAGCGCCAGTGCTATTCATATCATATTTTAAAGCAACTGCATAGTGCTCTGGGTTAGTAATAACCACCGTTGCATTTGGAACAGCTTGTTTAATGCGGCGCTGCGATTGTTCTCGTCTTAAAGCCCGGATGCGTTGCTTTATTTCCGGATCCCCTTCGGTTTGTTTATATTCTTCTTTCACTTCTTGCTTAGTCATTTTTAACTGACTGTAATGTTCGTATTTTTGATAGACGAAGTCGACTCCTGCAATTAATGCCATAATCACAGTGACTAAGACTAATATATCAAAAATTAAGATATTTAATTGACTTAAAATAGCGGGGGCAGATAGTTCTTGATATTGAGTCATTTCCCTTATATCTGCTAATATGACCAAATATACTAAAAACCCTACTACTGTTATTTTGATAATTCCTTTTAGAAATTCAACAAGATTCTTTACTGAAAATAACTTCTGAAAGCCTTTAATTATAGAGATTTTTGACAGTTTTGGCTGAATTTGCTCAAAAGTAAGAATAAATCCTCCGTGCTGGATATAAGAAGAGCCAATAGCGCTAACTATTGTTACGATAAAGATCGGACTGGTATAAAGTAAACCCTTCATCATTAAATCCTTAAGCAAAACAGAAATACTACCTTGATCAACTGGGGTTTTGCCAGCATTTTGAATGAGAAATCTTAACTTTTGCGCTATGGATACCATAAGATATGGAAAAACCCAAATAGCTACCAAAGTTAGCAGGAAAAACATTATGAAACTGGTTAATTCTTTTGAGTGAACAACTTGCCCTTTTTCTAAAGCTTCATCTAATCTTTTCTGGGAAGGTTCTTCCGTTTTTGACGATTTATCTTGATCTTCTTCGGACATTGCCAAATATTTTAATTAAATAATTTCAAACTTAAAAATTATATTTCTTTTTTGCAAATTTAGATATATCATAGGGTTTAGAAACATTGCAGTTTGTAGGATTTTAACGACATTTTATGAAATTTACTATAGAAATTGCCCAAGATAATGAGAATTGGGATCTATATAATGAGATAAATACCAAGTTGTTCGAAGAGATTCTAGGTAAAGTCATAGAAAGATATCCTAATTTTAGCACTGTTGCTAATATGGAATTATCCGTATTACTTACAGGTAACAAAAGAATAAAATATTTGAATCAAGAATTCAGAAATGAAGATCATCCAACAAACGTTCTTTCCTTTCCAGATTTGGAAATAGATTTTAGGCGCATACTTGAATTTAAAGCAGATTCAGATTATATATATCTGGGTGATGTAGCTTTCGCTTTTGAAACTATTTTCGATGAAGCTAAAGAGAAGAACATCCCTTTCTTGAATCATTTTAAACATTTACTAGTGCATTCAGTTCTTCATTTGCTTGGTTATGATCATCAAAACGATGAAGATGCTGAAATAATGCAAAATGTTGAAATTAAGATTTTAGAAAATTTTTCTATCCCATCGCCTTATTAAATACAATAAAAACAATAATTTTATGTCGAAATTAGATACAGAAGAACAGCCTCCCAGTACGAACAATAGTACAAATCGCGCTATAAGCAAAAGCAATAATGTAAAGAATCTAGAAACCTCTTTTAAAAATCGTGTTCAGAAGTTTTTAAATAAACTATTTAGCACATATGGGAGCGCTCCACACAAGAAAGAAAATGTTTTCGATGAAAAACATGCTGCGCTTAGCAAAATAGAGGAATCATTAACTATTAGAGATTTCGAGAGTTTTGCAAAAAAAACGGTTAGGGATGTGATGATACCAAGATCAGATATTGTGGCTGTAAACCATGATATTAGTCTTGTAGAGCTTAGCAAAGTGATAATCAAAAATGCTCATACTAGGACTTTGGTATATAAAGATAATTTGGATAATGTTATTGGCTTCGTGCATATTAAAGATTTATTCGAAATCATAGCTAAGTCAAAAAAATATAATTTAAAAAAATTGACAAGAAAGCATTTGATCTGTCCGGATTCAATGAAATTGATGGATTTACTACAAGAAATGCAACTTAAACGTATTCATATTGCAGTTGCGGTTGATGAATATGGCGGAACAGATGGAATAATCACTATTGAGGACATCATAGAAGCTATAGTAGGTAGGATAGATGATGAACATGATACCGATCTTCAAGAAGAAAATTTCAAAATTTTAAAACCAGGAATAGTCATTGTTAATGCTAGAATGGAGGTTGAAGAATTAGAAAAGATTTTAAACGTCAAGCTCAAGCAAGAAGATGATGAATTTGATACTATAGGAGGTCTTATACTTGCCAAAACTGGCACTGTTCCAGAGAAAGGAGAGATAATAGATGTTGCAGATGATGTTACTATAGAGGTTGTAGATTCAACTCCAAGGATACTAAAACAGCTAAAAGTTGTTTGTAGTAAATATACCGAAACAGAATAGCTTTATTTCTGTATGACCAAAAATGGGGGTGCCAAAAACAAGTCTTTAACACTAGAAAGCGTAATCGTTCAGGGATTTTTTATATGGCTTGTAATCCTTATATCTAAGATGAATTATGGATAAGAAATCTCGGTCTCGTCATCGCGAGCGACTGTAAGGAGCGTGGCGATCCAGTACTATATATTGCGTTTTAGTACTATTTTCTGGATTGCTTCACCTTTGGTTCGCAATGATGGTATGGACGCCAATGATAAGAATGTTATACTTATCAACGGTATCAGAAGCAAAAGCTTGATGTACCAAGTTTTAAAACAATTAATTTGAGGGTCCATACCATGAATGAA
>Ga0075154_10001432_pt1 | contig 17118 bp, 11 predicted proteins | sample JI71714BDNA_FD_70965 | JGI IMG/M metagenome (GOLD analysis project Ga0075154, IMG submission 70965) | Wastewater effluent complex algal communities from Wisconsin, to seasonally profile nutrient transformation and Carbon sequestration -... | ecosystem: Engineered > WWTP > Effluent > Algae...
ACGCGGCAACGCCTTCAGACGATGGTGGCTACAAACGATGGCTTTGAAATTGCAGAAGCCGATCTTCGCCTTCGCGGCCCTGGGGATATGGCTGGAACACAACAAAGTGGCCTAGTGGATTTGAAAATTGCAGACCTAGCCAAGGACAGCGAAATGTTAAAATATGCACGGGAGGCTGCATGGGCTGTTTTGGAAGAGGATCCTTCTCTGGATAAACCAGACAATGCTCCCATCCGCCAGCACATGGCCAAAATCAATACATCCGATTTGAATTGGTCCCGAATAAGTTAAGGGGTGCGCGGAAAGTACACAGGAGGTAAGGTAAATCGTCGCGTTTCAAATACGGAACCTTGTGGCGCAAAAAATCCGGGTAACAGCTCAACACTTTGTTGATACTGCCAAACCCCATCGCGTCCCAATTGATCACGTGACCGAATCCGTTTGCCCCACGGCATGGGTTCGGTGGGTGCATCCGTCTCAGGTTCAGTGATCTCAGCAGGATGGCAGCTGATTTCAATCGGAGCGGACCACTCGGATTTATTTTCTCCATTTACCCACCGAAACCGATAGAAAGCAGGACTTGGGGTAACACATCGGTAGGTGTCTAACACTATCGCCTGAGCGGTAGGTTGAAACGATATCCAACCTCCTAAAGTTTGCCGTTGCCCTTCCACCGAAAATCCTTCTTTGGGTTGGATGAAAAACTGCGTTCCGGAGGAAATATACCATACAGAATCAACATGCGGGGGATCTAAAGGGGCTTGAATTGGAAATTGATAGAACGAAAGAACCCGCCGTCCCAGGCGATTGGCTAAGGTAGCCCCAAGAAAAGGAGGATCTGTGGTTAAGAAGGAGGGAAGGTAGGTCACAAAGCCGGTGGTTACCGGTTGTGTCAAATGCAATCGAACCCGGTTTTGGTGCAATGTGATTTGATCGACAAGGGTAGCGCCAGCCCGTGTCGTGGTTTGATTGATGTAAAAATGGTCGGGCAATCGCCACAGGCGGTTCAGTAAAACAGAATCTTGGGGGAGTTGAAAACGTTGATTTTCCTGAAACACCAAGTCGAGTGCCAACCCAGTATCGTTTCGTTCGATACGCTGAATGGTGGGGAAATGTTCTTCAGCTAAGACCGTCTGGTTGTAGATATCGCCTCGAATTAACCGATAAATCTCACCGGTGAGCTGCTCATAACCCAACCGATCGTGGTGCGCACCATCAAAAATTGGGACACCGATCGCGGTGATAGCCCGCATATTGGGAAATAGGAGGGGAGTTCGGCGAATCCAATCCCGCAATAACCCAGCCTCTTCTAACGGAACGCAGGATTGAATGGCAAGTTGTACATTGTAAAAGAAACCATTAAATCCGACGTCTTGCTGAAAGGCTTGATACATCGTAGTAAATCGGAGAGGATACTGTAGGATACCATTTGGATTTCCACACAATTCGTTTTCCCCTTGCCTCCACAGAAAGGCACGAATGTGCCCATTGGCACCTGCCTGTTGGATTCGGGTAATGAATCGTCCATATTGTGTGCGCAGGTCGGAAGGTTGATCGGAATTTCGGTCAAATAGCTGCACGATGGATGCGCCGCCTTGTGCGCCATTGATCACACACGTGGGGATACCAGTTTCTTGTAAAATTCGTTTTTGTAGATTTAACCCCACACCTCCGGTATGTCCATAAGGTTGCTTGCTTGGAAACCAAGTCAGCTGGTCAATTTGAATAATATCTTGATTGAATGTGAAATTGCGTAACAGGCGGTCATCCACCGAGGCTAAAACATTTTCATAATCAGCCTGTGCTACCATGTTCGACTGGCCAAAGAGCACAACGAAATCCCCACAAACTACCCGATCCACACGGTGGGCAAGTGTGGAGTCGTTTCCACGGTGGACAAAAAACAGGAACGAGTATTCTTGGGGTTTGGCCTCAAGCATGGTCGTCCATTGCATCCAAGTGTTGGATGCAGAAACAGAACGTGTGTGGTAACCGTAGGGTCTACCGTCTGCTTGTACTAGGATACTGAGTTTCGAGATATTGGTTTCGGTCACCTGAAATTTCCACTCGAATGAACCAGAACTTTCGGTGGTTCTTGGAATAAGTTGCAACGGCCGGAGGGCCTGTTGAAATTGCATTTGGGAATAACCCAAGAATGGAGTAAGCCAAAGTAGAAATCGCCACATAAATTGAACCCTACCCGATTATCAAATGGGTAGGGTTCGAAGGTACAAAAAATTAGGTAGATAACCGTATCTTTTTAGCGAGTGGCCATGAGATCAGGGTTGCTATCACGGTCACCTAAAACGGTACCTCTGGAATTAACGGGTCCTAGAAGTAAAATTCCAGCCACATGTGGTGCGGCCATGGAGGTGCCACTAATGGAGCGGTAGGTATTGCCAATCCAAGTCGAGTTAATGGCTACCCCAGGTGCGCAAAAATCAATGGGTGGATTGCCGAAGTTAGAAAAGGAAGCAAACACATTGTTGACATCATGCGCAGAAATCGTAAAGATATTGGTTCCATTGACGCGAGCAGGGGAGGATGTATTGGCATCGGCTGATGAATTTCCAGCGGCTAACACAAACCGAATCCCTTTGGCAGCGGCATTGGATACGGCGAGATCAAGTGCACTGGAGACTCCCCCACCTAGGCTCATGTTGGCGACATCGCCTGCACGTCCGTTGGCCGATACAAAGTCAACCCCGGCAATAACACCTGAGTTTGATCCAGATCCTGTTGCACCTAAAACTTTGACGGGAATCACGGTCGCACCAGCCGCCACACCGACTACACCGATGGTATTATTGAGTGCTGCGATGGTCCCGGCCACATGCGTGCCATGGCCATTGCCATCATTCACCCCGGCATCTTTGCCGGTTCTAAAGGCAGAAAATCCACGGGTCGCATTGACGCGAAGGTCAGGGTGATTGGTTTCAATACCGGTATCAATGACCCATGCGTTCTTTCCTGTACCGTCACCTGCACCACCAACACGGGTAATTCCCCAAGGAATTGTTTGGGCAGGCTGGGTTGACGTAGAACCTCCACCTTTTCGTTGGGCTAAGGATACTTCAACGTCAGCTTCGATGTAGGCAACTTCGATATCTTGGGCAATTTTATCATAAATCCCTGGGCTCAAAAAGGCCGAAAAACCCTGGATCGCCGAGGAATACACATGGTCGATCTGTGACTCTGAGCCACCGTAACGCTTCATGATGCCGACCGCTTTGCCTTTCATTTGAGCTCCCAAACCGGTGAGGGCGCGATCTGCTTTGAAAACAATGATAAATCTACCTGGTATGATGCGCGGTCCAGTTGTTCTGGATTCTGCGGTAAGGGCGCTGGATTCTGAGATGAGTGAATCAGATGTTTCAGTCTGACAGCTCCAACTGAAAAAGGCCACAAGACCTAACGATAACAGGGATTTTTTCATGTTTAGGATTGTAATTTGTTGCCACAAATGTGTAAAACAACCCCTCCAATTCCAAATCTAAGCACAGACGCAAATTTATAGTAGCGAATGGGAAGATAGTAAAATGGATTCTTTAAATCCATTATTTAGATATTTTAATGCGTGCGAAAGTATTTTTATAATTCAAGATGCGCCAATTTGTACTAATTTCGCTACTATTGGAAGTGTCAACCCCGTGAAAACACCCCTTAAAATACCGTTATTTTCCCCTATATTGCTCTACCTATTCAACCTATATTTTCTCTATGAATCGACGTACTTTTCTTGTCGGTAGCTTAACCGCCTCCTTGGGTCAATCTTTCGCGGCTAAACCAAAACCGATGAAGTTGGCATTTTCTACTTTAGGTTGCCCGGATTGGTCTTGGGGCCAAATTTTAGCGTACGCTACTAAAGGCGGGTTTTCGGGGATTGAACTGCGGGGCTTAGGGGCTGATTTGGATATCCTCATGTCGCCTGTATTCGCTTCCTCCCAGCTGGCCCAAACACGTCGGCAACTAAAAGATGCTGGCATTCAGGTTTTTAATCTGGGCTCGTCGGCTCACTTACATGCACATGATCCTATAGTTCGGGTTCAACAATTGGATCATGCGCGACGGTATTTAGATTTAGCCGCTGCATTGGATTGCCCGTACGTTCGGGTTTTTCCAGATCGCTTGCCTGCCGAATACCCAAAAGAAGCAACGCTAGAGCAAATTAAATCAGGACTGGCGACTTTAGCCGATCATGTCCACGGATCTCCCACTCGGGTTTTACTTGAAACCCATGGCGATGTGGTCGAAAGCCAAGTTTTGGCTAAAATCATGCAGGAGGTCCATCGTCCAGAGGTGGGACTAATCTGGGATCCGTTTAATATGTGGATCAAAACAAACGAGGAGGTCAGCACGATGTACAGAATACTGCGTCCTTGGATTCACCATGTTCATTTGAAAGACGCCAAGGTTACTTCATCCGGATTTACCTATGTGCCTTGTGGTGCGGGCGATTTTGATTTAAAGCAAGTGGTGGGCTTACTTCAACAGGATCATTACAAAGGGTATTACAGCCTCGAGTGGGAGAAAAAGTGGCACCCCACCATTGCTCCCCCCGAGGAAGTTTTTCCAGCCTTTGTGGCGTATATGAAAAGGCTCAGTTGAGTTTTGAAAATCGGGTTGCTTTCATGTAAATAGCATCAATTTTTTCAATCAAAGGCCCATCTTTTTCTGATTCCGATGCGGCTTTTTTCCAAGCAGGGTCTTGAACAAAGGCTTGCCAATTTTCCTTTGCTGCTTTTTCACCTTTAGGGTGTGCCAACCAATAATATAAAACGGTAGGTTCCTCGAGCGTGGTAAAATACATCACGTTTTTAAGCTGATGTTTGTCGAATATGGCCCGGGTGTGGTTGGCAAACCGATCCAACAAAGCGGGCATTTTTCCCGGTTTAGCATAATAGATGCGAAGTTCGTAGTCTCGATCTTGTTTAGCTCCCTTGGGCTTTTGAATCTTTGGACTTAAGCGGCTATCCAAGGTTAAAAACGTGGATTCAACCTTCCGAACAATCTTGCCAGAAGCTTCTGAAGCGGATTTTGCCGCTTGCCACGCCGGGTCAGCGCCAAATTTTTGCCATGAGGCCTGTCTGGCGTCAAGCGAAGGATATTTCAAGACATAATACAAAACTGAGGAATCGGCCGTGGCTGTCCAGTAGCCAATATTTTCCATACCATACTTTTCAAATAAGGCCAGGGTATGGTTTTCAAATCGCTGCAAAAGTGCCGGTAAACGACCGGGTTCACAGTGATATACGCGGAGTTCGAATACAGATTGCGCCGAACTTATGATACTTGCTTGTAACAAAAAAAGGAAACAAAACCAACGAAATATAGGGGTCATAATCTAGGGGTTGAATGAAAGGGAAAATTACGAAAGTTCATGGTTTTTCCCATATTTTCCTTGAAAAAGACGGAATGTATGCTATTTTATTGCGGTTGAATGGCCGTAAACTAAAAACGCTTGGGAATACCCCAAGCGTTTTTAGAAAGCGTCATCAATTATTTTTTTAGGTCTTTTAAGAGTTCCTGAACCGCCACTTCCAGTTGCTTGTCGGTGCCGGCGGAAATCCAATTGGGCTCATTTTCGACGATAATGTCGGGAATGGCTGGGCCAACGACCTCTTGATTTAAATCGGTATCTTTCGTAAACCAGCCTCGGCCAGGAAGACGAACAAAGGAACCATCCATCAAGGATTTTCCTCCCGTAGAAATAACAGAACCATTGGTTGGCAAGCCAACTAACTTGCCAATTTTCAATCCTTTGTAGGCATGTGAGAAAATTTCGGCATTGGAGTACGAGCCTTCATTGCAAAGGGCTACGGTCGGTTTCGTCCAAGCGGCATACACCAATCGCTCGCCGATTGGGTAATAGTCCTTGAACTTGCCCTTTTCCTTTTCTAGATCTTTTGCCGCACCACGTGGAATGGTATAAGCATGTTGTTTGTAGTTCAAAATTGTCATGAGATAATCCGCAGTTGAACCACCACCATTATACCGGACATCAATCACTAAACCATCTTTTCCATACCCAGCCGCTGTGAATTCTCGTTCAACTACTTCAAACGACTCAAAATTCATTCCCCGGATATGAATGTAGCCTAATCGGCCATTCGACCATTTGTCAACCAATGCCTTGCGCTGATCTACCCATTCTTGGTACAAAGCATCTGACAGCGAGTTGGTCAGGCGAATAACCACCTCGCGGGTAGATTTATCCTTGCCTTGGACTTCCAGAATGACTTTCTCATTCACCAATCCATTGAGCAAACTATAAAAGTTGTCTTGTCCACTTACTTTCTGTCCATTGACCGACAGGATAACGTCGTCCGGATTTAACTGACTCTCTTTTTTACTTGCTGGCGTTTCTGGAATTACCCGTTGAATACCCATTCCGGTCGATGTTGGCATGAGTTCTGCCCCAACCAATCCGGTCAACTCACGCTGTACTTCTGCGCGATCAGGAACGGTAAGGCCCATATGGCTTGCGTTCAATTCGCCGAGCATGAGGTTGAACATATCCCGAAAATCTTGTGAGGTAGAAGCCGCCAAGGCACGGGCTTTGTATTTTGCTTTGATTTTGGTCCAGTCATACCCATGGAATTGTGGATCATAAAAGCCGTCCCGAATGGTGCGCCAAGCTTCTTCAAATACCTGCAAGCGCTCCTGTTCGTAGTCAATTTTCATTTTGGCCACAAAAGGTAAGGCTTCGGATTGGCTCGATTTAAGATCTATCCGAGCGATACTCCCACCTCGGTTGTAGTACAGGTATTTGTAGTCGCGATCGGGTTGAACGCCATTTGGATTTGTGCCCCCCCGGGTGATTTCCTTGAGGCCTTTGCCGTCCCACTTGATCGAATATAAATCGCTTCCCCGTGCACCCGAGTTGTTGGTGGTATAGTAAAATGTTTCCCCGTCCTTGGCGATGACCAAGTTCGATTCATTTCCAGGGAAGTTGGTTACTTGTACGGTTCTTTGGTGGATGTTTTTCAAGTCGATTTCAACCGGTTTTACGCCTTTTGATGGTTTTTCAGTTGGGGCATCAAGTTCCTGCCAATCCTGTGTGGAACGCTCATAATCGGATTGTTTTAACCAAACAAACCAGACGTCTTCACTACGAGATACGCTGCGCTGCGAGATAAAACCAAGTTTTGAACCATCCGGGCTCCAAAACGGCCGGCTATCTCGGCGAGGATGCATTGAGACATTGGTTGGCTTCTGTGATCCATCCGCGGGTTGAATAAATACTTCTTGGTTGAAATATAAGTCTGTCTGAGCATAAGCCAACCATTTGCTATCGGGGCTCCACATGATTCCATCCGGGGAAGTCCAAGAATCCGATAAGACCTTCTCTTGGGAAAGCGTACCATCGGGACTAATTTGAGCCACTAAAAATTGACCTCGTCCCCGCGTATACGCCACTTTTTTGCCATCTGGGGAGATGACAAAGTTGGATTCATCATCCGGTGTTTTGGTGAGGGGCTTGAGGGTATGTTTTAGGGATTTGAAGATGTCTTTTTCTTTCGGATCCGCCGATACCACAGCATAGGCATCAAAATTGCCATTGGCGCGATCACTCATGAAGATCAAGGTTGTATCATTCAGCCAGGTAGGTTCTTGATCCCGAAAAGGATGGTTGGATACATTGATGCTTCGTGATTTTTCTTTGTCGGCTTGTGAAACAAATATTTCGCCCCGAATTTCAAATGCCATGTATTTGCCGTTCGGAGAAATGGCCAAGGACCCAGCGCCTGACGTGAAGGTCTTATTTTCTGTTGCATCAAATCGGTCATCTGCAGCAATAGAAATGGGTAGGGGGGATACTTTGCCGTTGGCGAGTGTCAACGTGTAAACCTGCATGTCTTTTTCAATAACCGCTGTCTTGCCGTCGGCGGTTATGCTATAACTCCGGATGGACTCATCTTTAAACGAGGTGATTTTTTCGGGGGTTTTACTGGTCTTCCCTTCTGCATCCAATGTTAATCGGTACAAATTATAAGCACCGGCGTCACTGCTCAAAAAATAGAGGCTAGTATTTCCTACCCATTGGGGCAATACATCATTGGTCGAAAATCCCGGGAGTTTCGTATGGGTTTTCTTTTGGGAATCAAATAGCCAAACCTCACGGTTGGAACTTCCTCGGTAGTCTTGACGTGCGACAGGGTTGAGATCACCCCGGACGTACGCGATGAATCGCCCATTCGGTGAAACGATCGGATCGTGCCCAACGGCATCTAGAATTCTGTTTTCAGTGCCACCTTTAGGTGAAATTGCATAAATTTCCGCTGGGCGTTCAATTTGTCGAAATTCGCGGCTTGTGGAGAATACGATTTGATCAGCCTGGGTCCATGACGATATATTATCGGAGGCGGAGTGGTAAGTCAAGCGACGGACATTCCCGCCAACAGACGGGATTACAAATACATCATTATTGCCAAACCGATTGGCTGAAAAGGCAATCCATTGGCCATCGGGACTGAATATAGGCTGGCTTTCGTAGGCTTCATGTACCGTAAGTCGTGTCGCTGTTCCACCAGTTGCAGGAACTGTCCAAATGTCGCCTTGGTAAGAAAATGCCACTACTTGTCCGTTAGGACTTATGGCAGGGAATCGGACCAATGGGGCGGTATTTTGAGCCCAAGCTAAGCCGGTGCTCGCGGTAAAAGCCAATAGGGTTTTGAAAAATGTACGCATGAAAAAACTGTTTTTAACAAATGTACATCTTTCATCGAAACCAGAGGTAACTCCAAGATAGGATGCCTTTTTTTAGCTACAATTTCCTAAAATCCATGTATTGATACGAGAATTGGATGAATCTTTGTAGCTTTACTTTTCAACTTGAGATCCATTTTATGAAGAATTATGTCGTTGGAATGATTGTCTTATCGGTGTGGTTTGCTCCTAAAACGGGAAACGCCCAAGAGGAAGTCACCATCACCCAAGGAAACCAAACATTGGCAGGAACGTTGGTGGTACCCGCTGGCAAAGGTCCTTTCCCAGTTGCGCTTTTGATTGCAGGGTCGGGACCAACGGATCGAAATGGGAACAATCCCATGATGATGAATAACGCACTGAAAATACTGGCTGATTCCCTGTCAAAGCGTGGGATCGCATCACTTCGATACGATAAACGCGGTATTGGGGCCTCACGTCAAGTGAACCAGCGGGAAGAGGATTTGGATTTTAGCTTGGGTGTTCAGGATGCCGAAGCTTGGATGAAATTTTTAAAGAAAGATACACGATTGGGTAAGCTGACGGTCATTGGGCATAGTGAAGGCGCGTTGGTTGGGCTATTGGCTTCAGGGTATGCCAATCAATACGTCTCCTTAAACGGTCCGGGTTTTGCTGCTGATGAACTCATCCGACAACAATTGACCAAGCAGGCACCAAGTTTAGCGACCTTAGCAGAGCCTATTTTGGATAGTTTGAAACGTGGATACTCCGTGACGCAAGTTCCCCCGTTATTGTTTTCGTTGTTTCGGCCTTCGGTTCAACCTTACATGATGTCTTGGTTCAAGCACGATCCTGCACGGTTAATCAGTCAGTTAATTATTCCGGGATTAGTCATTCAAGGATCACATGACATCCAGGTAAGCACCGCAGATGCTGATCGTTTGATGCAATACAACCCAACGCTTCAGCGGGTTACGGTAGAGGGTATGAATCATATTCTCAAGTTGTCTCCAGCGGATCGGGTGCAGAACGTACAAACCTATTCGAACCCTAATTTACCTATTCCAACCACACTAATTTTGCCTTTGGCACGGTTTATTCAGACGGGTTATTGGAATCGGTAGCCCACTCCATTTTCGGTGAGTATATGTTGTGGTTGATGCGAGTCTTTCTCTATTTTCTTGCGTAAGGTACCCACAAAAACGCGGAGGTATTGATTTTCTTGTTGAAAATCATTGCCCCAAATTTCGCGTAGGATGTATTGATGAGTTAGTGCTCTTCCTTCATTTTGGGCAAATAAAGCCAATAGATTAAATTCGGTATTGGTTAGCTTAATAAATTCCCCATCGCGGTGGACTGTTCGGGCGATAAGGTCGATCTGAAGGTCACGGCAGTGTAAAACTGTATCAAGATTGGCTGGGAGGTCACGGCGAATAGCCGACCGGATACGGGCCATGAGTTCAGCGGTCCGAAAAGGTTTCGTTAAGTAGTCCGAAGCGCCGTTATCCAAGGCCGTGACGATGTCGGCTTCTTGACTATTGACGGACAGCATGATAATACTTTTCCGATACCAGGATCTAAGTTCCCTCAATACCTCCTGTCCACTCATGTCGGGTAAGGCGATATCGAGCAGGATGACATCGGGATGTTGGTTGGCTGCCTGCACAATGCCCGCTCTTCCCGTTTCAGCTTGGGTTACTTTATAGCCTTGACTTTCCAAAGCGATTTGGAGAAGTTTTTGGATTTGAGGTTCGTCGTCAATGACGAGAATTTCAGAGGTATTCATAACAGAAAGGTTTCAATCCATGAAAGTTGTTGGAATACGTACGGTTAATAGCAACCCATGAGGTTGATTATTGGTAGCCGTAATTTTACCGTGATGGGCCTCCACAAAGCCCTTAACAATCGAAAGCCCAAGTCCAGTTCCACCTGGCTTGGATTTGGGGAGCCGATAAAACTTGTCAAATATACGATTTAATTGATTGTCTGGTATGCCTGGGCCTTCGTCAAGGACAACAAATTGTATAAACGGGACTTCAAACGATATAAACAAAGAAATTTTGGATTCGTCAGGCGTATAAATCGCGGCATTTGATAGCAAATTGTACAATATTTCCTCCAATAGTGAATGGTCCAATTGAGCATACGTGGGGCCAGGTTCCAAGATTAATTCAATGGTTCGGGTTGGGTGGGATTGATTGACTTTACGAATAATGGACCGCATTAAATCCTCGATGTCCACCCATTCCGCTCGAAGGGAAAATCCTCCGGATTCGAGTCGACTCATATTCAGCAGGTTGCCTACTTGGCGGTTCAATCGTAGGCCTGCTTTTTCGATTTGTTCAAGTAGAAGGGCACGTTGTTCTTCGGGTAGGTCGGAGTCTTCTTCGCGGAGGATATCGACTGCACCTAAAACTGTTGCAATGGGTGTGCGTAATTCATGCGAAAGGGAATTGAGTAGCGTGTTGTATAAATTAATGGTTTTTTCTTTATCTAACTTTTCTCGGTAAATATCTTCCGCTTCCCGGATCTTTTGTGTGATCACAATACTCGCCATGGCAATGATGTAATAGAAAAAGAACAGAATCCTATCCTCAGTCTTTTCAATGTAAAACGAATGGAAGGGCGGAATGAAAAAGAAATTCCACATGAGCGCTCCAACCAACGTGGTGACAACAACCGGCCAAACCGAGAAAAATAAAGCCATAAAAAAGATAGAGACTGGCAGCAGTAAGACAACCAGGTCTGATCCTGTATAATTCTTGATGACTAGGCTAAGAATGTGAATACCTGTCATGGTCACAAGACATATTTGATATTGCCAAGCTAAGGACAACGATCGGGTGGTTGAAAGGTTCATAGCAGATTAGTAAGTAGCTTCATGTGGTTTAGGAAATGAGGTTGTATTTAGCTTATAAAGATAAAATAAATACTTGAGTATTAAAAGTATAGGAATAGAAAACAACGGAGTGCAACCTAGATGTGCGGGGGGTGTTTTTCCCGTATTTTGAATTTTTCTCTTTTTTGGCATAGAATTTGATTAGATTTCTATAAATTTTTTACATTCATATTGTTCAATTGTCAGTTTGTTGCCCATTTTTAGGGCCATAAAATAAATAATAAAAAAATATTTACATTGTAATCAATTGATTATCAATGTATTATTTCTTTTTATGCAGTATGGCATATTTTTTTATGACAAAAACTTGCTTTTTTGTCATAAAGATTTTTTTACTTTGGTCCCAAGATGTCCATCTCGGGTACTTATGCTATACTAGGATTAATCTTCGCAAGCGAAAACGTAGTCTCTGTAAAGTACAGTAATCAAAGTCGAGTTGGTACAGGATACAGCATAAAATCCTTTAAATGTGTGTTCATTATGAAAAAATCATTACGCTTGCTGGCATGGGGTTGCCTGTTGTTCCTAGGAGGATTTTCAACTGCATTTTCGCAACAATCTTCCTTTCGGATTAATTACCAAGTTACGTATGCTGTGACAACAAACCAGTATACGGTTTGGGTTGTACCACAGTATAATGTTCCAAATGCCAATAATGGGGGCACAACAGAACGAGGAGCGACCGCGCAGGTCTCATTAAAAGTGCCTGCTTCATTTACGATCTCGGGCATAACCGACATCCGAGGAATCTGGGACAAGGCGCCATTAAAATTGGGTCCATCACAACAGGTTCAGTTCCAAAATGAAGGACTACCAGGTGATGAAGCCTATTATGTGATCGGTAAAACACCCTCAGAAACGGATTATGGCTCTTTTGCCTCGGGTGTTCCGGTTGCGCTTTTTAGCTTTTCTGGGAATGCTTGTGTAGGTTTTGTTGAAATTTTGGACACACAAGATCCTTTTGTGGAGGTAGCGGACCGCGTTTTTTCATTGAATACGGCGCCAAGTTTCTATTCCCGCTCTGGGCAACCTACCGGAGGAAATCAAATTCCTTTGGAGCAATACGATGGCCCGTTAGGATTTGGGGCCTCATGTTTGCAAGCTAATCCGGATTCGTATTCGGTTACACCCGGGATTGCCGCTGCACAACCTGTCCTTCTTAATGATTCGTTTAATGGAAGTACACCCGATCCCTTGGATGTTAGCGTTACGTTGTTGGTTGCACCCGCGCAAGGAACGGCCGTGTACAACCCCATCTCTGGGAATTTTACTTATACTGGAAATCCAGGATTTGTAGGTGTGGATACCTATCAATATATAATGTGTGATTTGTTGGCTCCATCGGTTTGTTCTCAAACAACTGTCACCGTTACCTCTTCTTGTCCTTCCATTTCTCTTCCGGTTGTCACTTCGCCGATATCCTATTGCGTCGGTGAAAGCGCTTCTCCACTGTCTGTGACCATTGGATCTGACTTTCAAGCTGTCTGGTACACTAATTTATCAGGTGGCCAAGGCTCATTGACGGCTCCGGTGCCGACTACTTTATCAGCTGGTAGTACACTTTACTATGTTGCAGCTCGTCAACTAAACACAGGTTGTGAAACTCCTGACCGGGCTCAGATTTTGGTTGATGTAATTTCATGTCGTCAGATTTTTGCATACAACGATAATAATTTGACCCCGGTCAATACACCAATAACTGGGCGTGTCCTAACAAACGATGACCTGAATACCGGGATTTCGGGACTTACCATTAGCCCTGTATTGGTAATGCAGCCTAGTAATGGTTCCGTCGTGATAAGTCCATCGGGGGTATATACCTACACTCCCAATTTAAACTTTACAGGGGTCGATCGCTTCCGGTACCGTGTATGCGACTTGGGTATCCCCGCGGTTTGTGATACCGCAATGGTTCAAATTATGGTGTATGGTGCCCCTTCCACAGTCAATAACAATCCGCCCATCGCGTTGGATGATGCCTCAACAACACGTGTAGGTCAGCCTGTTTCGGGGAGTGTTATTGCCAATGACCGTGATCCGGATCCGCAACAAACCTTGACGGTATCCTTAGTCACCTCACCAACTCATGGGAATTTAACTCTCCTACCGTCCGGAGTATTTACCTATACACCTAATACAGGATTTGTGGGTGAGGATACCTTTGTTTACCGTGTCTGTGATAATGGAACACCATCGCTTTGCGATGAGGCCATTGTGGAAATTGAGGTAAAAAGCCAACCGCTTGTTTCCGATCACCTTCCGCCAGTTGCCGCGGATGATTATGCCACGACGACCAACGATGCACCTGTTTCGGGAAGCTTGATTGGAAATGATGTAGATCCAGAGGGAACAACATTGACCATCAATACAGTTCCCGTGATATCCGTATCGCAAGGCACTTTATTGATTAATCCCAACGGAACGTTTGTGTACACGCCAGTCCTTGGGTTTGTTGGAACCGAGTCTTTTGTTTATCAAGTATGCGACGCAGGTAGTCCAGTCAAATGTGCCCAAGCCACCGCGTACATCCAAATTAATGCGGGTTTACTTTCGATATTGCCTAAGGTGTATTTGCAAGGGGCCTTATTTGGGGTTGTATTACCTAATACACTCATGCGCGATAACCTGAGAAGTCAAGGTCTTTTGCCTTTAAGCTCACCATACCCCGCCTTGGGTTGGTCTGAAATTACCCCAACCGGCCAGGTTAGTCCAGCAGTTTTTCAGGTGACTGGTTCAGATGCAATTGTGGATTGGGTATATGTTGAATTGCGCGATGCAAACGATCCGACTGTGGTAGTCAATAGCCGATCGGCATTATTGCAACGGGATGGCGATATTGTGGGACTGGATGGTGTGAATCCAATCAAGTTTTCTACATCTACACCCATGAGTTATTATGTAGCCGTCAAGCATCGGAATCACTTAGGCGTTATGTCGCGTACGCCGCTGGCCTTAAGTTCCGCCCCCGCAACCGTTGATTTTCGTCAAGCTTCAACACCGACGTACACACTGAATTCATTGGCTATCAATCAAGCTCAAGTGGTGGTTGAGCAGGGTCGAGCGATGTGGGCGGGTAATGTACTTCGAGATGGCCGTATCATCTATCAAGGAACTGCCAATGATGTGAACGGGATTTACCAAGATATCATCAATTCATCAAGCAACTTTTTTGGTTCAGCATTTTTTAAACTTAAAACCTATAATTCTGGAGATGTGAATCTCAATGGAGAGGCTGTTTTCCAAGGAACAGGTAATGATGTTGAATTTATCTACCAAAATGTAGTATCAAATCATCCTGGAAACATTCTCGGCCAAAACTTTTTTGTCATACGCGAGCAATTACCTTAATCCGCTTCAGTCAATCGTAGGAGCGTAGGACATGCGGTTCTACGATTGACCCCAAATGCTTGTTTTTCATCCCTTTCGGATGCCTCCTGTGTCTGTCAATAAAAACGCTACGATTGAATCTCCTTTTCGATCGATATTATAAACCTCCAAAACGCGCATAACATGAAGAAGTCCCTACTCTTGGTAGCCCTTTTTGGGCTTGGCATTGCCTTTTCGGCCATCGCACAGTCGATCAATACGGTTCGTTTTCAGGTCACGTACAACGCACAAAATCAGCTCTACACGGCTTGGGTGGTACCCGCTTACAATACGCCAAACACCAACAATCCGTCGGCTGATGAATTTGGCGTGACAGCGCAATTTTCCTTACGCATACCCCGCGGTTTTTCGATTACTCAAATCACGGATGTACGGGGGACATGGGAAAAAGATCCTTTCAAATTGGATTTAACTAACCCAATTTTCACTTCTAATGGTATTTCTGGACCGAATGATTATTATGTGATTGGTAAAACACCAACTCAAACCAATTACGGGCCTTTCCAGGCCAATCAACCCGTCGCGCTATTTACGTTTCAAGGAACACAACCTGGTGCTTTGGTGGAAGTGTTACCCACCAATGATCCATTCATTCAACAGGCCTACGATAATTTATCGTTGAATGTAGCCTGTAGTTTCTACTCCCGGTCAGGTCAACCCATGACTGCAGGTGCAACCCCTATGGAGCAGTTTGTCGGTGTATTTGTTTCTACGCCTGTCGCGCAACAAACCATTCATCCCGTTCGGTTTATGATGACTTATTCCAATTCAACCCGGATGTTTACCGTTTGGGTAGTTCCTACATACAATACGCCCAATATCTTCAATACTCAAGGCAGTGAATTTGGGGCAACCGCTCAAGTAACCGTACGGGTACCTCGAAACTTCGTGATTCAAGAAGTAGCTAGTTTACGAGGTAGTTGGGAACGATTCCCCGCCAAGATAGCAACGAATAATCCGATCATTGTCAACGCTGGGATTCAAGTGGATTATGATTTGTATGTGATTGGTAAATCGCCAACGGAAACAAATTATGGACCATTTCAAGCGAATATTCCAGTACCTTTACTGTCTTTCCGGGGTCGTACATCGGGGCGTCAAGGGGTAGCCTTATTGGGTAAAAATGACCCAATTATAAACGAGTTTAATGAGAATCTTGCATTGAATATAGGGAATAGCTTTTATTCTCGCTCAGGACAAGAGTTTTCACCGACGGCGGTTCCTTTGGAGCAATTTGATGGGGTAATTGAACAACAACAACTGTTGATGAGTCAAATGAATGCGCTATCATTTAACCAACAAGCCTTACTGGAAATGGAAAATGATCAAGTTGTCGCAACAATTTACCCCAATCCTACCGACGATGTGGTGCAAATTGACTATTTTTCGGACGAAACAGCCGGACCTATTCGCGCTGTACTCATGAATCCAAGAGGTGGTATGGTTTCGCAACAAGTGAAATCACCCGGGATGGGCATTCATCAGTTTCAGTTTCAAGTAGCCGGACTGGAAGGCGGACAATACCTCATCGGAATCCAAACGGGGGATCGAATGATCATGAAACGTTTTGTGAAACGATGAGGGGGTCATAACCCAGCTCTTATGAAAAAGATTTTGATTCTTTTGCTACTAGGACTTGCCGTCGGTGCGGCAAGTCCTAGTCATGCACAACTTTCCACGTTTACCGTGGAGTTTATGATTACATTCTCAGCTCAAACGCAGCGCTACACCGCCTGGGTTGTGCCCAATTATAGCACGCCCAATACAAATAATTCAAACCTCAATGAGCTAGGTGCCACTGCCCAGTTTTCGATTCGCGTCCCAAGGGAATTTATCCTTTCCAATATTGTGGATGTCCGAGGTAATTGGGAGAAAAACCCCTTAAAACTTCAAACGAATCTTCCCGTTTTTACAAACAATGGAATTACTGTAGATTCCGACTATTACGTTATCGGAAAAGCCCCCCAAGAAACCAACTATGGGCCCTTCTCACCGAATGTAGCGGTTGCCTTGTTTACTTTTCAAGGAAACTCGGCTAACGCCAATATTGCTGTGGTTGAGAATTCAGACCCCTTTGTTTCGCAAGCAGTAGCTAATCTATCCTTGAATGTTGCCTCCAGTTTTTATTCTCGATCGGGTCAAAGCGCCTCAGGAAATGCCAA
>Ga0075154_10001433_pt1 | contig 17117 bp, 14 predicted proteins | sample JI71714BDNA_FD_70965 | JGI IMG/M metagenome (GOLD analysis project Ga0075154, IMG submission 70965) | Wastewater effluent complex algal communities from Wisconsin, to seasonally profile nutrient transformation and Carbon sequestration -... | ecosystem: Engineered > WWTP > Effluent > Algae...
TGTCGAAGCCGTGGATTTTATCATACAAAGTGTGGCAGATGTTTTGAAAAAAGAATTTGGTCGTAACATAGGTGATGAAAATATCCACATCCTTGACCCATTTACAGGCACAGGCACATTCATCACTAGATTGATACAAAGTGGCTTAATCGAAGAAAAAGACCTGGAGCGAAAATACCTGCATGAGATTCATGCCAACGAAATCGTATTATTAGCTTATTACATCGCAGCGGTCAATATCGAGAATGCGTACCACGATCAAACACTTGATCCTGATGACGGTATCGGTAAAGAAAAATATACCCCATTTGATGGTATCGTACTGACAGATACCTTCCAGCTTGGCGAAACCGAAGATGGCGAAAGACTTTTTTCAGACATGTTTCCACAAAACTCTGACCGGGTAGTGAGACAAAAGAAAGCACCACTGCGTATTATCATAGGCAATCCACCGTATTCTATAGGTCAAAAAAATGCCAATGACAATGCTCAAAATCAATCATACAAAAAATTAGACAACGATATATCAAGAACATATGCTCATCTATCTACTGCAGGTCTTAGCAAATCATTATATGATGCCTACATCAAAGCCTTCAGATGGAGCACAGATCGATTAGGCAAAGATGGTGGTATCATTTGTTTTATCAGCAATGGAGCATGGCTTGATGGCAATAGCACAGATGGATTTAGAAAATCTCTAGAACGGGAATTTTCTTCCATCTATGTATTCAATCTTCGGGGCAATCAGCGTACAAGTGGCGAACTCAGTCGCAAAGAAGGTGGTAAACTTTTTGGTAGTGGTTCTCGTACCCCGATAGCAATCACATTATTGGTAAAAAATCCTGATGTCAAGGTAAGTAGAGCGACCATCTATTACCACGATATTGGCGACTATCTCGATCGCGAAACAAAACTCAACATCATAGATACATTTAAATCCTTTGCCAATCCCGATATGCCACTTCGTCAACTTACACCCAATGCCGAAGGCGATTGGATCAGCATGCGTAATGAAAGTTTTGATAATTATATTCCAATCGAACCTGAGAAAAAGTTTGATACTTCATGTAAATCGTTTTTTATTTTAAATGGTCCTGGTGTCGCAACAGGTAGAGATAGTTGGGTCTTTAATTTTAGTAAATTAACCGTAGTTGAAAATTCATCAAAATTGATTTTAAACTATAACCATCAAAGGATCGATTTTCAAAAAGCAAAAGTTGAAAATCCAGAAATAAAAGTTGAAGACCTAATTAATACAGACCCAAAAAAAATTAGTTGGACAAGAGCTCTTAGAAACTCATTGATAAAAAATGAGCTAATTGATTTTAACGAAGAAAACGTTGTGTTCTCATCTTATCGTCCATTCACTAAATTGAATTTTTATTCTTCTAAAGTTTTATCAGAAAGCCCAGGATTAAATAAATTATTTTTTCCGTCCCCATTTTACTCAAATCTAATAATTGCAATTTCTTCTACGGGATCAAATAAAGGCCTATCAATTCTAATTACAAATAGTATAGTAGATTACCACTTAGTAGGTGATACCCAGTGTTTCCCACTAAATTACTATGAAGAAATCAGTACAACCCAAGCGGATTTATTCAATACAGACCCAAGCCAAAGATACCGCCGCCACGATGCCATCTCTGACTTCATTCACAGCAGGGCAGTAGATCAATATGGCAAATCTGTCACCAAAGAAGACATTTTTTACTACGTATATGGCTTTCTGCATAGTCCCACCTATCGGGAGACCTATGCCAATGACCTCAAGAAGATGTTGCCACGCCTACCATTGGTAGAAGATGTCAAGCAGTTTTGGGATTTTAGCAAGGCAGGTCGGGATTTAGCAGAGCTACACTTGCATTATGAAGATGTACCGCCACATCCTGATGTCATCACCATGATCAGCCCTATGAGTGTTTCATCAGCATTATCACAAGCCAATAAAGACGAGATGGAGTATCTACATTACCGTGTGGACAAAATGCGATTTGGCAAAAAAGAAGTCACCATCGATGGCAAGACCAAAAAAGTAGATGACAAGTCTATCATTTATTACAATGGTCAGATCACTATAGAAGGCATTCCAGACCGAGCCTATGACTATCAAGTCAATGGCAAGTCTGCCATAGAATGGATCATGGAGCGATACCAAGTCACCACCCACAAAGACTCCGGCATCACTAACAATCCCAACGATTGGTCCGCAGAGCAAGGCAAGCCAAGATATATCCTTGACTTACTTTTGAGTATCATACATGTGAGTACGCAGACGGTGGAGATAGTGGATGGATTACCAGTTATCAAATTTGAGTAATGGAAAAATACACCAAACATAGTATCCAATTAATAAAACAAGGCATGATGCAAAATTTAATTACTGGTAAAATACGATTGATATGAGTAATAAAAATGAAATAATTTTATATGAAACTCCTGATGGAGTGATAAAAGTCGAAGTAAAATTTCAAAATGAAACTTTTTGGCTTACGCAAAAAGCTATGGCAGAGCTATTTGGATGCACAACAGATAATATTTCACTACATTTAAAGAATATATTCAATAGCAATGAACTTGACCAAAATTCAGTTACCGAGAAATCCTCGGCAACTGCCGCGGACGGTAAAAAATATCCAACAAATTTCTACAATCTCGATGCAGTAATAGCGGTAGGTTATAGGGTTAATTCTATGCAGGCTACAAAGTTTCGTATTTGGGCTACAAATACCTTAAAGGAATATATTATCAAGGGTTTTGTCTTGGATGACAATAGATTAAAACAAGGAAAATCTTTTGGAAAGGATCATTTTGATGAGTTATTAGCTCGAATTAGGGATATCCGAGCTTCTGAAAAAAGGTTTTATCAAAAAATCCGTGATCTATTTATGTTAAGTGATGACTATGATAAGACAGATAAGCAAACTGAATTATTTTTTGCAGAAGTCCAAAACAAACTATTGTACGCAGTCACTAAAAATACAGCAGCAGAAATAATTGTAAAAAGAGCTCATATTGATCTACCTAATATGGGGTTGACATCGTGGAAAGGGAGTATAGTAAGAAAAGAAGATATCTTTATTGCTAAAAATTATCTTACGTCAGATGAAATCGATACGCTGAATAGAATGGTAACACTATTTTTGGATACAGCAGAGTTGAGAGTAAAAGATCAAATTCCATTGAGTCTGGCTTATTGGAAAAAAGAAGCTGATAAAGTTATCGATTTTAGTAATAAACCTATTTTAGAAGGATCAGGATCGATAAGCCATGATGCGATGAAAACTATAGTTTCAAAAAAGTATGATGCATTTGATTCAGAGCGAAAAAAAATAGACGCAGCACATGCGGACAAAGAAGATAATGATGCAGTTGCCAAACTAATACAAGCAAGTAAGAAAAAGCAATGATTGCAAACAAAATAAGATTGATTATCAACATTTTACACCAAATCTCTTTGCAAATCTCTTTGCAGTTTGTTTGCAATTTGCAGATATTGCAAAGAGATACTTATGTAAAAATAATCCTTCCTATGCAAATCCTTGTATTCCATACACGCTTTGCAAACAGAAATACCCATATATCACATACTTCCTTTGATAGAATAATAAAATACAAAAAACTCTCTGAAATATTTTAGCCTATGCAGCAATCCTTACTACTAAATATTATCCCTTTTGCACCAGCAGCCAAAGAACTTACCTTTAAGTTTCTTACACATAAGCCAGATCACGAAACTTTTTCACCAATCCATAAAGACGACCTTGAAGGGCAATTGGAAGGCATTATTGAAGAAGAAAAGTTAGAACATGGTAATTGGTTATATACCAATTTTAGCGATGATTTAGAAGATGCATTAAGTATGACATTAAATTTGGATGAAAGCCCCTATTTTGCTTTGCATTATTACCGGCACATCATTAGAGAGTATTTTCGCAAACATGCTTCATTGATGCATTGCAATTTCACCAAAGACATAGTAGTATGGTACGAAGCAAAAGATCAATCTAGTTCCAAGTTTACTTTGTTTTACCAGTTTACTTTAAAGCTGCAACAGGCCCGAATTTCAGAAGGTCCCGAAATGGTAGTTTCATTTGATGGTACAACAAAAATCCTAAAAAGGAGCTTAGCTGAGATTAATAATTTCGATACCCAGCTTTACAATTGGATAGCCTACAAAAATAGATTATATAGGTATAAATACATGCCAGCTGATATCAAAAATGACTTAGCAAATGCCTTTCCAGTGTTAAGCAATAATTTAAAACCACATTTTGAAATAGCATTCGATAGTCCCGATTTCAAAAATCGTTATCCTAAATATCTGCAAAATATAAATGGCTTCGTTAAGAAATATTTGAATGATCCAACACTTATAAAGCAATTAGGATTTAAAGCAGAACTTTATACCACAGACCAGGAAGGCGAAATAGGTACAATAGATCCCGATTCATTCGACTTAGAATACGGCAAAGACCCTAAAGGCATAAGATACACAGGCAGAGACCCTCACAAAGATTTCAAAAAATACAAGGCATATATGCCAGCCCCACCACCCAACGATGTGAAGTTCTTTTTTATTTATCAAAAAGACCAAAAGACTACAGCAGTAAAAGCCCTATACGATTTTCTTAAAGATGGATACAAACATGACCGTTGGCCGTTCCCTTCAATGGAAACCTACATTAGCCAACCATTACAATTAGACATAGAAGCCAATATAGAGTTTGACTCCATCGAAACAGCCTTTGATACCATCAAAACAGCTGTAAAAAATATGAAGCGACTACCAGATACTAAGTACATGGCACTTTTTGTAAATCCAGTTTCTAAGTTTGAAAAAGACCAAACCAAAGTAAACATCTACTATAAAATCAAAGAAGTATTACTTTACGAAAACATACTATCCCAGGTGGTCAAGGCAGAGCATTTGTTCAAAAACGGCAAGCCAAACGATTATTTCAATACATTTCTTCCACACATCGAAATAGCCCTATTAGCTAAACTGGGCGGTATCCCTTGGCGATTAAAGAGACCTTCTACCAACGAACTTATAGTTGGTGTTGGTGCATTTTATTCCATCACTCGCAAAACTCGTTTCGTTGGTTCTGCTTTTTGTTTTAATAACGAAGGCGTTTTTAAAGGTTTCGACTGCTTTAGATCCCAAGATGCCACAAGTTTAGCTGGTTCCATCCGAGAAGCGGTTGCCAAGTTTATTGCCGTTAACTACAAAGCTACAAGGTTAATAATTCATTTTTATAAAGACATCAGTAAAAAAGAATTAGAACCCATCATGCAAACCCTGCACACATTGGGCTTAAATATTCCAGTGGTTATAGTTACAGTCAATAAAACAGAAAGTAAAAGTATCATAGGTTTTGATACACTTTCTAAAGAACTGATGCCCCAAAGTGGAACATATATCAAAATTGGAAATAACGAGTATCTCCTGTTTAATAATACTCGTTATGATGAAAATTCAAAACCAGCCGACAAAGAATACCATTTTCCATTAAAATTAAATTTAAGCAGCAGCATACCAAACTACTTTGATGATCCTGCAGTAGGTAAGCAACTTATTGACCAAGTATTTCAATTCAGCCGTATGTATTGGAAAAGCACCAATCAGCAAAGTTTGCCAGTAACTATCAAGTACCCCGAAATGGTAGCCCAAATTTACCCATACTTTACGTATGATAAATTAGCCGACTTTGGAAAAGAAAATTTATGGTTTTTGTAAACTCAAAATAATTGAATGACTTCTTACATTCCTAAAGTAACATCTATTTCTACGGACTCTATCGGTATTGAGACTTTGATAGACTTTTACCATAAAGCAAACTCAGGTGTATGTCAAGCTAAATTAGATATTTCTTTATTATCAGAAATGGATGCAAACTTATCCGCTGTATTCCTAGCAATTTCACATAAATTGAATCAATCATATCAAAAACGCTGTTTTATTGAGTTAGGGCAAGGACATAATATATTTTTTAGAAATGGTCTAATAGCGCACCTGCAAGGTAAAGGTAATAGTAACCCTTACACGGACGAAAGAGATTCAACCGTTCCATTAAGAACTTACTTACCTACCGAAGATGATGCTTTTTCCAGCTATATTAAAAACGACTTTCTTAGACATCGCAGTGTTGAAAATATTCCTTACCACAAGAAAAAAGAAATAGATGGACATTATTGCGAAATTTTTGCAAATGTGGATCAACATGCCCAATCAACTAATCCAATATTCACATGTGGACAATACTATCCTCAAAAACAATTGCTTAAATTCACCTTAGTTGATTTAGGTGTTGGTTTTTTAAACCCAATTGCTAAAAAGACTAATAATCAAATAAATACAGATAATACTTCAATTATCTGGGCTTTAACTAATAGAAACACAACTTCAGCCAACGGGCTTGGTGGCTTTGGTTTGAAAGATTTACGTGACTATTGTTACGCAAACAATGGCTCGCTACAAATATGCTCTGGAAATGGTTTTGTTACTTTTATTAGTGGAAGAGCAATCGAAAAAACACTGCAACATAGTTTTCCAGGAACAATTGTCAACATAATTTTTCGTAGTATTTAAAATATTTTTATACTTTTGCATACTTTTTGATATATTTACCGTTGTAAAGTATATATGAAACTCTCAGACATCATAGGATCATCTTCAGCTATCAGCCATCGCAAGGCTTCGCTTGCCTATGATTACATTTTATCCCAGCTTGAAAAGAATACTTCATTACAAATCTCCTTTGAAGGTTTAGAAGATCTCAGTTCAGCTTTTGTCAATGCATGGATAGGTAAATTATACATGGAAAATGACCCTGCTATTCTGGATATTAAATTATCTTTTATTGATCTACCGTCAGACGGCATTTGGGAAACTAAAATTAATAGAGCAAAGGTCTTAGGAACTAATGAAGAACTCAGAAAGAATCATCAAGCAAGCCTTTCTGACCTTATTGCATCCTAACTCCTGTGGCTTTTAACATTACTAGACTTACAACAGCTACTCCTGTCCGTAATAGAATGTATTTTCTTGACGCCAATGTTTGGATATATGCGTTACAATATATTTCATTGCCAGCATCAAATCCTAATGAGCAATTATATGTAGATTACTTTTCTGATATCATTGATGATACTATTCAACCACGAATCCTTATGCCATCTGTATTGTTCTCTGAAATTGTTAATACGTACATTAGGCAAGTAGCTTTAGAAGATTTTAAAATTACTTCAGGTAATAGATACCCCAATTTTAAGAGAGATTTTAGGCCTACACCTGAATATTTGAATGCATATCACAGCATATTAGACGACCTAAATTCTTATAAAAGCTGTATTCAGTTCATTGATGATAGTAATATTTTGAATCCTTTACCCCATTTCCTTTCCAAAGATTTCACAAAGGTCGATTTCAATGATAAATATTATTATCACCTTCTAAAAGAGCTTTCAAAGACTACTGCATTAACTATTGTCACAAATGATGGTGATTTTCAAATCGAAGACATACCTATTTTAACTGTTAATAGGGATTTATTAGCTTTATAGAAGTTAAGCCTGTGTACTAGGTCTTGTAAACTATCCTTCCCTATGCCCCTGCCCCCGATTTTTCTGTCATACTTTTTGCGATGAGCCAAGCATTGGGGTAGGGCAGCACATTGCTATCCTCGTTACACTATGTTCCTCTTGTGGTAGCAAAGAGCTGCTTATCAGTCGTAAAATGGCTCATGGCAAAAAGTCGCTTCGTTCCAACCACCACCACCACTTCGCTTATGCCAGAAAAAATTCGGGGTAAGCTATTTAACATAATGTGACCTATATTATAGTACAGCCCACAAGCATTTCAAGTTTGGCTTACTGACTTTAATTCATGTATGGACGACATAGCAAGCATCGCCTCAATTAGTAATACCTAAGTACTAATGCTACGATCGCCATCCATCGCTACCATTAAAGTCAATAAGCCCAAAGCATTTGTCGAATGGGCTGTCCTATAATACCCATTATGTTTTCACTACGTAAATAGCCAGGGGCATAGGCATTCCCGTAATGTCCTCAAATCCCCACCACCCATTTTTATGGCCAGAAAAAATAAAATATGATTTATAGTATCGGTCAGTAAGAGATGCATGCCATCCTCCACTACATGCTTCCGTTTCGGTCTGTCATGCATCACATACTTCCCTATCTCCGAGCAGCAAGAGTACTGCCTGCATTCCATTTCACTACCCATCGCAGGCAAGCGCATGATTTCTCCAGCTTTGCAAAGATTGCAAAGTTTGCAATCTTTGCAAACGCTGCAATCATACACAATGCCCCATCGCAGATCGTTTCATTCCATTCCATCAGTACACTTGCTAAGCCAACGCACAGTAAGGTATATTTTATTTTTTCTGATACTTGCTGCCCCTAGTAGTTAAATATTCACCTATTTTTGCAAAAAATAACACCATGCATAACATACTGATATTTATTGTATTTTTATTTTTTATTGCTTGCCGAGAAAATCGTGAAAATAATATTCAAAACGATACTACTCAATCTCCATTAGATCAAACTGGTGTATCAAATCAAAATGAAGTATCAAGTTCAATTGATCGCTCTTCTGATAAGATTGTTTTGAAAAATATTATTGGATGTGCTTATAATAAATCTTCAATAAATAATAGTTTAGAAGTAAAAGCTCCTGGACTCAGAGCAGTAGATCAAATCAAATCAATTTTAAAATATTCTGGGTTACCAAGTAATTTTCAAATATATTCAGCGGATATTGATAATGCAATTGCAACACTAATTAATAATGAGAGATATATTATTTTTGACAATAAATTACTAAATTATACAGATAAAGCATCTAATAACTATTGGGCTTCAATGTCTATATTAGCACATGAAATAGGGCATCACTTATCCGGCCATACTTTAGGGTTTAAAGTTTCTAATCACAATGCCGAATTACAAGCAGATAAATTTTCAGGTTTTGTTTTATATAAATTAGGTGCCACTATTGAGCAGGCTCAGTATGCAATGAAATTATTAGCTTCTAATGTAGATTCCGAATCTCACCCTGCATTAAATAAGAGACTTGATGCTATTAAATTAGGTTGGTCAGAAGCAAATGAGACTAGGTACGAATCAGCAATACCCCCACCACCAGATGATATAACAGACTTCACAGGTGGCTATTCAGAATTTAAGACAGAGTATTTATTAGACGAAGAATCATATAATAGTTTAAGATCAAAAAACGGATACGGTTCATGGGTAAGTGATAAATGGGAAGGTATAATTCTTGAAGATATAAATAACGACAAATCCGCTTTTATCATTTATGTAACTAAAGTAGGGCATTTAGACAAAGTTGATGAAACGCATTATGTCGAAGGAGAAAAATATTGGATTTCTTTAGATCCATATAGGGGGCGTAATTATATTGGCAATGCAGGGTTGAGTTGGTTACAATCTATAATGGTACCCGGTAGAAGAATAGAATTTTCATTTATTTCAGAAGGCTCGGCAGACAATAAAACATTTGCTTACATTAAGTATTTACCTGCTATTTCTAAACATTAAGCCTTTTTAGTCGTCCTACCATAAACTTACTATTTTAATTAAACTCCAATCATGCTCCAATTTTATATGCAAGTTAGCAAGCCTGATCTCATTAAAACTCCTAAAAAGACTACGGCATAATGATCCGCTAATAGCGGAATCAACCTACGGCCTTATTCCGTTTCCTTTTTGGAGTTTTGATCAGTCTCGCACTGAATAAGCATATAAAATATATAGATCATGATTGATTTTCCTACATTTCAGGCAGGGCCAGATGGCTCTTGTATTTCATGCAGTTCACCGGCATTAGGCATTTATAAGCAGGTGAGAAGATATGCTTTTCAGCGATATGTACGTCGCAGATTTCTATTGTGGTCTCCATCACCAGATATCAGGGTTTATCCACTTCCATGTGGCTGTTGTATTTGGGTGCATAAGGATGGCAGTAGATTTGTCACCTCGTTACCTTACTAGCGAGAGAGCTGATATGCTGCCATAAAATAGGCATCTACTGCATACGTGGAAGACCATAATAAATTTTACTATGCAAAGTTAGCAAGGGTTTTTATTTAAATCCCAAAAGACTACGGCATAATGACCCTATCGGGATCAGCCTACGGCACTTATTCCGTTTCCTTTTGGTCTTTAAAAAACCCATGCACTTTTTAGCATATTAAAATTTATCATTATGGTCAGTATTCCACGTATTTCGTCAGGCTCCCAGTCAGGTTGTAGCCATTTATCTCAGCTCCCTATCACAGAGCATTTACCTTTATCTCGTTATGCCTTCCAGCGTCATATTCGCAGATCTACTTTTGCACATACTACTTTACATGGAGTCAGGGTCTACAGGCTACCATGTCATTGCTTTGTATGGGTTTATCCATCAGGTGAGCGAGAGCTTGCACCATTGCCCTTTTAGTAGGGCTTTTTTATTCTGGATATATTCCATGTTCTCTATCAAGGAAAACTAGGAAAAATGTACAAGAACTTCTAAATCCATGTACTCTAGCTCTTTCAGTAACTCTTAATTCAAAAAAATTTATGTCTTCACTTATCTTATCAATTTGTGTTGTTTTGGGAAGCACACCTCTGTCTTTGTGATAAGTCATTCCTAGCCCTGTTTTTGTACCACTTTTTCCTCCACTTTTCAATATGTCGATCCAACTCATGGAAGAAATTGTTCTGAGAAATGAAGAAAATGATTTTAATTCTTGTGGCTGCCAATCACTAAAACATTGATACGAACTATCAAAGTATTTTAAATTTACTTGGGGATCTTCATTACTTGAAGAATTAAAGCCATGCAATTTAAGTTCTATCTCTGTTAATGCTCCTTTACTCCCTTGGTTAATACTAATATTTGGTATTTTAATTTTGGACTTCTTCATACATTTTTGAATAATAACTAACTAAACTTTCTTTAGATATTATTTTATTGCACGCAGCTTCTGAAGGTAGGTTGCCTCTAGCTTCCTTCCACGGATCTTCAGAATGGGTTAAATCTTCAAGTTTTTTAGCACTAAATTCTCCATAAACTCTTTTAACTTCCTTTAAAACTTCCTCTAATTCATCATCAATATTATTATCACATTCACATGATGGAATTGAGTTAAAACCATACTCTTTATAATCATGGTATACATCTGGGAGTACAGGACCATGAGCCCAAGCCTGAAAATCGTCTTCAAAAATTATTTTTTTATTTAGTACGATACTCCATACTTGGGAATAATACAATAATTTTTGCAGCTTCAGGTGAGTAATAGAATCACCTGCTTCTCTATCTAAGTTGCAAACAAACCAATTTGCCACATCAAAAGGGCTTAAATTATATGTATCCATCTGAATCATTTTGCAAAGTTAACGGTTTTTATTATTTTTTTGTTTCGTTTTAGCCAAAAATAAAAAAGGCCCACCAACCAAATGATGAGCCTTTATGCACATTAAGACAAAATTAATCCTACATTCCGGAGACATTCACGATCGTAAGGGCATTGAATGCTCCATTTTTCAAAGGGTACATCTGACCATTCACTTCTTGATAAAACTCCATTCCCATCACCAAAAACAATTGATGCGTACTGTTTGCAGTCACAGCATTTGAAAGCGTGATTGCAGATGTAGCAATGTTGTTAATCGGCAGTACGGAACTTTCTTTTGCATCTATTACATAAGTTTCATTTTCAAAATCAATCTCTGCACCTGCGGTTTCGATTTTGAAATGTGTTGCTCCTGATGGAGCAGCAATCATATTACCAGGCACAAATGGCGGTACAACAACTTCCAAAGTTCCGGCAGTTCGGTCGATGTTTGTGGTATACGGAGCATAAATGGTATTTTGAAGTTTGCCTTTTAAGTTGAAATCAAAACCAACCAAAAGTTCAGCTTCACCATCTATTACATTTCTTTGCCCCCTTGTATTAGTAGTATCCGCTTGGATCACCTTCACCATTTCAGCAGTCAATCGACCTACCACTCTGTTATCCGCAGAATTTTGTAAGATCGTTCTGAACGCTGTTCTTAGCAATCTGCCAGCTTTACCAGCAGCACCAAACTCAGCCCCATTTTCTCTTGTCCTTTGAAAATTAGGATCATTAGCAATTCGATCAGCTTCGATCCCGCCTTTTTCTCTGGCAAGGTAGCCATCTTGTGACTTGTAAAAAGTTATACCACCAAGGGTACCATTCAATTTGATTAATCCCGATTGACGAGCCATTTTAATTCAATTTATTTGTTAAACAATATTATAAAGAATTGCACCCTCGGCAATATCTAAATCTATACTTTGCATTGTACTCCCTGAAATGCCAAGGTGGACAAACATTCTCTTTTCCACACTCCCACAACCCAAGTTTTCTATCTGATGCTCTTTTCATCAATTGTTCCAGCTTTTTACTCCTGTCATAATTGATGTAGTGCCAAGCCCAACCATTTCTGATTAAAAGAGAGTCAAGACTTCTTTTACCAATCTTTATTCTCCCAAGTTCCCTATCATACAAGTCTGTTTTGACATACTCATAAGTCACATACTTTCCAAGAATCAGATCCCTTACCTTTGCCTGAGCTTGCAATCCCCAGCTTTGATTTAGTTCAGGAGCATCCACGTTAAGCAATCTGACAGTCTTCAAACTTTCGTTCACTTTCAGCACATAAGTATCTCCATCCTTCACTTGCATAACTCTTGCAAATACTTGTGACATACCGTCAAAAGAGATCATCAGGACCAACAAAAAAGCTATTATTTTGCATTTCATATGACAAAAATATAGCACATTTTACTTGTTTTAAAACAGCTACTTCCGATATTTCCGATATGTCCACATTATGCCATAAAACACACTTTTACCACTCATTTATTCTTCGTATCTTTGCCCTATTAAAAGCATATTAAAAGTATAGATAAAGTATCAAATGAACAGACTGTGTATATATCCGAAAGACATTCAGATAATCACAGGCAAAAGCGATAGATATGGCAGATATATCATCAAGAAGATCAAAGATCATTTCAGTAAAGAGCAACACCAGCTTGTTACCATTGATGAGTTCTGTCAGTATATGGGTTTACAATACGATGCCGTAATTAAGGAGATCCGGTAAACCACACAAAAGCTGTAGCCTATGACACAGCAACATCCTACCCAATACTTAACTTTTTACTTTCTCATCTTTTCCAATAGTTGTTTATACTATCTCAAAGCACTCTTTACCATCCTAAGCAGGTACTAAGGTAGGTTCGATCTGCATATATGCAAGGTCTGCCTATCGGCTGGCACTCAGCAGAGCTGAGCGATCCACCTTGCATTTATGCATCTCCTCACCTGGCATTGCACCTGATAGGTTGGCATGGTGTCAGCCACATTTTTTACTTTATATACATTTTATCATGAGTAGTATTACTAAGTTATTTCCGTTAGGTTGTGTTTATATGACATCTGGAGTAGATTCAGTTTGTCATCAGCATCCATCATTCTTTCAGTTTATTGCAGATTGCCTTACATCTCACAGTAGTGGCGATTTCGGTACATTATGTCCTAGTGATATCACCACAAATCAGGCAGCCATCCAGCACGGGGGTCGTGTCTTTTCATCGTATGCCATACCATCAGAGATAGATAGTTGTGGTGATAAGTTATGGGTTATCACTGAGTCAGATCGGTCATCTACTACAGTTTTGTTTCCAGGGGAGTATTAATTACTCCCTTTTTTCTAATTTTACCCCATTAAGATAAATTTTCAATGAAAGACATAATTAAAGAAATCCAAAATCAATATAGGTACGATGAACAAAAACATATGGTTTGGGAAGGTTATAATAATGCTATTAAAACTCTTTCCGCTGATTTATATGCTAAAAATTTCCATTTTCTCTATGAGATAATCCAAAATGCTGATGATAACTCATATCATTCAGGTATCGAACCCAAATTAGTTCTTTCACTAAAAGAAGTTATTTTAGAAGGTAAAAAAGAATTTTGTTTAATCATTTCAAATAACGAAACTGGATTTAATTCTGATAATGTCAAGGCCATTTGTTCAGTTGGTAGTTCTACTAAAAAAACTAATTTTGATTCCATTGGAGAAAAAGGAATTGGTTTTAAATCAGTTTTTAGAATTACAGACTGTCCTTATATCTTTTCAAATGAGTTTGCATTCAAACTACCCGCAAAAAATCCTGATCACGAGCATGGTTTAGGTTTTATTACACCGTTTCCTGTGATTGAAACTAATTTACAAAGGGAAATGACTACTGAAATTTATTTGCCTTTATCTAGAGATATCAACATTGACACAGTTAAAGACCAGTTATTAAACATCAATCAATCAACAATTTTGTTTTTAAGAAAATTGAAAATTCTTGAGATAAATATAGATTTACCAGGCTATAAACAAAAAAAGTCTATTACTAGAATCGATGAAGGACATACCAGGTGGTTAAAAATTGACTTCAAAAAAAACTCAAAAAAACTTAAATATTATATATTTCAAGAAGAAATAGATAAGCCTGAAAATATCCGACATTCGAAAAGGGAAGCCGTTACTTCCAGAAAAATTAGTGTTGCTTTTCCTATTATGGATGATAAAACAGACGGAGTGCTATTTTCTTATTTACCAGTGTGGGAAAATACAGGATTACCTTTTATGGTAAATGCAGATTTTCTTTTGACAAGTGATAGGGAAAATTTACATGAAGATTATGATTGGAATATCTGGTTACGAAATGAAATAAGCAACACTTACATTAAAGGTTTCTTAAATTTTATAAATAACAATGGGTTTTCATTCACAGAAAAATTAACGGTTTATAATACTTTACCACAACAAGCACATCATCAATTTTTAAATACTGTAGTAGAACAGATTTTACTCAATTTAAAGAATGAAAAATGCATATTATCTTATCACACACGTAATTATTTTAGTCCAACAGATATAAATATAACTTACACGGATATTTATAGTTTATTTAATTACTCAAAAAAAATATCTCCAAACATAATTGATAATTCAATTCCATTGGTTTCGGACCAAATCATCAACGATGGTAGAATAGATATTTTTAAAGAACTCGGTATTAAACAAATATCGCTTTCAAAATTAGTTAATAGTTATTTTAAATCTACTGATTGGATGATTGAAAATTCAGATGAATGGTTTATAGATTTATATGAAATTTTGCGCTCAAAAAAATCTAAAGATCTTGACCTTACTGAAATAAAAATAGTTCCATTAGAAGGTAAAGTGGGTTTATTTTCTTCATCAGTTACTAACATTTATTTTAATTTAAAAGATAAATCCACAATTGATTCCCTCGCCACTGAAGCTAAACGACATTTACGTATAGACACTGTGAAGCAAAGTTTTTTAAAAAAGTACCTTCATGATGATTCAAAAGAAAAAAAAGGATGGCTACAGGATAATTTAAACATTTATGATTTTAATAAGGAGAATTTAGCCATCGATCTTTTGAACATAATATGTGATGAAAATAACGATTTATCAAATAATGAAAGAATATTAATAACAGAATCAATTTATAAACTCAACCCTTCAACAATTTCAGACAATAAGATTTTACTAGTACTTTCAGACGAAAGCATTAGATCAAAAAATGATGAAATGGAAATGGTAGTTCCGGATTCATATATGCCGGAAAATGGATGGCAACATATTTTTGCAGAAAATGAAAGAGATCATTTTCGTATTTTAAGTGATAAATACTCTAAAGAAATAATCAAAGCCCTTATAAACGGTAAAGCTAATGTCAAGTTATATCCATCTTTCGAAAAAAATAATTTTACATATTTTACTGAACCCAAAACACAAGAAGGTAAAGAACTAAAGAAAAAATTAATATACGGCAGTGCAAATGCGTACGTTTCTGATATTAAAGGCTATGAAATTTTACTGCCCTCATCATTAAAAAAGATATCTGAGAGTACTTCTATTGCTTTATTTAATTATTTGATTACTATTAACCTAAAACTTCAATCTTGGCGTAATGAGTATGATGTTAATCAGATGCTTGAATCAGGACTTTGGATGCAAGGTGAATATCAAAATAGGGGTAATAATATAGCCAAATATGAAAGTGCATTATTGCAATTTATAAAATATGAAAAATGGTTGTATAGTATAAACTTGGGATTTCAAGTTCCATCATCTGTTTTTATTGATATTCCAGAAATAAGAGAAGTTTTAGATAATAATGTACCATATGTCACAAATTTATCTAATAAAATACTAATTAACTTATTAGGCTTAAAAGACAATATTACACGAGAAAGTTTAATAAATTACTTGGTTGATATACAGAAAGACATACCACCTTTTAAAACAATACTAAAAATTTACAATCAACTTGACCAAAGAATAACTAAAGATAAGCCACTTGGAATGGAGTATCAAAAATATGACTTGATTTATATAAAAGAGTCAAATTCTTGGTTGAATGCACAAAATTGTATTTGGGAAGATCCTAAAGAAATTTCAGACAATATTACTTTTACAGTACTATCTAAATGCTATGATGACTCTTTCAAAAAGTTTTTTATAGATAAACTCAGAGTACAAGAATCCCTTTCTATAGACTTTTATCTTTCAAAGTGGACGTCTATGCAGGAAGGCATTACCGAAGTAAATGAAGGTATTATATCATCAATTCTTAGAAAAATAAAAAGCCACGTTATCAAAAATGATAATGAGCAAGTACAAGAATTTCTAAAAGCTTTTAAAGTATATTCATCTAATAAAAAGTCATTTTATAAAGTTGAAGACATTTACTTTGCTGGAAATAATAGACTTCATAAACTATTTAAAAATGAATTTATTAAACTCTCATTTATTCCCGGAAATGATGGTTACGCTGCTTGGGTTGATTTTTATAATTCATTAGGAGTGAAACAACTTACCGACTATATTGGAATTAATTTATCTAATAGTGTTCATGCAATACCAAATGGTACAAAAAAGTTTTTATCTGCAGATACCATAAAGCTAATAGGCGCTTATTTAAAAACTAAATATGAAAATGAATATGA
>Ga0075154_10001435_pt1 | contig 17100 bp, 9 predicted proteins | sample JI71714BDNA_FD_70965 | JGI IMG/M metagenome (GOLD analysis project Ga0075154, IMG submission 70965) | Wastewater effluent complex algal communities from Wisconsin, to seasonally profile nutrient transformation and Carbon sequestration -... | ecosystem: Engineered > WWTP > Effluent > Algae...
TATCTACTCGCATTCCGATCAAATTATGCAGTGGCAAACCTCGGTTCCGCAGAGTCGGGATGCTGTTGGACTTGGTGGCAGAATTGCCGATTTATTGAATGCGCAAAATTCCAATGCCGAAATATCCATGAATATTTCCCTGGCTGGAAAAAATATTTTTCAGCGTGGAAACTCCTTGACAGAATACGCCATCAGCAACAATGTTGATCCGGCGAATGTTGGGTTGCGGAGTTTTCCTTCGTGGTGGAACAATTCCGGGCTATTGCAACAAATTCGTCAAAGTGCATTAGATAGTCTTGTTTCACAGCAGTATGCGAATGTACTTCAAAAAACGTACACCACGACAGCCAAAAAGTCATTTGGGGCTTTTGATGTATTCCGCAGTGCGCTTATGCGGCAATTGCCTATTCAAACCACGTTCGCAACGTCCAATTTGGCCCAGAGTTTATTAGCGATCGCTAAAGTCATGAGCGTACGTAGTTTCCTAGGGGCCCGCCGGCAAATATTCTTCGTTCAATACGGTGGTTGGGATATGCATGATGATCTATTGAATGGACTCAATCAGCGGTTGCCGGTCGTCAGTTCCGCGCTCCATTCGTTTTATCGCGCTACACAAGAATTGGGTATTCAAGATCAAGTCACTACGTTCACGATTTCTGACTTTGCCCGAACTATTACCTCAAATGGCCAGGGGTCAGATCATGCTTGGGGGGGCAATTCCATGATTATGGGGGGCGCAGTTCAGGGTGGGCGTGTTGTGGGTGCGTACCCAAGGTTGGCCATAAACAACTCTAATCCGTTCAATGTGTCGTTTCGTGGGAATTTTATTCCAGCGGTATCTACAGATGAAATGTACGCTGAGTTAGCCCTCTGGTATGGTGTTTCACCGACTGATTTGCCGTATATTTTACCCAATTTGGGGAATTTTTATCAGTATTCACCCAGTCAACGCCCCGTTGGGTTTATGTCATGAAAAGAGGCTTCATAGGTTTGCTTTTTGTGTTGATGCCTGCTCTTGGATTTGGTCAAGGCTGTCTTGGAACGCCCGGTCAAGTGACCTGGCGCTATTGGCTTTCCATGCCCGTAATCAATGGGGTAGATACCTCAGCTCTTTTGTCTGACCCGAGATATCCGGGATTTCCTGACGGATCACAAACGCTTGCTTCGTTACAAAGTCCACTGAATTTTACGGATTATTTCGCCTCAAGCATGCGGGCATTCATTAAGCCAACCGAAACGGCTTCCTATCGTTTTAATGTAACAGGTGACGATCGGGTGGTGGTGTATTTTAGTCCAACCGGTCCTGAAAACCGAAGACAAGTGGTAGCGGAGGTGATCACGTGGACTAACCGAACCGAACATACTAAAAGTCCGCTTCAAACAAGTGCTTGGTTTACCTTGCAAGCGGGGCAAACGTATTATGTTGAAGTGATGCATTTGGAAGGCATTGGGGGGGACCATGCCACGTTGTATTGGCAAAAATCCACCGAATCCACGTGGCAAGTCATCGATTTTCGTCACCTTGTTGATTACGGATGTTGGGCGAATTGCCCACCCGCAGGTTCTCCCTGCGACGATGGAGATCCAACCACTCAAAACGATGTCCAAGATGGTAGTTGCCATTGCTTGGGCGAAGCGCCTAAGCCGGTTGCGTGCATTGGCAATCGCGGTGGGGTAGATGCGTACTTCTTTGATGGAATCCCCGGTTCTTATGTCGAAAATGATTTATTGAATGCACCGCAGTTTCCGTTGGTCCCAAGTCGACGTGAATTTTTAAGGGGTGCGGGTGGGCCCAGTAGCCCCCACACACGTGATCAATATGGTTCCTTAGTTCAGGGCTATTTGACTGTTCCCGTAACCGGAAATTACCAGTTCAATTTAACTGGGGACAACCAAGCTTTATTCTTTTTATCTCGAAATCATGATCCTGCATTCCTGCAAACCCATCAGCTCGTGGTCATGAATGGGGTAGGCGAGTACCAACACGGGGTATCACGACTTCAGTCTACCAGTCCGTTATTTTTAGAGAAAGGGAAATACTATTATTTTGAATTTCTGCATAAAGAAAATACCTCACGAGATTTTTTTCAATTATACTGGCGTACTCCGTTTGCTACATCTGCGCAATGGCGCCAGATTCCCGGCGTGTATTTGTTTGATTATACCTGTGAGCTTGCCTGCGTTCCAGCCGGCACGCCATGTGACGATGGGAATCCATTGACCAATGGTGATCAGTTCAATGCAACTTGTGAATGTGTGGGTACTCCCTGCAGTGGCCCAGATTGTTTAGATCCTCGCATCAGCTACCAACCTTTTGCCAATTGTTTGGTCACCGATAATTTGATCGCGCAAGCCGATGAACAGTGGCTTAGCTGCCAATATGCACCCAATCCCAATCCCCTGAGATCGACATCAAGTCATTGGATTGAATACCAATTTGACCAAAGATTGGAGGTTGGGGCAAGCCGGATCTGGAATTACAATGTGCCCAATGAAACCAACAAAGGATTTCGACAAGTTTGGGTCGATTTTTCGGAGGATGGAACTACTTGGCAAAGTTTAGGCCAATTTACTTGGCCAGAAGCCCCGGGTTTAGCGGATTATGCTGGGTTCGTAGGCCCAGATTTTCAAAAACGACGCATTAAAAAACTACTTTTTACAGCGTTGAATACGCACGGGGATGCCTCGTGTGCTGGCTTTGGTAAGATCACGTGGGAAGCGAGTGTATGCGAACCGGTGAATACACCATGTGATGATGGCGATCCCTTGACAATCCGTGATCAATACAACGACCAATGTGAATGCTTGGGTATCCCCATCGATTGTCGTCTCAATGTGGTTACCTTGGATCGATCCCCAATGGAAGTTCCAGCAGTACGCGCGAATCAACGCATTATCGCGGAGTCGACGATTCAGCAAAGCTCTTCGGTTGCCTTCACGGCAGGGAATAGCATTGTGCTTTTGCCCGGCTTTTTGGTGGAATCAGGCGGGGTATTTTCTGCTCAAATCGAAACCTGTATTCGTACGGCCTTAAGTGAAGAGCTGGCGAAAGGACAAATCGCTATGCTACAAGATACATTGGGAGATATGCGCCAGGTCATCTATCAATTACCCACCAGTGGCCGAGTTGTTCTTCAGATTCGAAAACTGTCTGGTGAGGTTGTACAAACCTTATTTCAAGGTAATCAGCCTCAAGCTAAAACCTTTATAAAATGGATTCCAACGCAACGCTTGGAACCAGGACGGTATAATGTCGTATTGACTGGAGAAGACTGGGAACTAAACCAGGAATTTCTCGTTTCATCCAAAGGAAAAAAAGGTCTTGAAGCAAGCAAATAGCCAAAAAAAACGAGTGCATGAATTACCATCAGGATGTCATGCACTCGTATAGATCTCGTGTTACGGTGGATTAATCCATTCGTTCTATAATCATGGCGGAAGCACCTCCACCGCCATTGCAGATGGCAGCTAAACCATACCGCGCCGCTTTTCGATGTAACAAGTGGGTTAATGTAACCAGAATTCGCGCACCCGACGCACCAAGGGGATGGCCAAGCGCAACTCCCCCGCCAAAGACGTTTAACTTCGTCTCATCAAGTGCGAAGTGCTGAGCAAATGCCATTGGGACCGCGGAAAAGGCCTCATTCACTTCAAATAAATCCATTTCTTGCCAGGTTAAGTGGGCGCGATCCAAGGCTTTTTGGGCAGCTGCAATGGGTGCAATAGTAAACCACTCCGGGGCTGTTGCAGCATCTGCATACGACACAATTCGAGCTAAGGGCTTTAACCCAAATTCCGCTACGGCCTCAGCGCTTGCCAGCAATAAAGCCGCCGCGCCATCATTAATCGTGGATGCATTGGCCGCAGTCACCGTGCCATTGGGTGTGAAAACCGGCTTCAGAGCGGGTATTTTATCAAATTGAACGCGACGGAATTCCTCGTCCTCAGCCACTACACATGACTTCCCTTTTTTATCTTGCCACGCGATAGGAACAACTTCTGGCGTAAAAAATCCATGTTCCCACGCCTGAGCTGCCCGTTGATAGGATCGAATGGCATACGCGTCTTGGGCTTCACGAGATAATTGATATTTGGCTGCAGTGGCATCTGCGTAGCAGCCCATGGGTTTGGTTTGGTAGACATCCACCAGACCATCGCGTTGCAAACCATCGACTAATTCACCCGAACCGTATCCGTAGCCGTAACGTGCCTTGGTTAAATAATGAGGTACTTGGGACATGCTCTCCATCCCGCCAGCTACCACCACTTGGTTTTGGTCCAATTGAATGGACTGGGCTGCCAACATAACCGCCTTCATGCCTGAAGCACAAACTTTATTGACCGTAGTAGCAGGGACATGGTCCCCAAGTCCGGCTTGAATGGCGACTTGGCGTGCTGGAGCCTGACCAGCGTTCGCTTGGATCACCTGGCCGAAAAAAAGTTCATCCACCGACTTTGTGGGTAATTGGGCATATTCTTTAACAGAGATAACCGCTCGTGTCCCCAAGTCGACAGCGGAAAAGTGACTAAGAGCACCACCAAAACTTCCTTGGGGTGTTCGCTTTGCGGCTACTATAAATACCTCTTTCATAAAACGTTTTTAGATGTTGATTGAAATTACTTGCCTTGACAAATATACGAAGCGAATCCTTCTTTTTCCCCAGATCAGGCAATAAATTGGGTAAATGAAAGATTTAGTTGGGTAAAATAAAGAAAATAATAAAATACTTTAGTATAGTAAATTGATAGACTAAATAGGAGTATTAGATTTGCACCTGAAAAGTGAAGGGGGCTGCCACCCCCTTCGAGCTGGTTTAATCAAGCGAGAATCAGCTTCTCAACTTAGTTTCACTTAAACCTTTCACAAGAAATGAAAAAAATCTTATTTCTCCTGTTTTTTGGGGCCCTACCTCAACTTTTTGCGCAGATTGCCCCTACCATCAATGCCACGATTCAAGGGCAAGTGGCAGACAAACAAAGTCAAGAGCCGATTATCGGGGCTTCTGTGGTCATTAAGGGTACAACCAACGGGGCAATCACCGACATTCAGGGCAATTTTTCTTTGCTGACAGGTCAAAAATTGCCTTTCACTTTGGTGATAAGTTCAGTCGGTTATCAGCGCCGAGAGGTTTTGGTAGATAAATCAAATGTCCAACTATTCTTAGATCCCGATGAAAATGCGCTAGCAGATGTTGTCGTTACCTCACGCCGACGGCAAGAGTCTGCTCAAGCTGTTCCCATTCCTATAACGGTTATTCGGGGCATAACGGCCGAAGATGCGGGAGCTTTCCAAGTAAACCGCATTAAGGAGTTGACCCCAAATGTACAATTGTACGCTTCCAATGCGCGCAATACGACATTGAACATTCGTGGGCTTGGTTCCACCTTTGGCTTGACGAATGATGGCATTGACCCCGGAGTTGGATTTTATGTGGATGGGGTGTATTATGCTCGACCTGCTGCAACGGCTTTGGATTTGGTCGATATCGACCGGATTGAAGTGCTCCGAGGGCCTCAAGGGACATTATTTGGTAAAAATACCACCGCCGGGGCGTTTAATCTGACGACCCGTGCGGCTTCTTTTGAACCCAGTGCCTCAATTGAAGTCAGCTACGGAAATTATGGTTTTGTGCAAGCCAAATCGTCTGTGACAGGACCTCTGAGTAAAAAATTAGCAGGTCGAATTTCGTTTACAGGAAGTCAGCGAAATGGCTTTTTGAAAAATATACGTACAAACGAGTCCGTAAATGATTTGAATAACTTGGGATTACGCGGACAGCTTTTGTATCAGCCATCCGATCGCACACAAATTACCTTGGCCGCGGACATCTCGGACCAAAAGCCAAACGGATACGGTTGGCCTGTAGCTGGTGTCGTGATCACAAAGCGACCAAGTTTTCGTCAATTCGATGCGATTGTCGCTGACCTAGGCTATCAAATTCCTTATAATTCGCCATTTGATCGAATAATCGATCACGATACGCCGTCGCGAGCAGATAATCAACTGGGCGGGGTCTCTGTCCAAGGCGATTTTAAATTGGGTAAAGGGACATTAACCTCCACCACGGCATGGCGCTATTGGAAATGGATTCCGTTAAATGACCGTGATTATCTTGGGCTACCCTCATTTACTATATCGGCTGGTAATTCTGTACATGATCAATGGTCACAAGAAATCCGCTATGCAGGGTCATTTTCAGATAAATTATCCGGTGTGGTAGGTTTATTTACCTTATACCAAGATTTAAAATCAGACCCGGTCCAAACCGAAGAGGTGGGTAGTGTTCAATGGCGGTTTGTCCAAAATAACCAAAATCCTCTATGGAGAACTCCCGGATTACTTGATAACTTTGGTATTCGGACAACCAACCGGATCCAAAGTACTACCGCAGCAATTTTTGGACAATTGGATTGGCAGTTTTTACCTGATTGGCATGTTTTGCCGGGTTTACGCTTGAATTATGACGAGAAAAAAGCACAATATGAACGACAAACTTATGGGGGGCTAGCTACAACCAATCCGGCTCTTGTGGCGTTAAAAAACAGCGTTTATACAAACCAAGCGTTTGAAACCCAAGTGGATGAGACCAATCTTTCAGGCCAAATTACGCTTCAATATCAACCCGAAAAAGCATCGTGGCAATCGTTTGGTACGTATTCAATCAGCTACAAACCCGTTGGGGTGAATATAGGTGGTCTGCCAACGGATCAAGGACGTGTGTTAGTTGAACTCGCTCGTGTAAAGCCTGAATTTGTCCAACATGCCGAATTGGGTGTTAAAACCAAGCCCACTTCAGCCTCTCAACTGAATGTAACCTTGTACTCAACCCGAATCAAAGACTACCAGACGCAGGTTCAATCGCCCGAACCCGGTGTCAATCGGGGCTATTTGGCCAATGCAGAACGGGTCAGAGTACAAGGATTTGAGGTAGAGGGACAAATTCGTTGGAATAACCACTGGAGTTCCCAAGCCGCTTTTTCCTATACGGACGGTCGGTATATATCCTTCACCAACGCTCCTGTGGCACTCGAAAATGTTGGCGGGCCCACCGCATTTGTGGATATTTCTGGGCAGGTTTTACCGGGTATTTCCAAATACGCTGGTTCCGTTTCGACGGAATGGACACAAAAAGGCAGTTTATTTTCCTGGCGAGGTAATTTTTTCATTGGGTTGGATGCTTTCGCACGTAGCGCGTTTTCATCGAGCCCAACACCATCTGAATTCCTTACCGTTCCGGGATATGCGCTTTGGAACTCCCGCGTAGGTTTTCGCGCTTCCAATGGGGTAACGGTAATCGTCTGGGGTAGAAATATTTTTGATAAAAACTATTTTGAGCAACTATTGGTAGCCCCCGGGAGTACAGGGCATTATGCCGGTGTTTTAGGGGATCCACGTACTTTGGGTCTTACACTTCGGATAACCTTGTAGATTTCGCTATTTTCCGATTCTATCCACTAATTGTTGGATCACAATGTCCAATTCCTCTGCCGACTCGGTCAAATGACCCAACCATTCCGATCTCTCCTCCAAGGTAATTTGATTTTCTTGGAGGAGAAGATTCGTAATCCCTAATATTTTAGCTAAGGGTGATCGAATGACGTGCGATTGGACAAAAGCGACTTCTCTTAATATTTCCAACTGATTTTGAATTACCCGAGATGATTGAATGTGGTTTGTAATGTCTAAAAACATCACCACGGTTTGTTTTTTTCCTCGAAATTCAAAATCATTGGCATACACTTCGAAATAGGCCGTTTGACTCGTTGGAGGAAGAAGAACTTCAAGAACCTCGTGCGAGTTCTCAGGCTCCATCAAATGAATCAAAAGCGATTCCCATGTACTCATCAACAAATCTTCATGGAAATTTGCGGGAATCAAGGAATCTATGGATTGCCCCAATACATCTTGCTCCTTCCACCGAAAGATGCGCTCCGTGTACGGATTGATCCCAATAATATCACAATGTTTATCCAACACGACAATAGGGAGTGGAATCGCATGGAGAATACTTCGAAACCTTGCTTCACTTTCGATTAAGTAAATTTCCACTTTCTTCTGTTCCGTGATGTATTCCGAAATTACGGTTACACCAACAAGCTTCCCTTCGGCATGATAGACCGGGTTTAATCGAGTCCTAAACCAGTAGGTTTGGTTGTCCACGGAGATCGCTGACATTTCTTCCTCCACAGATTTACCATGCAATGACATATGGAAAAGCCGTTCGAAGGTTTGGATATTCGATGGATCGACAAACTGTTTGAATAGTTGACCGGGTTCTGGAGATAGTTGCCTCAAGCGTTGAATACTTTCACGGGCAAATTGATTTAATCGAATAATCTTCCCCTCCAAGTCCAATAGAATCATGGATTCACTGGCTTGATCAAACAGATTTTGCATGGTGGAGGCCTGAATCTCTAACGCCTGATGGTACTTGGTTTGTTGGGTTATGTTTTTTGAACAAAAGATGACGCCCGTAATTTTACCTTGACTATCTTGAATGGGGGTTAATGTGTTTTCAAACCAATACGTCTCGTCATTAAATTGAGTAGGTGTCTCAAAAAACGTGCTCTCACCTTGTAATGCAAGCTGAAACGTAGTATTAAATTTCCCTAGGTGTTCTGGCGGAATAAACGCAGTGTAGTCGTCGCCAACCGCTGGCTTTTTTTGGAAATAGGCCTCAAGCAGGACCGATAGTCCTTGATTGAAAGCAACAATTCGACACTCAGTATCCACAATCACCAAGCTTTCTGGGGCGTGTTCGAGCACGGCCCGAAGGATATCGAATTCTTGCATGATTAAAAATTGAACATTTAGTCCGAAGTTTAGCCTTTTTTTTCCTCACCCCAAAATCAAATACGCAAAATACAGGAATCTGTTTAGAATCTTGTTTGATTTCGCCCTTAAACGGGTTGGTTTAATTGCGCTAATGCAATTTCAGACTCCTTCCGTATTTCCTCTAGATAAATTAAAACCCGACGAGCTAAGGGGATGGTCTCCGGATGATTTGTTCGAATGCAATCCTCAAGGTCAGCTAATAAAGAAATGTCCACAGCCATGACACCAAGCGACCCTTTTAGCGTATGAATCGAACGAGCCATGTTTTGCATGGTATTGCTCTGAATTCCTTCTTGCATGTCTAATATAAGAGGAGACAATTGGGTAAGGAGTAACGAGAGAAGTTCTTGTTGGAATGCCTCATCTCCGCCTGTAAACGATCGAAATTCGGTTAAATCGATTAAATGGAGGTCGTCCTTTTTTGCCAAGGCTTTTTTTGAAATCCAAAATTCAATTTTACCAAATAACTCTTCTTTTTTATACGGTTTGGCCACATAGTCATTCATGCCGGCTTGAATGCAGTTGTCTTGCTCGTGTTGAAGCGCGTGAGCGCTTAAGCCGATAATGGGAATGTCGGCGAGGTATTTATTGCGTAATTGAAAAGTAGCTTCTAAACCATCCATTTCAGGCATTTGAATATCCATCAAAATGAGATCATACGAAGCACCTAAATATTTCTCTATGCCAACTTTTCCATTCGGAGCTGTGTCAAGGTGGTACTGTGTTTTGGCGAATAATGTCTTGGCTAGTCGGATATTCATTTCATTATCCTCACACATAAGAATACGTGCCTGGGAGGTCACGGTGGAAGGTTGTGGACGTTCCGCCGATATAACCTCTTGTCCTACGTCAAAAGTTAACTGAAAGGCAACGGTTGTACCGATATTCTCCTCACTAGACAACCAGATATTTCCCCCTTGTTTTTCAACCAAATGCCGACAGATGCTGAGCCCTAGTCCGGTTCCGCCGTATTGATGCGCCGTACCCGCGGTCGCTTGATGATACCGTTCAAAAACAGCTTCGGTTCGATCGGCCGGAATTCCAATGCCGGTATCACGTACTAAAAACTGGATAGTCAGGGGATCTGGTTTGATTAATTTGGTTTCAACAAAAACGCCTCCTTTTTTGGTGAATTTGATCCCATTGCTTACTAAATTAATCAGGATTTGGTTTAAGCGTTTGGCATCCCCAATGATCACTTTGGGCATTTTAGGATCCGGAGTATACGATAATTGAAGACCTTTTTCGGCTGCTTTGACATGCAGCAGTGCCAAGGTATTTTCGATACTCTCGTGCAATAGAAAAGGCTCAGCATGAAATTTAAACAATCCAGATTCGATTTTTGAATAATCCAGAAGGTCATTGACTAAGTGTAGTAAACTATCCCCCGCGTATTGAATGTTCCGTAATTGTTGGTTTTTTACCTGATCCGGTTCTGTTTCGATCAATAAATCTGTGTAACCCAAAATGGCATTGATTGGGGTTCGAATTTCATGACTTAAGTTGGCAATGAAGATGTCCTTTTGCTTACTTAAATCATCGGCTTTGATTTTGGATTGCCGCAGTTCTCCCTCTATTTTTACCTGCCGGGTAATATCTTGGCTGATTTGCAAGATTCGATCCACCTGACCATTTTCATTGTATGTTGGGCAAAAGGAGGAATATAACCACACTTCTTTACCGTCAGCGTGGATGAATTTTATTTTTCCGTGATACGTTTTGCCTGCCAATAATTTCGGCCAGAACACCTCCCAAGCCGTAGCTTCGGAAGATCCCATGAAATCCAAGAAGGATCGATTAAGTAAATCTGTGGGTTGGTACCCTAAAAATTCAGCAAAATGACCATTAGCTTGTAGGATTTTACCCACTATGGAAAAGGTAATGGTTAAGTGTGATGAGGTAATGGACTCAAATAATTGCCGGTACGATCGCTCTTGGTTTTTTTTCACGGCCTCGGAATGGGATAGTTTTTCTTCAAGCGCTTGCTGAAGTTCGCCATTTCGCTGATTGTTCTGTAGCCGGTGATGAAAATAGGAGGAGACATGTCGCCCTAATCGTTTTATTTGCTCCATCTTGGCGGTCTCCAGTTTTCTAGGGGAGAAATCCACAATACCCATAGAACCAATTACTTCACCCGAAATAGTTTTCAGGATACTTCCCGCATAAAATCGAATCCCGGGAGGATCTTTGACAAATCCAAGGTCCTGAATAGCTGGCACAAGTTGGGTATCCTCCACGATAAACAATTCGTCTTCTTGGCACATGGCAAATTGACAAAAAGTTTGGTGAATCGGAATTCGTTCGATTTCTATACCCACCTGTGCAAGTTGGATTTGTTCATTCTCAGTGAATAAAGCAATAAAAGCGACAGGTACTTCCGCCACTGAGGCCAAAAGTTCCACTGTATGCTGTAAAGCAGGATCCGTCCCTAGAGGTTGCTCAGCATACCCCAGCCATTGGGTGAATTGATTTGTTTGAGAATGGAGCAGCGATTTCATAGTACGGGAGGTGATTCAATTACGAATAAAATCAAATTTATGAAATATACAAATACCTTGTGAGATGTTTCTTGATATGAGTGCTGAAATATATTAAAAATAATAAATAATAATATATAAAAATGGGTTTTTTTGATTGATATGATAATAAATTTATTTAATATTTATATTTTGTTGCATCCTGATGCAGGATCAAATCGGGTGAAGTTGATCGGGTATACCACAATCTTCCTCGTATTTTCTTCTTCGTCTCTTTTCATTCATCGCGTTCGTTCTCAAGGAATAAAAAAATCACCTCTGACCTAAACCGGAGGTGATTTGTGTAAGGAGGAGTTTGGGGGGACTAAATAACCAATCGCGAAAATAAACCTCTTCAAAAGCGGTTCAATTGTCTATTCTATATCTTCTACTTTCAGCAAGTAACAAATTTGATTCGCAAATCTATAAAGGAAAATTTACATTTCACTCTTTTTCTAAAGAAATATTTACATCATATACAAAAAAAGCAGAACTACACGTAGTTCTGCTTGTGGGCCCACCTGGGCTCGAACCAGGGACCACCTGATTATGAGTCAGGTGCTCTAACCGACTGAGCTATAGGCCCCGCTTCGTAAAGCTTCGCAAAATAAAAATATTTTTTTTGTACTTCCAAAAAAAATAAAGACCTTGGGTTTCAACTTGTCTCTTCCTTGGATGTAACTCTTTGATTTTAATTAACTTGTCATGAAGAACAAACGAAAAATAATCAATGATCCTGTTTATGGATTTCTTCAAATCCCCTCCGATTTGATTTTTGAAATCATTCAACATCCATTTTTTCAACGCCTCCGGCGAATAAAACAGCTAGGCTTGGCCGAAATGGTATATCCGGGAGCTGTTCATACCCGATTTCAACATGCTTTAGGTGCGATGCACTTGATGGGACAAGCGCTTGATGTGCTTTCATCCAAAGGCCACCCCATAGACGAGGCCGAAAAAGAATCAGCGCAAATCGCTATTTTATTGCATGATCTCGGTCACGGACCCTTTTCCCATGTCTTGGAAAAACAACTCTTACATCAAGTACCCCACGAATGGCTTTCAGCTCAGCTCATGGGTCAATTGAACATTCAGTTTCAGGGAAAATTAACCACAGCACTAGCTATGTTTCATGGGACGTATCCAAGACCTTTTTTTCATCAGCTGATCTCAGGTCAATTGGATATGGATCGAATGGACTACCTGAAACGAGACAGTTTTTTTACAGGTGTCGTGGAGGGTACAATCGGGGTTGAACGATTGATCAAAATGTTGCACGTAGTGGATGACCGCTTGGTTGTCGAAGAAAAGGGTTTATTGAGTGTTGAAAATTTTTTAAATGCCCGCCGACTCATGTACTGGCAGGTGTACTTACATCGAACGGCGATTGCTGCGGAGTCTATGCTGACCGCTATTTTGGAGCGAGTTCGGTGGTTGATCCAAAATGAAACAAGCCCTTTTTTAGAAGGACCATTAGCTTACTTCTTATCCCACTCCGTTTCCAAAACCTGGGTAAACGAGCATTCCGAAGCCTTACATCAGTTTTCGTTACTCGACGATATGGATATTTTCTTTCATATTAAAAAGTGGCAATTTGACTCTGACGCAATTCTTTCATATCTCGCCAAGCGTCTGATTCAACGCGATTTATTTTCCATTGAACTAAAATCCATGCCCCTTCCAGAATCGTATATCAAGTTGCCTCTACCACCGGGTTTTTCAGAGGAGTCTCGCGCTTATTTTGTACGACAAGGGCAAGTTAGCAATAAGGGGTATTTACCAGAGGGGTCACAAATCTGGATACTGACCAAACAAGGAAGTGTGGTGGATATCGCCGAAGCGTCTGATTTACCAACCATCAAGGCTTTGAGTCATATTGTCAAAAAATATTACGTTTCTAGCGCGAATCCCATATATTTGTCAGTTAATTTAGGTAGTGGATTGGCGGACTCTTCAACAATTCATCCTGTTTCTTGACAAAATGAAGGAAATTTCTGTTGGTTTACTGGCTCAGCTCGTTCAAGGTGAGGTAGAAGGGAATCCCGATCTACGCATTACGGGTGTTGGAAAAATAGAATCGGCGTCTTCAGGCGATTTGGTCTTTTTGGCCAATGCCAAATACGAGTCGCACATTTATGAAACGAAGGCGATCGCAGCACTCGTTTCCCATGATTTTAAACCGACCAAGCCTATATCTTGTGCTCTGGTGCGGGTACCTGATCCGTATTTGGCATTTACACTTCTTTTGCAAGAATATGAACGGCAAATGAAGAAATATGATTGGTCAATTCACTCAACAGCCTATGTTGACCCAACAGCCTCCGTCCCCGAACGTGTGTCCATCGGGGCTATGGCCTACATCGGGCCAAACGTAGAACTCGGGGAGGGCTGTGTTATTGATTCGCACGTCTCGATAGAGTCTGATGTAGTTCTCGGTGCCAATTGTCATATCCATGCAGGGGCTAGAATCCTCAGAGGAAGTAAAGTGGGGAATCGATGTGTTATTCAAGCAAATGCGGTACTAGGCAGTGAGGGTTTTGGCTTTGCACCGCAAGCTGATGGCAGTTATCAACCCATTCCACAACTAGGGCAAGTTACCTTGGAGGATGATGTGCACATCGGGGCAAATTGTACAATAGACCGGGCCACAATGGGCACAACTTGGATACGAACGGGGGTCAAATTAGATAACCTCATTCAGGTTGCACATAATGTTGAAATAGGAGCCCATACGGTGATTGCTGCGCAAACGGGAATCGCAGGTTCCACCAAGATTGGTACGTTTAGCAAAATTGGAGGTCAAGTGGGTATTTCAGGCCACATTCAATTGGCCAGCGGAACCCAAATTGCCGCCCAGTCAGGCATTATGAAATCAATAGTTACACCAAATAAGGCTTGGTTTGGTTCTCCTGCTTTTGAATTGCCAGACTACCTGAAATCCTCCGCTGTTTTTAGAAAACTACCCCAATTATGGAAGGATGTGGAAGTTTTGAAAAAACAGGAACCAAAGAATTAAAAATTCCCTTTATTACGTGGGGTTAAAATTACTATGAATACAAAGCAATTAACGATTCAATCAAATCAATCGGTAAAAGGCGTAGGGTTGCATACAGGAATTGAGGTGACGCTCACACTTGTACCGGCCTCCATCAACCATGGATTGGTCTTTCAACGGGTTGATTTACCCGGGAAGCCGATCATTCCGGCGAATGTCGATTTTGTTGTCGATACTTCCCGAGGAACGGTACTTGAAAAAGATGGCGCGCGAGTGCATACCACGGAGCACGTTTTGGCGGCTTGCGTTGCCTTGCAAATCGACAACTTAGTTTTGGAGTTGGATGGTCCTGAAGTTCCTATTCTGGACGGAAGCGCTTTGCCCTTTGTTGAACTGATCGAAGCTGCGGGTTTACAAGAGCAAAATGCGCTCCGGAATTATTTTGAAGTTTCCGAAGCCATTCACTTTCGCAATGAAGATCACTCCATCGAGTTAGCGGCACTTCCCTTATCCGACTACCGCCTAACGGTTATGGTGGATTATCAATCCGATATTATGCCACCACAACATGCGCAACTTCATCAGCTTGATTTGTTTAAATCAGAAATCGCGGATTCTCGAACGTTTGTATTTGTACATGAGCTTGAAAAACTTGCCCAAGCGGGTTTGATTAAAGGAGGTGACTTGTCCAATGCTGTTGTTTTTGCAGAAAAGCCAACCACCGAAGATCAGGTGGAAGCTTTAGCAAATCTTTTAAAGAAAGATCGCGTGCCTGTTGGTCAAGTTGGGACCCTCAATGCCGAGGGGCTTCGTCACCTGAATGAACCCGCTCGCCATAAGTTATTGGATGTAATGGGCGATTTGGCCTTGATAGGGCAACCCATCAAAGCGCATATATTAGCGGCCAGGCCGGGGCATACCTCAAACGTTGCGCTCGCCAAAAAAATCAAAAAAGCGATTCAAGAAGCCGCCACAACTGCCCCTTCTTTTGATCCCAATGCAGAGCCTGTTTTTAACGTCAACGAAATTGCAAAATTATTGCCGCATCGTTATCCATTTCAATTGGTCGATAAAATTGTATCTTTGGACGGACAAACCGTCGTTGGGGTCAAAAATGTCACCATGAATGAGCCGCAGTTTACCGGGCATTTCCCGGAAAATCCGGTCATGCCCGGTGTATTGCAACTCGAGGCGATCGCACAAACAGGTGGTGTTTTAGTTTTAACTTCCACAGGCAATCCAGAGGCGTATTGGCCTTATTTAGTAGGAATTGATAATTGTCGTTTCTACAAAAATGTTTTACCCGGTGATACGTTAGTTATAAAATGTTCGTTGTCTGCTGCTGTTCGCATGGGTGTAGCCAAAATGCATGGTGAGGCCTGGGTAGGCAAAAACCTGGTATGTTCAGTCGATATGATTGCACGTTTAGTAAAAAAATCTTGAGAATCCATCTAGTATGTTGGTAATGACATCACCTTTAAGCTATATTCATCCAGACGCCCAAATTGGGGAGGATGTGGTAATTTCACCTTTTTCTTACATTGCAGCCGACGTTCAAATTGGCCAGGGAACATGGATTGGTCCGAATGTTACCATTTTTGATGGGGCTCGAATCGGGGCAAATTGTAAAATTTTTCCAGGTGCTGTCATTGCTGCTGAGCCTCAAGATTTAAAATTTAACGGGGAATATACCACCGTTGAAATTGGTGACCGCACTACCATCCGCGAGTGTGTCACCATTAACCGAGGAACCGTAGATCAATTTACGACGCGAATCGGTTCGGACGCTTTAATCATGGCGTATTGCCATATTGCACATGATTGTTTACTGGGTGATCATGTCATCATGGCCAATAGTGTACAAATGGCAGGTCATGTGGAGTTAGGTGATTTTGCCTTTATCGGAGGGACAAGTGCTGTCCACCAATTCGTTAAAATTGGAGCTCATGCCATGATTGCGGGTGGATCGCTGGTGCGAAAAGATGTCCCGCCGTTTGTTAAAGCCGCTCGCGAACCTTTATCCTACGCCGGTGTAAATAGTTTAGGGCTACGTCGTCGGGGATTTTCTAATGACGAAATCTACCTCATCCAAGATGTTTACCGGTATATTTATTTGCGTGATTTAAATACATCGGATGCATTGCACGCAATTTCGGCCGAACTTCCTGCGCATCTGCACGTCCAATCTGTCATGGATTTCATCGCTAATGCCAAACGGGGTATAATCCGCAAAGCCAACGGTCCTGTGTCGGATGAATAATCTACTTGCGGCCTGTCACTTGGAAAATCTTGGGAAAAGATACCAACGGGAATGGATTTTTCGAGGGCTCTCTCTCGTACTTCCTGCTGGGGAACCGATAGCCGTAGTGGGTCCAAATGGATCAGGAAAATCCACGCTTGCGCAAGTGGTCGCGGGCCACATCCCGGCCACGCAAGGAAAAAGTACCTGGTTCGATACTGAAAACCAACCCATTCCAGAAGATGATGTTTTTCGGTCTATTGGGTATGCAGCCCCTTATCTGGAACTGGTGGAAGAGTTTACTTTACTTGAATTGTTGAATTTTCATAGCCAATTTAAACCCTGGATCTCATCAAGCTCAGCGCTTTCCATTGTGGATCAATTAGGCTTGCAAAAACACCAAAACAAACAAATAAAATATTTTTCATCCGGCATGAAGCAGCGAGTCAAACTCGGTCTCGCTTTTTTTTCTGAAAGTCCTTTTTTATTTTTGGATGAGCCAACCGCCAATTTG